>ODAI012906874.1_pt1 | contig 14499 bp, 11 predicted proteins | sample 1539321 | NCBI WGS metagenome assembly ODAI01 (sample SAMN02144231, study PRJEB22623) | gut metagenome | biome: sheep rumen | host: Ovis aries | place: New Zealand
AATTGGTTTACTACTCCAGGAGTGTCGTTAAAAAGAAAGTATCCTTCTTTGCGTTTTAGTCCTAAAACATACGATTGGGATGCGTGTTTAGTTTACGATGAAAAAATATCTGGCGATTTTAAAGTTAGAATTGAAATGGCCACTCATGATAACGGGGATTGGTTTGCTGTATCATTTGGCTCTCCAAATAATAGTGCACCTTTTAGTTCTTCTAAAGGTGGATTTGCTTTCCATAACGGAATAACAGAGTTTTTACATTCTTATGGAGATGAATTAAAACCTGATGATAGTTATTTAAACGAGTCTCTTTCCGTTTTCAGTAATGAACTTGGTAGAAAAAGAACCGCTGAAATAAGTGTTCATCAAGTTGACGCAACTCATTCCACAATTCAATGTGAAATATTTGACCAAGGGACTTCTATTGGAAAGATACTCCCTTCTCCAGTAACAGTAGATAACTTAAATGGATACATTTCATTTAATGATTCTTTAAAATCCACTGAAATATACCATTTTGAAATAATACAAAACGAAACAACAATTGTTGATGATGATTTCTCAACTTCCACAATCTTTTATCCAACTGGTGGACCACAAGATTCAAAATGGATTTCTAAAAAATTTAGTGATGAAGATGTTAAAGTTGGTTACATTTCGTCATTGAGTTTAGACGATATTGATAATGGAGCGTGTTATTCTAATCCACTTGATGAAGTAAGCAATGTAGATGTTTCTATTGCTTATACTATTGAATCAGAAATCCAATATTCAACGATGGATTTGGATGTTGAATCCGGAATTGAAATAGGAAAAGAAGAACTCACAAGTAAAGGATATTTCTTTGGCGTTAGAAGAAAATCTAGCGGAGGATATTCTTTAGTGAGTTACCGTCCTAATCAAACTCAAGAAACTGTTATTGATCACGCTACCGACGCGAAGGACATGACAATTAAAGCCGTCTTAACAATTTATCAAGATAAAACTATTAACTTTAAACTCGGTGAATTAGAACTTAATTCATCGGTTGATTCCTATAGCGGTTATTGTGGATTATTTAACCGCAACAATTTAGATAACAAATTATCTGGTCAAAGTGCTTATTTCAATTATTTTGAAATATACAAAGATAATTACTATAAGCGCGATAACGTAGACATGTATCAAAACTTTAACGGAGTTAAGGAAGACTACTACGAAGACTTAGATGTTTATACATATGAATATTTCATTTCAAGATCAGAATGGAATATTGGCTCTAATATCAAACTAAATTCATATCAATATTTCCCAGATAACGGAAAACTACTTTTCTCTGGATCCACGAATACATCAGCGTTTGGACCAAAGAAGATGTATAAAGATTTTGTTGTTAAATTCGATGTTGAAATAACTACTTCATCTATTCCTAATGGTGGAATTCTTGGACTTGAGTTTGGAAATAGTAGAGCAGGTATCTATTATGAGAACGCTAAATCGCTTGGTGTTGGTTTCTATAATAATCAAACAATACCTGTTATCAAAAATGTTGATTATGCAGAAGGCGCTAGTAATGAATTTGATTCAGAAGATGGGAACTTCCTCGTTAATCCTGGCAAGTTCACATTGATGTATATTTGCAGAAATAACGTGGCTTCTTTATATGTTTTAATTCAAGGAAAAGAAGAATCAACATTATCAAAATTAAGAACTTCAGTTGTTTGTAGAGAAAACGAAAACACAGATGGATATGTTGCTATCTTTGGTGTTAACAACATCTCTTTCAGCGTGGATAATGTCTCTTTCATTAATCTTGATATAGAAGCTCCTGCTACTACTTATAGTGGTACAACTGATTACCAAGAAGTTACTAGATATGATTTTTCTAAGAGCGGGGAAATAAATGGATTATCAACTAATAAGACAACATATCAAAATAACAAATATCGTTTAAATGAAAATGGTGAGATTAAAACCACCAAGTTAGTTAACGATTATGTATTAAGACTAAAAATAAAAGATATTGAGAACACCCTTTTAATTAACCAAGACAATTTGAATGTTAAGTTCGTAAATAAAAAAGACAAATATATTGAGATAGATGATGGAGTATCAGTTATTAAAAAAGAACTCCCTCAAAACTATCAATTCATTAACTCTTATCTAGAAGTTGAAAAAATGGGAACAACTTTGAACATTCGCTTTGTCAGTGGAGACACTCCATTCTCTAAATTTGAAGACAGTGTTATCTCTTTCTCAATTGCGGGAACAAATAATAGTTTATTAACTATTAAATCTCTTAATGGATTTGCGGATATTTATTCCTATACCTTTGTTAATTTGAATAAATACGTCACAATCTCAAGCCGTAATTATGATCCGGATATTGATGATATAAATCCATGGTATCCAAAACCACCTAAAGATGAAGGCTCTAATAAAAATGGATGTAGTGGTTCCGCTAGTTGCTCATCAATCATTATCGCGGGTAGTGCCTTATTAATCTTATGCGCAGTAATCATTATTAGAAGGAGGATGACAAAATATGAAAAATAGATTTTTACTTGGATGTGTTTCTTTATTGTCTTTAGTTCTTCCTTCTTGTAACAATAATGGTCCAACTTCATATACCTATGACCGTTCCTATTTCAATGGTATTTGTGCTCTAACAGGCGAATTTAATAATGGAGTAGATGTTGGCTTAACCAATGATTGGACCGCAAGCAAAGTTAAAGCTATCGGTGCGAAATCATTCCGCTTATGGATTGGACTAAGTGGTCTATTTTCTGTCGGTGAAGAAGATGATTTACATGTTAATCAAAAATACTATCTAACGATGAAAGACCATATTGATAAATTAAAAGAAGCAGGAGTTAAGAATTTCCTTATTCTCTATTCTTCTTATGTTTATCCAACGGGTTATGTTCCTACTACAGGATATGTTGTTCCTAATCCAAAAGAAGAATATGAAGAATATATTCGTTTCTTAAACTTACAAAAAGAAGCTTCTAAGCAAATTAAAATAATGTTCCCTGAAATCCGCAACTTTGAACCTGGCAATGAACCAGATTTTGCGGTTCCTGGATGCATTCATAAAAATGGTTTTATTTTTAATGGAAGCAAAAAAGAAAACGAACCATACGCTTATAACATTGATGATAAAACATCGATTGTCATGGATTTATGTTGGTATGTTCGTCAAGGCATTAAAGAAGTTGATCCAGATGCAAGAGTAGCAATTCCTGGATTAACTTATGGAGTTGATGTTAACACAACTGACTTTTTAGATTTGTTATACAAAAAGGTTGAGTCTAGAACCTTACCTGCCGGACAAGAATATAGTGATATTAATCCTGATAATTATTTTGACATTATTAATTATCACCCTTACGCGGTTCAAACAACGGTTACTGGCGATATCGATTGGGATAAATGGCTCGAATATAACAAGAGTGTTTATCAAGTCGTTAAAGACCATAACGACAATGGTAAAGAAGTTTATCTATCTGAAATTGGCTGGACGGATAACGGAACCACTAACGAAGAGATAAAAGTTGAAATCGCTAATAACTACAAGATTGCTTATAACCTAATTAAGAATGAATTACCTTGGATTACCGCAATCTTTGCATTTAGATTAACTAATTTAAAAACTCAAGTTGAGAGTATTGCTGAAAAGAATTTTGGCATTTTCTATCATCCAGATGATGAAGTCCATAAAGGATCACCAAAACCAGCAGCAATAGAAATTGCAAAATTATATAACGGTGAAAATTACGATTTATTGGAGCATTTACAATGAGCGAAGAGAATAGATATTTTTTTGGTTTAGATGAAGTATCTGGACAACTTAATTCAGGAACCGACCAAGGGCTCAAAGATGAGTATATCGCTCATTTTGCGCAAGCATTCAATTGTCATACGGTACGTGTTTGGTTAAACACTAAAGAAATAATTCGTGTTGGTGAAGAAGATAAAATTGAGTTTGTTGCTGAAGGATTGATTAAATTACATAACTACTTAGATGCCCTTCGTCGTCATGGTGTAGAGAGATTCTTGCTTTTAGAGTGGGGATTTGTTTATCCATACGGATATATTGCTAGTGACCGCAATGTTGTGCCTGATCCAAAAAATGAACCAGACATGTATAAAAGATTCCTTTTGTTGCAACAAAAAGTCAGATTTGAAATTGCGTCTAATTTCTCTCTTGTTGAATATTATGAATCCACGAACGAACCAGATGGTGAAAACGGATTGTTCTTCCATAAAAATGGATTCCATCTAAATGGAAAAGATAACAAAGACTATATTTTTACCCGTGAGGAAGTAGAAGATATTGTTTTGGATTTAAATTATTACGAGAACATTGGTATTAAGATGGCAAATCCAGACGCTAAAATGCTTTTACCTGCGTTTTGTAATTTCCCATATGGTCCTTCATATTTAGACAGTATATATACCAAAATTGAGAGCGGAAAATATCCAACAGTGGGAGAAATTAAATCTAACCGTATTGAAAGCTTCTTTGAAGTACTCAATTGGCATCCATATAACCTTGTTAGTGTTCAAATCAATGATGAATGGATGCAAACACAAGAAAACTTAAGAAAAGTAATTTTGAAACATAACGATGGAAATCGCAAAGTGTGGTTTACAGAAAACGGATGGTCAGATTTTAAAAGAGAAGATGAGAAGCAAGATATCGCTAAAAGGTATATAGATTTGTTTAATGCTGTAAGCGAAACTATGCCTTGGGTTGAAACAGTGTTCTTGTTTAGATTATTTAATCTAGCTAATAGACCTGAAGATGAAGGGGAAGATAATTTCGGATTAATTCATAACGAATATGATTGGTATACTCCTCTACTTCCTAAACCAGCAGCGGTTTCTATTTATAAATATAGTAATGGTGAATCAGCGTCTTTAGACCCACTATATAAATATGCAATCAATAAAGATAAAGAACTATTCCCGTTCTATAGGATTAAAGGTGGAAGCGACTCCTTTAAGGTCTTAATTGTTGGAAACCACATCGCATATCAAAGAAAAGCTGAATGGAATGGTTATAATTCATCTAAAGGAATGGATTCTTCAACCGCTGATAAAGATTATTGTCACCTCATATATGAAGAATTAGAAAACAAAAAAGGTGATGTTGATATGACGGTTATTGATGCAAGAGTGTGGGAATATACGTTCTATTATCATAAACTTTATGATGAACTTAATAAGTTTAACGATAAGGAATACGACCTTGTAATTGTTCAACTTGGAGATAATGTTGGATTCAACTCTTTCAAAGACCATTGCTATAAGGATGATTTTGGAAAGCTTTGTAATTTCTTTATGTCCAAAAAAACAAAATTAATTATTACCGGAACCTTTGCGGGTAACATAAATGTTAACGAACATCAAAAAGAAGCGGCAAAATTACTCAATGCAGCATTTGTTAGCTTTAAAAATATAAACATGAACTATTCCTTGTTATCAGAACAGAAGTACCTAAATAATGAACACAAGATGTGTCCAAACGATTTAGGAATGAAAGCGATAGCGGAAGCGATTCTTAAGGAATGTAAATAAGACGAGTTGATCTCGTTTTATTTTTATATAAAAGTACATAATACTTAGTTATATTTAATGAAAAATATCAATATTTTGACATAATTGCTCTTTTTTGTGGTGCTAATATCATTTTATAATAAAATGAATATATCAATTACATAGAGGTATATTTATGGCTACTCTTAGTTTTAAGAATCTCAACAAGATTTATGACAATGATGTTCAGGCAGTTTTTGATTTTTCTTTAGATATCAAAGATAAAGAATTCGTTGTTTTTGTTGGCCCTTCAGGATGTGGCAAGTCGACAACTTTAAGAATGGTTGCAGGCCTAGAAAACATTACAAGTGGTGAACTTTATATTGATAATGTTTTGGTTAATAACATTGAACCTAAAGATAGAAATATCGCGATGGTTTTCCAAAACTACGCTTTATATCCACATATGACTGTGTATGGCAATATGGCGTTCGCACTTAAATTAAGGAAGATTTCTTGCCCAGTTTATGCGGAAAACGAAGAAGCAAACAAATTAAAAGAAGAAAACATGCTTTTAGTGAAGCAAGCAAGGTCGTTAAGAAAGAAAGCAGAAAAGCATAATGAAGATAAAGATATGCTTAATGAAGTATCTAAGATGTATGACCAAATTATTGATAATGATGAAAAGATTAAAGCTATTTTAGAAAAAGGTCATGTTAATGGTATTTGGGAAGAAAAAGTAAAAGATCTTGAAGAACAAATCAAGATGGTTATCCATGAAAAAAATAAATACCAAAGATATCTAAATAAAGGTGGATATACCCCTGAAGCCACTAAAGCGTTAGAAGATGGCGTTTCTCAAAGAGAAAAACAACTTGAGAAACTAAATAAAGACCTTGAATATTATAAGAACAACAATGTTCCTTTATTTGTAAGCCGTAAATTATCCCGTTATGAAATGGATATTGAAATAAATAGAGCCGCTAAAATCTTAGACTTAGAAAGATATTTGTCTAGAAAGCCAGCTGCTCTTTCTGGTGGACAACGTCAAAGAGTGGCTCTTGGTAGAGCAATTGTTCGTAATCCAAAAGTTTTCTTAATGGATGAACCATTATCTAACTTAGACGCAAAATTAAGAGTTCAAACCAGAAGTGAAATCATTAATATCCATAAGAAAGTTAATGCGACTACGATTTATGTTACCCATGATCAAACTGAGGCCATGACTATGGCGGACCGTATTGTTGTTATGAAAGATGGATATATCCAACAAATCGATACTCCGTATGATATTTATTACAACCCAAACAACATCTTTGTAGCGAGCTTTATTGGCAATCCTCCAATGAACTTCTTAAATGGTAAGTTCGATGGTAAGAATGTATGCCTTGATTCAGACGATGGTAATGTTCAAGTTGCCTTTAAGTTAACAGATGAACAAATCAAAAATCTCAAAGACTATAAAGATAAAGAAATAGTTATCGGTATTAGACCAGAGAATATGTTCCAAAAAGGTAGCCAAGAGATTAAAGATGCGAAAAACTTCTTAGATATCTCGTGTGAGTTTAGAGAATTAATGGGTTATGACTCAATTGTTCACACCCATATCAGTGGACAAGCTTTATTAGTTAAAGTTAGCAGTGCGAAAGATATTAAATCAGGTGATGATTTAGAAGTTGGCTTTAATAATGATGCTTTATATTTCTTCAACAAAGAAGATGGAAAGAGAATTCGTTAATAGTTATGGACAAGTCTATTCTTAAATATAATCGTGAAATCTATGTTACTCCTTTTGATAAAGGAGATGTGATGTACTTTGAAACCGCTCTTCCTATTGAAGGAGAAGAGATTTCACTTCTATACCCTATTAGTGAGGTCCTATTTGTGACTAACTATGGGCTTGATATTATCTACGAAGAAGGAAAGGATTATCTTGTTAAAAACGGAAAGATAATTATTCCTAATGGAAGTAAAATTAAGCAACTCTCTATTGATGAATATTATCTAAAAGACGGTACTTCTTTCCCGTTAAAGATATCAAAAGAGCACTGCCCATATAAATTTAATGAAGATAGATTTGTGCTTTATGGTGAAGGAGATTTCTTTACAAAGAATCAAATTGCAGTAACTTATAAGCACTTAAACACTCATAGTCTATATTCACAAGTTGAACAAAGGGATAAGCTTCCTAATTTCTTTAATAAAATAAGTAAGAACCATGAAGCATCTATTCTATTTTATGGTGACTCAATTACGGTAGGCTGCAATAGCAGTGGCACTGAATATGGAAATAATACTTCTCCTTATGCGGAAAGCTGGCCGGTTATGGTGAGTAAAACCATCGAAGATAGATGTAAAACAAAAATCAACTATATCAACACTGCTGTTGGAGGAACAACAACTGAGTGGGGAAGAGATAACTACAAAGAAAGAGTTAATCAATATCATCCTGATTTACTCGTTTTAGCGTTTGGGATGAATGATCCTTGGAACAAAGAAAAGCATATTTCTTTAATTAAAGAAATCATCAATGGAGTTAGGGAAGATAACCCTAACTGTGATGTGATATTGATATCAACATCAGTTCCAAACCAAGAATCAGAACAAGTTAAACTAGAATCTAAATATTTCTATGAGGAATATGAAAAGTTAGATATTGATAGAGTGGCGGTTGTAAATATGACCAAAGCTCATTTAGATATATTAAAATATAAAAAGTTCAAAGATATGACTGGGAATAACGTTAATCACCCAAATGACTTTTTAGCAAGATTATACGCTCAGTCGATTTTAAAAGTTTTAGGACTATAACATTAATGTCAACGGTCACACTTAAAGATTTAAAACTTGGATATAAAGTAAAAAGAAAACAATATAACATTGTTTCTGATGGTTTAAATGTGACTTTTCCTAGTGGGAAAATAAGCGTTATTATCGGAGAAAGTGGATGCGGAAAAACTTCTATTCTTAGAGCAGTCGCAGGAATCTTAGCGCCACTAGAAGGACAAATACTATTTGATGATACTGATGTGACCAATTACGATCCAGGAAGTAGAAATATTTCTTATGTTAGTCAAATGATTGGTCTATACACAAACTTATCTGTTTTTAACAATATTGCGTTCCCTTTAAGAGCATCTCACACTCCAAGTGATGAGATTAGAGAAAGAGTTTTAGAAGTAACAGATATGATGAAAATAAGCCACTGCTTAAGTAGAAAGCCAAGAGAATTATCAATTGGCCAGGCTCAAAGAGTGGCAATTGCTAGAGCAATCGTTAAACGTTCTATTGTTTATTTACTAGATGAGCCTTTTTCTAATATTGATAAAACCTTATCCAGCCAATTAACAGTGGAACTAAAACAGATTTTTCAAAGATTAAATGCGACAGTTATTTTTGTGAGCCATGATATATCAGAAGCTCTTACTATGGCGGACAAAGTATATGTGATGCATGAAGGGGATTTTATTTATCAAGGATCCCCAGATCAGTTATTGAAATCAAAAGATGAAAGAATTGTCAGGTTACTTAAACAATAATATGACTTACTTATATAACGAAGATGGATTAAACCAAATAAACAAGGAGAAGAAAGCCAATTTATGGTTATTTGTTCTTTTTGCATTTCTATTTGTAGTTTCAACAGTCGTATTTATTTTAGTGAGTACTTATGAGACGAAAGTAGTGTTTTCAATCATCTCAAGTGTTGTTGGTTCATTATTTGTTGTTATTGCTATTTTCTTCTTATCTAAATATTTATATTTAAGGAGACTATCTTTTGAGTATGAGACTTTATTCACTAGTGAGAATAAGAAAATACAATGTGAGATATTAGAGTGTTCTTCGTTTATTACCACTCTTCCAGATAAATCGAAATGCTACGAAGTTTTAATTAAATGTAATGATAGGGAATCTATATATTACTTAAGCAATATCTTTGATAATGAGCTCATTAAGCCAGGGAAATGCTTAATCGCTGTGAGCCATGATTATTTGAAAGGATATCAATATGAAAACTAGATTTTCTTTCAAGAATCATTTATCACACACATTCTTTATTTATATTGCCACAATTGCGGTTACTTCTTTAGGATGCTCTTATGGGATCATGTTAAAAACTAATCCAAAAGATTTTGAAAAGTTTTCTATTTTTACAGAAGCTAGTTTTATTAATGAGACTAGTTTTAGAAATCAAATGAATGATGTTCTTCCTGAAGACAAAATAATTAATTTATATTATGCGGATGTTAATGATAGGTCATATAGTACTTATTTCTCTTCCTTTGGTCTTAATAGCGATATTTGCTTACTTTCTAAGACAACATTAGATAAGTTTGAAAGTATTCAATTCTTAAACTTAAAAGACACAAAATGGGATTTAGCTGAAAATTATTATTTTGAGACATATAGCATTGGTGTTAAATGCCACTCAAAAGATGGTTCAGAATTAAATAGTTATTTTACTTTTGATGCTGATGATTATTATTTGCTTATTTTAAAAAATAGTGTTCATCTTAAAGGCATCACGAGTGGAAAAACAGATCAAACAAATCGAGTATTGGAGTATTTATTATCGTTATGAGCGAGAAGAAAAAGACGTTGTACTTCAAAAGAAATAAATATCGTGATAGCGAATTCACAGAAAACGATTTGCCTTTAAATCGTAGAAGTCAGTTTTTTGATATTGTTAAAAACGATTGGAAGACACTTCTATTAATCGGGGTAGTGCTTTTAGTTAGTTCAATCCCATACTTAACAATTGATGTTATCCACTGGTTCATTGTTTTAGAGTTACCAGATCAACTCGTTAGTAGTGGCGGAACTCCAGAAATGATCATTCAGACAATGAAGTTAACAGAAATTTTATATGAGGCAATTTTAGTTCCGGCAACCTTAATTCTTGCTGTTCCTTTAGCAGGAGCTTCAAGAGTGTTAAAAAGATTAGTCCATGGAGAAGGAGTACTATTTAAGGAAGACTTTTTCCAAGGAATAGTAATGAATATATGGCAGTTCTTGCTTCTTTTATTCATTTATACAGTTTTAAGATTTGTAACACAATTTGTGCACATCTATATGGCGGGAATACCTTATGTTTCTGATATCACCTATGGAGTGTCCATGGGTATTCTTCATATTATTTTTATTCCAATCCTCTTATTTATGTTTTCTCAAACTGCAATGTATAAAATTAAGTTTTGGCTTAATTTCAAAAACTCATATAAGCTCGCATTTAATTCGATTCTTGTCATGCTTTTGTTCTCACTTGTTATCTTTGGGGTTTATTATATGAGATATATCTCTCATCCTGTTTTGCGTATTGGATTAGACTCTTTATTAATACTTCTTTCACCTTTGTATCTTTTATCGATTGATTTGTTTACGATATCAAAGTTTGATATTTATATTAATAGAGAGAATTATCCTGAAATTTATAGAAAGGGGTTAAGGCCAGAAAACCGATAAGATATGGAACTATATACTGCTCAAACAATTAGAAAATGTCCTTACACATCACACATTTTGGTGCCACCTTCTGCAATGCATCAATCAACTTTTTTTGTGATGACTATTGTTGAAAAAGGTGAAGCCACTATTGAAGTGTTCTCAAGAGATGGTAGTTCATCTAAGGAGATCAAAATAAAAGAAAACTATTGTTTTTTCATCTACCCATTTTCCCCTATCATTTATCGTTCATATTCAAAATCTTTTTCCGCTAGAGATATTTATCTAAACGAAAAGACAATGAAGCATTGTTGTGACTTTTTACAAAAAGGTCTTTATGACAAGCTTTTAGATTTGCCTTTTGCCCCAACTTTTAAACTATCTCCATCATCTTTGATTTTTATTGCAGAATGTACTTCTCAGTTAATTGGAGAAAAGATTTCTGAAAAGAAGAATCTCTTATATAAATCTTTGATTTCGCTTCTTATTTCTCAATATGTTACAAGCAAATCCAATAATAATGTTTTACCAAAATGGTTAAATGGATTTTTGCGTCGTATGGATGAAGCAGAATTCGCTGATAAGAGTGTTGAAGAACTTGTTAAAACAACAAACTATTCTCATGGATACGTAAATCGTGAATTCAAGAAGTATCTAGGATGTTCAATTATTCAATTTATTATTCGCAAGAAATTAGATAAAGCAACTGTCCTATTAACGACAACAGATTATTCGGTTGAAACAATTAGTGATATGCTTAATCTTTCTAATGTTTCAAACTTTATTAACATTTTCAAAAAGCGTTATGGTTTAACCCCTGCTAAATATCGTAAGTTACACGGATCCTCAATTCAGATTGATACTTATCAAGAGTGGGGAGATACAACTTACACTATGAAATAGTGTTCCTTTTATATCATTTCTTTGATTTTTATTATCTATTTTTAGACATGTATATTTCAAATATACAATTAGACTCCTATATTGTGATAAGATACAACTATAGGAGTTTTATATATGTCAAACAGATTCATGTTGAATGAAACCTCTTACCATGGTCATGGAGCAATTTTAAATATCGTTCCAGAAATCAAAGCTAGAGGATTTAAAAATGTTTTAGTGTGTACTGATGAGTCACTCGTCAAATTTGGAGTATCACAAAAAGTCACAAAACTTTTAGATGAAGGTAAAGTTAATTATCAAATGTTTACCGACATCAAACCAAACCCAACAATTGAAAACGTTCTTGCTGGTGTTAAGGCTGCAAAAGAATTCAAAGCTGACTCAATTGTTGCTATCGGTGGTGGTTCTTCAATGGATACCGCTAAAGCAATTGGTATCATCATTACTAACCCAGAATTTGCAGATGTCAGAAGCTTAGAAGGTGTTGCACCAACTAAACACCCTTGCTTGCCAATTATCGCAGTTGCAACAACTGCTGGTACTGCTGCTGAAGTTACTATTAACTACGTCATTACCGATGTTCAAAAGAAGAGAAAATTCGTTTGTGTCGATGTTCACGATATGCCAATCGTTGCTGTCGTTGATCCAGATATGATGGCGAGTATGCCAAAATCCTTAAAAGCATTTACAGGTATGGATGCTTTAACTCACGCTATTGAAGGATATACAACTAGAGGCGCATGGGAAATGAGTGATATGTTCCATATCAAAGCTATTGAACTTATTGCTAAAAACTTAAGAGATTCAGTTGCTGGAAATGACAAAGGCGGAGAGAATATGGCTCTAGCACAATATATCGCCGGTATGGGATTCTCTAATGTTGGTTTAGGTATTGATCACGCGATGGCGCATACATTAAGTGCGTATTACGATGTTCCACACGGAAAAGCATGTGCGATGTTATTACCAATCTCTATGGAATTCAATAAAGATTACACTGGCGAGAAATATCGTGAAATCGCTAGAGTGTTTGGTGTTAAAGATGTTGATAAGATGTCTCAAGCCGAATATCGTGACGCTGCAATTAAAGCTGTTAGACAATTATCAGTTGATGTTGGCATTCCAACACAATGTGTCGAAATCAAAGAAAGTGATTTAGATGCATTAGCAGATGATGCTCTTAAAGATGCTTGCTATCCAGGTAATCCAAGAGAAGCAACACACGCTCAAGTCGTTGAAATGTTTAGAAAATTAATGTAATCGACCAAATATAAAAAAACATAGCCAAGGAAATCCAAGGCTATGTTTTTTAATTACTTGTTTTATTGTTTCGATATTCTAGCGGAGACATTCCAACATGCTTTTTAAATAGATTATAGAAGAATGTTAGATTGTTATACCCAACGTGATAGGCGATGTCGTTAATATTTGCATCAGTTGATTCAAGTAGCACTTTACAGGCCTTTATTCTTTCGTTCTCAATTAACTTTTGAAAAGAAAAACCGGTTAGTTTTTTAATTCTTTTGCTCAAATAGTTATAGTCTTCATTTAATAGGGCTGCTAATTCTTTTAAAGATCCTTCTGTATAGTTGTTCTCAATATAGTTATAAGTCTTGAATAGAATAATTGAATCATAGTTTGAGGTTTTGCTTTCTTCAGCATATTCAGCGTGCCTTAATAGTTCATTAATTAAAATTAGAAAGTATTGTCTAAGTAGCTCGTTTGTCTTCTCATCCTTTTCTTCATAGGTGAGTAAGATATTTTCGATGATGTTTTGAACTTGCTCATTTTTGCCAACATGAAAAATAACTGAATTGCTTTCTTCTTTGTTACTGAGCAAATTAATTAAGAACTTTTTAAGATTGCCTTCTGTATCAATAAAAGGGAACAAAAAGTCGAAAAATTCCGGCAAAATAATGAAATTTAACAGCAAATCGTCTTCTTTTGCTGGTAAAAACTCATGTTGAGAATTTTTGGATAAGAACAACAACTCGCCTTGTTTTAGGGTTACTTTTTCACCATCTAATATCTCGTGAATTTCACCACTTAAAACATAATTTATTTCTAAGTAGTCGTGACTGTGTTTTTTAATATAGCAAAAGCGAGGATGTTTTCTAACGACGATCATTCCGTTAGTGATGTAATCTTTTGCGTTCATCACCTGGGCATCATCTTTTGAATTAGAATAGCTCCCTGTTTCTTTTAAGTGAGATAACGCTCTTAACTCATCTGCGTTTTTCTCTTTGTATTTTCGAATTATGCTTTCGTTCATGTTATTCATTATACACCAAAAGGCAAAAATGGTTACTATTTCTCACTAATATCATTATTCTATTTTTTATTATTGAAGAATAAAATATAACCGTGAACGAAATGGAGAAAATGGATTATGAATGATTTTTTAAATTCACGTTTTGTTAAAGAAGTTAGTGAGATTACTAACAATATGTATCACCAAGGATGGGATGAACGTAATGGTGGTAACATCTCATATTTAATTGATGAAGAATATGTAAGGGAATATTTCCCAAAAGATAAATACATTAGAGATATTGAAATGGGTTTCACTGCGGATGAAATCTGTAGAAACAAATATTTCTTAGTTACTGGTACAGGAAAGTACTTTAAAAATGTTAT
>ODAI013386513.1_pt1 | contig 14499 bp, 10 predicted proteins | sample 1539321 | NCBI WGS metagenome assembly ODAI01 (sample SAMN02144231, study PRJEB22623) | gut metagenome | biome: sheep rumen | host: Ovis aries | place: New Zealand
AGGCGATGATTATGAATTCGGGGAAATCACCGTCACCGATGCAATCGATGGCAAACTTCCTTGGACTTTTGTCTTGCTTGATCCTGCTGGGAAAAACATTTCCAATAAGGCAAGCTTCAACGAACATGGGCGTCTTCATTTCAAGCCTCTAAGCATTGGTGAATACACGCTTCGCGTCCTTTCTAACGATTATTCGACCAATGCTGCAGCCAAGCGAATCTTGCTCAACGTCTTCCGTCACGAACATTATCCTGTTTTCGACGAAGATTATGTCTTCCCGATCAATGGTCGTTCTTCTTCCGAATACATCATTCCTAAGGTCTCTGCCCACGATATTGATGATGGCGGCGATAACGAAATCAGCTACACGTATGGCGTCTATTACTATTCCGATTCCGGAGTTCGTCGCGATGTGACCTTGTCCCAAAAAGAAAGTGGCGAATATTATTTCATCCCGAAAAAAGAATCCGCCTATCGAAACGACGGCATGGGCAAATATTACATCACCGTCAGCGCGAACAATTCCTATGGGGAAAGCGTCTTGGAACGGGAAATCTACGTGAAGCCCGATATCGTCGATGAGGCTTCGATGCTTCCGGAGAATTATCTCGACGAAGACCGTTGGACCTTAAACGATTACAACACCTTTGGTGAAAGCGATATTACCTTAATTGGCAATACGAGCTATAAAGCGGGCCTTAAATTGGATAAAGGCATCTTCTTATATTTCTCGGTGGAACAATTGCTTGATAAGACCGGTTTGGACAACTGGTTCTCCTTCGGCTTTACCACCCATCCAGGCGAAGGGAAATATGGCGCGGGAACCCAAGGCTTATATTTCATGTTCTTCTATCAAAACGGGGCCTTCCGTTACAACATGCAATATGTGACGAATGAAGGCGTCGCGATCGATATTAAAAACAATGAACCTCTTGCCTCCGATTTCTCGGGAGAAACTAGCCTTGCGGTTTATCCTTTCGATGAAAGCCTAGATCCCACGATGTATGACAACATCGATGTTGCTCTCAATGGTGGCAAAGTCGATTCCTTCGAAATCTATAAGATTGCTCGTTCTGAGATGACCGATGACGAAGGCTTTGTCTATCTCAATTTCGGCTATAGCAATGCTGGCGAGCACACGAGCCTCGATCCATTCGGAACCAATAACCCTATTGTCCATCTCCATCGCCTTCGCATCGCGGATAAAAAAGCTCCTGTCCTCACTTTATTAGGAGATGTTCCTACCTCAGGAAAAGCAGGGGAAAGAATCACTTTCCCTGGCGTCAAAGCCGTTGATGAAACCGATGGAGAGGTGGAAGCCTATTTGTCTTCGATTGTCGGGCCAGATGGCGTGGCGATTACCGTCATCAATAACGTAGCGGTTTTCCCAAAAGCCGGAGAATATATCGTTTCCTATAAGGCGGTTGATTATTCTGGCAATATCGGCTCGATCGAGAAAACGATTCTTATTAGCAAAAAAGGTGGGTGCAAAGGAGCGATCATTCCCGCTTCTTCTGTTGGTTTAATCGCCTTAATTGGAGCAATCCTCCTTGCTTGGAATAGGAGAAAAGAACGTGAAGATTGAACCTGGCTCTTATCCTCTTTCTTCCGGGACGCTTTCTCTTCCTCTATTCGTGGAAGATAGCGGCCATTTAGGCGTAGGGAAGAAAACTCCATTCCTAGAGGACATCCATTGCGATTTCCCGTTGATTTTCTCTTCTTTTGGTTCGGTTGATTTTCGGGAGATGAGTCTGCTTGTCGTCGATGAACGAGGCTATGGGTCAAGGCGTTTCCTTCCCAAAGAAATCAAAGAAGGGAAGCCCATCGAAGATGCCTTGCCTCATCCTTATGGAGAAAGCAAAATCACCGAAATCGTTTATGAAGATGATTCGGGCGATCTTCGCGTCCATCAATTCATCAAAAGCTATGAAGAGAATGCTTTTTCCTTCTCTTTGCAAATCGAAAATATTGGGAACAAAGACCTTTGGATTCGACGTGCGTTTTCTTTTGAATACCCCTTAGAAGGAAAAGGATATGAAATCATCTCCTTCCCCGGAAGATGGGGTGCGGAAAGAAATGCTTCAAAGACGACATTAAGCCAAGGCGAATTCCTTCAGCAATCCATCTGCGGCATTTCCTCTAGCTTTGCTAATCCGATGCTTTTGATTGCAAAAGAAGATGTTTGCTATGGCATGTCCCTCGTCTATTCTGGCAACCATAAAGAAATCGTCTCCGTTTCCCATTTGGGAAGCACGAAGATTCTAATTGGGATGAATGATTTCTTGTTGAACATCCCCTTGAAGCCAAAAGAAATCTTTGCCACGCCAGAAGCAATTTTCACCTATGGGAAAAGCGTGGATGACGTGCAAGCGAATTTCTCTTCTTTTACGCGTAAGCACATTTTAAGAAGGCTATCTCCGAGGCCCGTTGTTTATAACACTTGGGAAGGATCGGAATACGATATCGGGGCCAACAAATGGAAGGTGCTTGCCCAAAAAGCTTCTCAAATCGGATGTGATGTTTTCCTATTCGACGATGGCTGGTATTATGGCCGAACTTCCGATAAGACGCATCTTGGGGATTGGAGGCTAGATTCCAAACGCTTAGGCGCGACCTTTGATGAGATTAATGAATATCTTTCTTCTCTCCATTTGAAACTAGGGCTTTGGATTGAGCCAGAGATGGCTTCTTTAGACGCGGATATCGTTAAGAACAACCCTTCCTTTATCCTTCGTCGAGAAGGAGCGGAGCCTTTGCTTTGCCGTAATCAGGTGGTTTTAGATCTAGCCAACGATCAAGTCATCTCCTATTTGAAGAAAGAATTGTCTTATTTATTCTTGTCTTCGCGCGTTGCTTATGTGAAATGGGATTTCAATCGCCTATTGACGGATGTGGAAAGTTCCCATTGTTTAGGAGGAGAATATTTCCATCGTTTCATCCTCGGCTATTACGAATTGCTCTCCTATTTAAGGAAAGTCTTCCCCGAGATTATTTTTGAAGGATGTGCTTCCGGAGGGGCGAGATTTGATTTGGGATGCCTATGCTATCTTGATTGCATCTGGACTAGCGATAACACCGACCCTTATGACCGTCTTAACATTCAAGAAGGGACATCGTTAGGATATCCATTAGCTTGTATCTCCAACCATTATTCGGCTTCTCCTAACGTCAATACGCGACGGCAGGCAAGCCAATTATCGCGAGCTACGGTTGCTTTGTTTGGCCCTTTTGGGGTGGAATGCAATTTGCTCCATTGTCGAGAAGAAGAATTGCTTTATTTAAAGCAAGTCATCGCCTTTTACAAAGAACATCAAGAAGATTTGCTTGTCGGCGATTATCACCTTTTGCTGCCGGTGGAAGACAAAGAGCATTATGGCTGGCTTGTGAAAAAGGAAGGGACCATGTATGTCCTTTTAGCAAGCCGAGACGGGAGCAAAGTTGATATTGATCTCCCTTATATCGACCCGAAGAAAGAATACAAAATAACGCCTTTCCTCGAAGAAGGATTCTTCCTTATGGGCAAAGACATCAATAAGAGGCTTTCCTTAAAACAAGACAAGGCCATGCAAGTTGCTTTCTATGTTGTGGAGGAAAAACAATGAAGAAAACATTTTTTCTACCATTAATTGTTTTCCTTCTTTCGGCTTGCTCTTTCCCTGAAATCAGCACCTCGTCTTCCTTTTCTAGCGAGGATTCAAGCTCGGATTATTCTGATCCTGGCACCCAAACTATTGAGCCAAGCGAAGAACCGAGTAGCGAAAGCTCGGCTAGTGAAAGTTCAGCAAGCGAGCCTTCTTCATCGACAACTTCTTCAAGCCAATCTTCTTCAGAAAGCTCGTCATCTCAGGAGGAATTGATCATGACCCCGATTTCATTCCCGCAAGCCCGTTCCTTGAACGAAAATGAACTTGCTTCTTATATTGGAAACGACGTCAAAGACAATAACGGCTGGGTCAATTCCGCCCATGCGGACGGATTGATCATCTCGCCTTATTTCCGTGTTGTCGCTGACCGTAAATACGTTTCGGTTTATGCCACAAGGACTACTTACGGAGCCCATAGCTTCTCGATGTTTGATGTCCCCGAAGATTGCTTCCCATTGGAATTGACCATTTCTTCCAAAGAAAATGAAAGCTGGAATAGCGTGACCATTTTGCCGAAAAACAAATGCACGTCCTCTCTTTCTAACGGCAAGATTACCCTTACGATTCCTGAACCTGGTAACTACACGGTTTTGCCAGATGGAGAAAACACCAAACCTTTGACAATCTTTGCTTACAAAAAGGAAGCGGTGGAGATTCCTGCTGGATATAGCAAGAAAGTCCTCTCTCCCGGCGATCATGGGACTTTGGTTTTCGGAAAAGAGAAAACCGTTTTGGTCCTGGAAAAAGGATTCCATCGAATCAACCGGATCGAACTGAAATCAAACTGCATGATTTTGTTTGAATCCGGAGCCCAGGTTGAAGCCCAGAATTCCTTTGATGGAGAGACTCCATTGCTTAATCCTGATTGGGCGGGGATGACGCGTTATCAAGCCTTCCTCCATGGCCAAAACATCCATAACGTTCAAATCAAAGGACATGCCTATATTGATTTAACGCGCCTAGATTGGCACGCAAGATTAGGATGCTATTTCGAGAATTGCTTCGATTTGGCCTTTGAAGGATTTGCTTTGGTCAATTCCCCAGAATGGACTTTGGAGTTGATGAATTGCCACGATTCCCTTATCCAAGATTGCTCGATCTTTGGATACCGTCAAAATTCTGATGGCTTTGCGATTGTTGATTCTTATAATGTGCAGGTGAAATCTTGCTTTGCCCGTTCTGGCGATGACCTATTCGAAGTCAAAACGATGAATGGCTCTTTGACGACCCCTGTATCTAACATCGTTTTCGATGAATGCGTTGGTTGGCCGGATAAATGCCGCGGATTCGGCATCATCCACGAAACCCAAAGAAATATCTCCGATGTTACCTATTCCCATATCACGGTCATCTCCGCTCCGGCGGATTGGATGGATGCTTTAGGCGCATTAGTTGTCATCGTCGCAGGGAATTCCACAATTTCCAATATCACCTTCTCCGACGTCGATATCCATCAATGTTCCTTCTACCCAATCAATTTGACGCTTCATGAAGAATCTGCTTCGGGGGTGATCAATGAGATCCATTTCCAAAACATCAAGATTCCTAATGACAACAAGATTCGCCTTTGCAATTCCTCCTCTTCTGGTGAAATCAAAAACATCGAATTTGATTCTATCTACCGAAAAGGAAGCCGCGTGAATACGACGCTAGGCCTGAAATTAAATTTAACCGGGACGATTGGAACGGTTACGGTGAAATAATTAATGTTCAAAGAGAAGGGCGGAGACAATCTGCCCTTCTTTTCTTTCGGGGATAACGTCCCCTTCTAACAAAGGAGCTAAATATTCTTTGAAAGCAGGCACATCGATTTGTCCTGGGCCGATAATCCAAGAAGAGGGGAAATAACGGGTTTCTCCTGCGATTTTCTCTACCGGAGTCGCTTGCAATGAACTCCGATAAGGACGATTGCTTTCCCTATGGATTGTCACCATTTTGGATGTTTCGCCTTTTAAGGCTAGTTTCACGGCATAAGAAGTGACATCAATAGCTTCTTGCTGATCGGCTTTGCTGATATGAGAAATGTCGCAGCGCGAAAGCAAAGAAAGACCAATGCCACGCGAGGGGATCCCTAGTTTTTTGGTGACCATTTTAGCGAGGACGTGTACGAATCCTTCTTGGTATCCGTGGCCGAATTCATCAACGAACAAGGGGTCACCTTGCAACGCTTTGACGCCTTCGGATATCGCGACAAGGACCCGTTTCTTTTCTTGATAGGTTTTCTCAATTTGCTTTAAGAAGATATCCAAATCGAAATCCATCTCTGGCAAATAAACATAATCAGGAGCGTAAGGCTCTTCGATTAAAGCGGTGGAGGCGGTTAGCCAGCCAGCATCTCGTCCAATGACCTCGACGATCGTTACTTTGCCTTTATCGTAAGAAGAGATATCAATCGATAGGTTACGGAGATTATCGATGATGGATTTGCAACAAGACCCATACCCTGGGCAATGATCGGTTTCATCAAGATCGTTATCGACCGTCTTGGGGATGCCGATGACTTTAATGTCGGGGAAACGCTTCGCTAAATGAGCGCATGTATCCATCGAATCGTTGCCCCCATTGACGAAAACAAGATCGATATCATGCCGTTTCAAGGTGGCTTCGATGGCTTGGAAAGTTTCTTCGTCATCCGCTTTTAGGCGATGCCTGCTAGAGCCTAAGGCACTTCCTGGGGTTTGAAGCAGCAATTCAAGCTGTTCTTCTTCCAAAGAAGACAAGTCAATCAAATCATCGCGAATCAGACCATCGATGCCGAACTTCGCTCCATAGATTTTGCTGATTTCGGAATGAGAAAGGCATTGCTTCACATACCCGTATAAAGAAGCGTTGATAACGGAGGTTGGACCTCCAGATTGAAGATAGACCGCGGAATGGGTTTTCATCCTTTCAATATACCGCTTGGCCAAAATAATGGGTGCACGAATTGATGAAACTTTTAAGTAAGCGCTTCCTTATCCTGGCCCTATGGGATTGGAATATACTAATAAAGTGAAAAGCAAAGATCGCAAAACGCGGCAAGGGGGAATTTATGCTTAAGAATTCGGTTTTGTTTTCGCTATCGGCCAATGAGGAATTAGCTTCTTCGATCGCCAAAAAGCTTGGCGTGCCTCTAGGACAACGAATCATCCGTCGTTTCCCTTCGGGAGAAACGATTGTCGAACCCAACGAATCCGTTCGCGGAAAAGACGTTTTCATCGTTCAATCCACCTGCCCCCCGGTCAATGACAATTTGATGGAGGTTCTTATCTTCATCGATGCTTTACGCCGTTCTTCGGCCAAAGAAATCAATTTGATCGTCCCTTATTTTGGCTATGCTAGACAAGATCGAAAAGCCAAACCTCGCCAGCCGATTACCGCGGCTTTGGTTGCCCATTTGCTTACCACGGCTGGAGTTCACCGCGTCGTCACGGTCAATCTCCATGCCGCCCAGATCCAAGGATTCTTCTCTTGCCTTGTCGATGATTTGTCCGCGGTTCCTTTATTAGGCAACGCGATCAAAGCCGAACATAAAGATCTCTCGGATATTGTTGTTGTCTCCCCGGACCATGGCGGAGTTAACCGGGCTAGAGATTTGGCCGAAATGTTCTCCGCTCCCATCGCCATCATCGATAAAAGACGTAAGAGCAACCTCGAACCCGAATGCATGAACATCATCGGTGATGTCGCGGGCAAAGATTGTTACATGGTCGACGATATGATCGATACGGGCCGTTCGGCTTGCATTGGCGCAAGCGCTTTGAAGAAAGCGGGTGCCAAATCCGTTAAAATCGCTGCGATCCACCCCGTTTTCTCTGATCCGTGCTATGATTTGCTCTCGGAAGGCTATTTCGATGAAATCATCGTGACCGATTCGATTCCTCTTCCAGAGAAATTCGTCTCTCTTCCCATCCGCGTTGTTAGCCTCGCGGACATGCTAGCTGAATGCATCGACCGCATCGTCCATAACGCTCCGCTATCTGCCGTTTATGTCGCCTATGGAGACCCGCTATCGGCCAAAAATTAAAAACATGATCAAACTAGAAAATTACATCCGCGTTATTGAAGGATTTCCTAACCCCGAAATCTCATTCAAAGACATTTCCCCTCTTCTTGCCGATAAAGATGCGCTACGTGAATGCGTTAAGCAGATCGCATCCATCGCCAAAGAGATGAAGCCTGACCTCATCATTGGGCCGGAAGCCCGCGGCTTTGTTATTGGCTCGCCAGTAGCTTATGAATTAGGCGTTGGCTTTGCTATGGCTAGAAAGCATGGCAAATTGCCAGGAGAAGTTCTTGCCGAAGATTATGACCTTGAATATGGTAAGGCCACGATTGAGCTTCCCGCTTTTGCTTTGAAGAAGGGGCAACGTGTCGTTTTAATCGATGATCTTCTTGCTACGGGCGGGACGTTACAAGCCCTTGTGAACCTCGTAGAAAAAGAAGGCGCGAAGGTTGTTGGCATCATCACCGTCATCGAATTAGAAGAATTCCAAGCGGCCAAACATTTCTCCGCTCCATACCATTCCCTCATCCGTTATTATCATTAATTTTCTTGAAAGCGTTTTCATAGAATTTGGTGAAAAATCCGCTTTTGAAAGAGGCCATCGATTGTATTCGCGAAAGCTTTATAAAAAGGCCCAAAAAAAGTGCTTCACAATTCTTCTATATGGCTTATCTTAAAAACTCAGGAAGCAAAAAATGAAGCACCTGAGGAGCCTATCTTGGAACGGACAATGCTGCAGGATAATTTCCTCTTCTGTCTTTAGTGGCTTAGGGTTCTAAGCCTCTTTTTTTGCCCCGGGGGAGGTAAAAAATGGAAGAAAGAAAACTGCTGTTCGACGTGGATGAGGTTCCGCCTAAGGTAGGATCTCGCATCGTCTTGGCCATCCAACACGTGTTGGCCATGTTTGTCGCTTGCATTACGGTCCCGATGATCGTTTTCAGCGGCTATGTCACTCCGTCAGGAAAACCGCTTGCCGGATTGATGATTGCCCCAACCTTAGTTAGTGCTGGCATTGGGACGCTATTCTATTTATTCGTCACGAAGAAAAGAAGCCCGATGTTCTTAGCCTCGAGCTTTGCCTATATGGCAGCCATGTCGGCCGCCATCGCCATCAATCGCCAGGAAGTGGTTATCGATGGCCAATTTGTCGGCTATACCGCGAACCTTTGGCTCTTACCGATTGGCATGGCCATGGTTGGTGCTGTTTATTGCCTTGTTGCCTTGCTCATTAAGCTCTTCGGCGTTGGCTGGCTTAACAAATTGCTCCCGCCGATCGTTGTTGGACCTGTCATCATGGTTATCGGCCTTTCTTTGGCTGGTAGCGCCATTGGCAATCTTACGAGTGGACCTGGCGGCTATAACTGGGTCGCGATATCCTCAGGCCTTATCGCCATGGTGGTCACTGCCGTCTGCGCTTTCTTCGGAAAGAAAACAATCTCACTTATCCCATTCCTTTTAGGTATGGCGGCCGGTTATGTCTTTGCGGCCATCATGACGGGCATCGGATATGGCGCACAATCGGATTACATGAAAGTCGTCAGCTTCGATCCACTTATCTCGACTTTCGGTCATATCCGCGTCACGTCCTTCATCGATTATCCGAAATTCCTCTTCTTGGCTTCCGTGCAGCATCCTGAAGGAGTTGGGGTTTTGACCGATATTCCGTTAACTGGAGCCGCGGTTGGAAAAACTGCTTTGCTCTTCATTCCCGTCAGCTTTGTTACCATCTGCGAACACATCGGCGACCACAAGAATATGTCGGGCATCCTTGGACGCGACTTGCTCCAAGATCCTGGACTTACCAGAACTCTTATCGGCGATGGCGTTGCCACGGCGATCTCTGGCACGACCTGCGGCGCGGCCAATACGACCTATGGTGAAAACGTCGCGGTTGTCGGCGTCACCCGCATCGCTTCGGTCCGTGTCATCCTTCTTGCTTGCTTAATCGCGATTGGCCTTGGCTTCTTCTCACCCTTGATGGCCTTGACCCAAACGATTCCCGCCTGCGTTACTGGCGGCGTCTCCTTGATCCTTTATGGCTTCATTGCCTCTAGTGGCGTCAAGATGCTCATCCACGAGAAAGTCGATATGAGCAAAACCAGAAACATCTTCGTTGCCTCGGTTATCCTTATCGCTGGCATCGGCGGACTTGTCTTCAACTTCGGCAAGCCAGGAGCAGAACCGGTCGTTACGATTACCTCGGTTGCCGTCTCCATGATCCTTGGCATCATCATGAATCTCATCCTCCGCGAAAAGAAAGAGCCGGAAGCGGCGGAATGACTTATCATTAGAAAAGAGGTGTCGATATGAACGAAGATAACATCATTATTCTCAACCATCCTCTTTTGACGCACAAAATTTCCTTGCTCCGCGATAAAAGGACTCGCACCAGTGACTTCCGCGTCCTGGTTAAGGAAATCGCGGTCCTTGAAGGATATGAAGCGTTGAAGAACATCAAAACGAAGATGGTCGAGCTAGAAACCCCCATTGAAAAGACGGTTCAGCCGATGATCGTTGCCAAATCCGTCTGCTTCGTCCCAATCCTTAGGGCTGGCATGGGCATGGTCGATGGCTTCACGGATCTTGTGCCGAACGCCTCGGTTGGCCATATTGGCTTATATCGCGATGAAGTTACCCACGAGCCGCATGCTTATTATTGCAAGCTCCCTTCCGACCTAGATAGCAAGGACGTGTATCTGCTTGATCCGATGCTTGCTACTGGCGGTAGCGCAATTGACGCGGTGAAAACGCTCCGCAAGCACGGCGCCAAAAACATTCGCTTTGTTTGCATCATCGCTGCTCCAGAAGGCGTCAAAGCCTTCCATGAGGCTAATCCGGATATCCCCCTCTATATTGGGGCGCTAGACCGGCAGCTTAACGACAGGGCTTATATTTGCCCTGGCTTAGGCGATGCTGGCGACCGCATCTTCGGTACGACCAACAAATAACCAACATAAAAGGCGGGCCTCCTAAGTTGGGACCCGCCTTTTCCTTATTTATTTTATTTAATTAAGGATGCGTCTGCTTTCTTGATTTCTTCTTCGTCAGGAACGTAAACATAGGGGACATTACGAAAAAGATCGCGGTAATCTAGTCCATAACCAACAACGAATTTCGGCTTTTCGAGAACTTTACCAACATAGTCGGCTTCGACTTGGACTTTCCTCATCGAAGGTTTATCCAGCAAAGAGCAGACAATGATTTCCTTTGGTCCTTTTTTCTGAAGATGCTCTTTTAAGGTCTTCATCGTAAGCCCGGTGTCGATGACGTCTTCGATGACGACAACAACGCGGCCTGAGATATCAATAGACACGTCACGGTCAAACGCGATCTTCCCCGTAGAAGAAGTTCCAGAATAACTGCGGGCTTGGATGTAATCGAAGAGGATGCTCCGCTTGACGTTTTTCATCAAATCGGCGGTGAAATTAAGTGCCCCGCGCATAACGCATAAAAAGACGGGCAATTTTCTTTCTTTCTCCAAACGCTTCGTTAGCTTTTTGCCAATCTGCTCACAGATTTGGAGAATCTCGCCGTGACTTAAGACGATTTCTTTCATGGGTTGTTCTCATATTATTGTAACGGCCCTTCTCTTTTAGAGAGAGGGAAATTTCATGAAAGCGCTTCAACGGTAACAAGATAAGAAAAAAGAAAGATCTAAAATTTTGAATTTCAATACACGTATCCCTTAAAAATGGGCGACACTTTATTACGGAAAAGAGCAAAATCGCTCAAAATATTTGCAAATTTCGGGGACGTGCATGCAATTTTTTAAATTTATTACTTGCGCGAAGGCGCGTAAAAGAATTACGATTTACTTATCCTTGGAAATTGGAGGGAAATTATGTCAACTGAAAACAAGGCGAAAAAGAGCCTCGGCAGCAAGCTCTTGATCGTAGGACTCATTGCGATTGTCCTTTCTTTGGCTGCACTTGTTGTTTGCGGACTCACCAACATGATTCCGTGGGACAACGCGGATAACGCCTACAATGCCAACTGGGGCATCAAGGCGGCTACCGGATGGTTCTGGGGCTCCTTTGTTACCGATCCAGGCTGGGCTGGAGGCGGACGTACCGTTCGCGGCAGCGAAAACATCTGGCGCTTCCTCGCCGTTGTTATGGTCTACGCTGGCGGATCGCTCTCTCTTGCTGGCATCATTGCTTCTCTTGCCATGAAGCAGCCGAAGAAGATCCTCAACTTCCTCGTTGTGATGTTTGGAGTCTTCTATCTCTCTTACCTCGTCGTTTCTATCGCCGTCCCGCTTGCTTTATTTGACACCGTTATCATGTGGGATTGCGCCTACTTCGGCTACATGATCGTCACGATCATCGCCGTCTTCGGTTTCATCCTTGCCATTGCTTCTTGCGTCGTCGAAGCCAAAGCCGTCGTTGCCGCTAAGAAAGCCGAAAAAGAAGCAGAAGAAAAGAAAGAAGAGCCCGTCGAAGAAAAAGCCGCTGGCCTCTCCGAAGAAGAAGTCAAAGCTATTGTCGAAAAATATCTTGCCAAGCACGTTGACGACAAGCACAAAGAAAATGCTCCTGTCGCTGCGAAGGTTGAAGAAAAGAAAGAACCCGAACCGGAACCGAAGAAAGAACCAGAACCCGAGCCGGTTAAGGAAGAAAAGAAAGAAGAAGAAGTCAAAGCCGAAGTTGCTGGAGAAAATGATCCCTTCGCTGGCCTTGGCTCTCGCCGTCGTCGCGCTTCCTTCGAAACTCGTTTGAAGAATTCCGAATACGATCTCCGTCATAAATACTATGATTTGCGCGACTACATCAAATCCTATGGCGTGAAGAACCGTATCTCGATCCCTGGTGATACTTTCTCTGCTCACCGCGAGAAATACGTCTTCATCACCATCGTCGGCAAGCACATCAAAGCTTACTTCGCTCTCAACCCTGCCGATTATGCCGAATCCACCATCCCCGTGTCTCACAACACGGCGAAGAAATACGAAGATCTCCCCTTGGAAATCAAGATTAAGAGTGATCTCTCCTTCCGCCGCGCTTGCAAGCTCGTCGATGACCTCATGGCCAAAAAAGGCATGACCAAGGTAGAAGAAAAAGGCGAATAACCTGAAATCTTAAATGAAACCGGCTTCGGCCGGTTTTCTTTTGCCTTTCCCTTTATTATTAAGGGAAAGAACATTAAAATGGTCGTGAGGTGAATTATGCATAACGAAATCAAAATCAAAGAAGGCCTTTATTACGTAGGCGGAAGCGATCGAAGGATTGCTTTATTTGAAAACATCTATCCTGTTCCTAAAGGCGTTTCTTATAACAGCTATCTTTTCTTGGATGAGAAGACGTTGCTTCTCGATACGGTGGATCACGCCATATCCGATGTCTATTTTGAAAACATCGATTTCTTGCTTGGGGAAAGGAAGCTTGACTACCTCCTAATTACCCATATGGAGCCAGATCATGCTTCGCGAATTGGGGAGCTTGTCTTACGTCATCCGGAAGTGACGGTCATCGTCAACGCGATGTCGAAAAAATTCCTCCAAAATTATTTCCCAAAACTACAAGCCAACCTTCTCGTCGTCAAAGAGGGAGACGAACTTTCTATTGGCAAACACGTCTTTGCTTTCTTGATGGCTCCGATGGTCCATTGGCCAGAAGTCATGTTTGCTTATGAAAAAAGCGAAAAGATTCTTTTCTCTGCGGATGCCTTTGGCACCTTCGGCGCGTTATCAGGAGATATCTATGCTTCCTCTTACAATTTCGATTGGGAGGAGGCGAGACGTTATTATTCCAATATCGTTGGCAAATATGGTGACCAGGTATGTAATGTGCTTAAGAAGGCTAGTGCCTTCGTTATTGAAATGATCTGCCCCTTGCATGGTCCGACCCATCAAGAAGATATTCCTTCTTTATTGGAAGCGTATAAAAAATGGGCTACCTATGAAGCGGAAGATCAAGATGGCGTGATGATTGCCTATTCTTCGGTTTATGGGGATACGGCCAATGCGGTTGAAATCTTGGCCAAACAAATCGTTGAAAAAGGCATCAGGAACATTGTTGTTTATGATGTTTCCAAAACCGATCCTTCTTATTTGATCGGCGAAGCTTTCCGCGTGAAAACGATTGTCTTAGCCGCGACGACTTATAACGCTGGCGTCTTCGCGAAGATGGAAGATTTCCTCCACGATCTTGCCCATCATAAGATTCGTAATCGCACGATTGCTTTCATTGAAAATGGCTCTTGGGCTCCAGCGGCCAAAGCGAACATGAAAAAGATTTTAGAAGAGCTAACCGGCATCCAATATTTGGAAGAAACGTTGACGATTGCTTCTTCTTTAAAAGAAGAGCAACTCCCGGAACTTGAGAAGATTGCGGATGCAGTTGCTTCTTCCATCAAAGGGGATAACAAACCCAAAGAAGAAAAGAAACGCTATGGATGGCGTTGCAAGATTTGTGGCTACGTTTATGAAGGCGATGATTTGCCTAATGATTTTTCTTGCCCGTTATGTGGCCATCCAGCGGAAGATTTTGAACGAATCGAATTATAAAAGCATATGCTTTTCGGTGTAGAATATTAGAAAGAGGCATTTATGAAACCATTTGCATTGTTGAGTGACAACTCCTGCGCCTTCACCAAAGATTTGCGTGAGCGCTTCAAAATTGATGGCATCGTTTTTGGAAACATCCAATATCCCGATGGCCATACCGAGAAAGCCGACATCGACTGGGAAAGGACGACCCCAGAAGAATATTTCGGCTCGATGACTAGCAAGAAATTCATTTATAAGACAAGCTGCGCCAACATCGATGAAATCAAAGATCTCTATCGTCCGTTCCTCGAAGATGGACGTGACATCCTCATGGTCACGATTTCTAGCGCTTTGTCGGGAACTTATCAATTCGCGGTCAAAGC
>ODAI011073740.1_pt1 | contig 14497 bp, 9 predicted proteins | sample 1539321 | NCBI WGS metagenome assembly ODAI01 (sample SAMN02144231, study PRJEB22623) | gut metagenome | biome: sheep rumen | host: Ovis aries | place: New Zealand
CCGCCCACAAACCGTATCGTATCGGAGGTTTTTATTTTTGCCGATTCGTACTCCAAAAGCCACCGCAGATGAAAACAGATCCCTTCCAGAACTGCCCGTATCATATCACGCTTTCCGTTTTCCAGCTTCAGATTAAAGAACATGCCCGCTGCGTCGGAATCCTCAAACGGACTTCTGTTCCCGTGCATCCATGGAGTAAATATAACGCCGTTTGACCCCGGCGGAACCTTTTTCACTTCATCAGACAAATAACCATACAGGCTCTTGTTTCTGCTTTCATAGCCATCCGAGACGGTCATGCCATCCAGATATATACCGACTTCATCAAGCGCAAGATGATCCTTGACCCATTCAAAGCATTTTCCTGCGGTTTCCAACTCCGCATAGTAGTGAAAATGCCCCCTTAGCCCTGCCATGACACCCGTCATGCTGTGCAGGGGATCTACTGCCTGATGATCCATAAGCGTAACGACCCAGCCCGATGTACCGATGTATATATGCGTCTGCCCGACAGTGGTGCAGCCTGCACCGATGCCTGTCAATGTCGCGTCTCCGCCGCCGCCGAAAACAGGTATGCCCTCCAAAAGTCCAAGCTCCGCCGCAGCATTTGCAGTCAGTGTTCCTGCCTCATCGGTACACTCTATCAGTTCGGGAAGATGCGCGGGATCAACGCCGTACATTCGCACAAGACCGGCATTCCAGCCCTCCTTCCCCTTCCGGGTATCATATAGGAAAGTGGAAAACGCAGAGTCTGTCGTTCTCACGATATTTCCCGTGCAGCGCGCGATCAGATAGTCCTTGACATCAAGCCACTTATATACATTTTTGAAAATTTCCGGCTCATTTTTTTCTACCCATTTATATTTATAGACAGGATCCTTCACGCTCATGGATGCTGTTTTGTTGATATGCAGATTCCGGAGAAGCTTGAACAGATTGCATCCGGACACCTTGATCAGGCCTTTTCCGAGTCCGTCTTTAAACTCACCTGCTGCGCGGGTATCCAGATAACTCATAGGACGACGCAGTGCGTTTCCATTTCTGTCAACCAGAACCACTCCCTGCATCTGTGTACAAAAAGATAGTCCTGCGATTTCTGCAGGTTTCACATTTGTTTTCGTGAAGAGCTCTTTTGTCGTTTGTACGATCGCCTTCCACCACTCTTCGACATCCTGCTCAGCGCCTCCGTTTTCAAGGATATACAGATGATATGTTGCATCCGTATGACATACCATCCGTATTCCCACTCCATCCAACACAACGCTGAACTCGATCAAACTCACGACCACCGCAAGTGTTATAAGTCACCGAACAAACAATATTACCGCCTATCTGGAATCCATAGCAGATATTATTGCACAGCTCATCGCCCCTATCTCTCTTGTAAAAACGATCCCGACGCCGGTCGATACCAGATCTCCAAAAAATGTCACAATACCCGTCACAGGCGTTATCGCATTTATCGCAGCAACACCTGACTGGCCGATGAAATGACCCGCGATCATACTGTCGCAAAGCAACATGATATACATGACTGCCTTGGTAAATGTACCCGAAATAAACATGGAACTGAATTTTCGCTCACAAAATCCCCTCATATTCCTTCCTCCGATCATTTCTATTACATGGACAAAAAGTCATGTTTCTTTTTCTGACACGAAGCAGGCCACCAGCCCGTAGATGATAGTCGGCCGGATCCAGATCTCCGTGAGCATATAGTTGGTATATTCATTGATGGGGTTGCGGTAAATGACATAGTTGTACAATCCGGCAATGACCATGTCAATGATAAAAAGCAGCCACAGGTTACGCTTGGTGTAACTCTTCCAGTCTTTGCGTGCATAGAAGTAAGTGAGCATGAGGATCAGCATCACCGAAAGCGTAAGACAGACTAAATGGATGAGGTAACTCTCCAACGGCGGTAGAAAGAGGATATCCCTCAAAAGCACGGTAATCCCTACACATACCGAGCTCCAGTAGTTGAAATGCCGGCTGTCGAGACGCTTGAAGAAGTATGCCGCCATCATCACCAGGCATGCGATGTAGAACAGGTTAAGCACCAATTCCGGCCATGCCTCGCCAAGTCCGAACTGACTGACTCCATAGAGCATAGTGCCCACCGAGAGCACTACCGCCACCGCTGTGATTCCGATGTCGATGATCTGCGATTTCTTTTTAAATCTTGGTTCCATAATGTCTCCTTGTCGATGTTTGTAAACAAACATCAAATGAGTTTTTGCCGCCTTATCATTTAATCACTATCCTGCCTGCGCCATAGGGATCTGCATACGCTTCTCCGATTGTCCCGTTTAAAGTGTCCTTGATATAGTCAATCAAAACCTGATTATCCAGCCTCGTGCTATCCTCTATAACCTTGGCACTATCAAACATCGTAAACCCGTCGCCATGCTCGAACAATGTGTAATTATTTGTAGTAAGGGTGTATGTCCTTTGAGGGTCGATAGGTTCATCCCCTACCATCACATTTTTGACTCTTCTTTCACCGCTGACGCCGATAAACATCCCGTTTTCATCCTTTGTACAGGTAGAATCCACGCTGCTGTCAATCTCATAGGTCATACCTGATACCTGTAAAAAGCCTCCGTTCTCCCCGGGCACCTCGGCAGCGCCCCATTCAAGCGCGTCCAGTATATCCTGTCCGGTAACCTTCACAATACTCATCATGTTGCCGTAAGGATGCACCTTCAGGATATTTCCATAGGTAATATCACCCTTCTCGATATTCACTCTTATGGAGCCGCCGTTCGCTATCGCCACATCAGCGCCCATCTGTATGCGATAAGCATCGGTCACAAGGTCTCCGAGATTGGTCTCGGCACGACGAACCATACGGATAGGACCTCCGTTCTCATTTTTCTCTTCAGGATCATATATCGTAAGCTCAACATCGGATTTCGCCACCACCTTGTCGAGTATTTCGGAATAATTTGCCTTTTCCGCTTCGACACTGTCCCTGACGGCATTCTCTATGGACAAAAGTTCGGGGGCGGAGGTCTTGTTCGGCCAGCTCCAGCTTCCCGTATCATCAATCTCTCCATCCGCATCAATCAGACTATAACCAATATGGGACATCTTGGTTCCGACAGCCACACGAACAACCTCTTCTCCGTCCTTGTTTTTCATCCTGATAATATCCGTATCATGACTGTGCCCGTCAAAAAACACATCAATACCATTAGTATGAGAAATGACATCGGCATAAGTCCACGGCTCACATTTTGCCTCATTCCCAAGATGCGCCATGACATATACATAAGCCGCTCCGTCTTCCCTTGCGCTGTCAACTGCTTTTTGTACGGCTTCATACAGCTTCTCACCTGATGCATCACCCATAAAATCATATACATATTCGCCCGATTCATCCATAAAATAGGTTGGTGTGGACGAGCTTATCGTCTCCGGAGTGGTTATGCCGACAAAACCGATTTTCAATCCATTCACCTCTTTGATGAGATAGGGTTCAAAAACCGGCTCTCCCTGATGATTAAAATTGCAGCTTATATACGGAAAATCGGCCATTTCGGTAAGCTCCAAAAACCGGTCCATACCATAATCAAATTCGTGATTTCCGGGAATCGCCACATCATAACCCACGGTATTCATAAGCTTTATAATAGATTCGCCCTTGGTAAAAGCCCCCATCGGCTCCCCCTGGATTGAATCGCCGTCATCTATCAGGATAACCTCGTATCCCTGTGTTTCAAGCGTGTCACGCACCTGACTTAAGCCTGCATAGCCAAAGCCCTGATCCACGCCACAATGTATGTCACTGGTGCAGAGGATGTAAGTCTCGCCATTCTTTTCGATCTTGGCAGCTTCTTTTGTTTCTGCTGCTTCTTTTGTTTCCCCGATCTCTTCCTGATACTCTGCGCCTGTCTTAGTCTCTGTTTGCGGTGCGGCGGTTTGTGCGCACCCTGCAGGCACGATGCTAAGCAGCATTGCCATGATAAAGAGATATATTGTTTTATTTTTCATATTTTTCATTGCTTACCTCCTGATCCGTTGCCATTTCCCTGCTCGACTTCCTTTATCGCTTCTTCCGAAGCCTTCTTTAAGGAATAAGTGTCAAAGATCGGCTCATCCGGCAACTTCAACTCTATCGAATTAATTTTAGAAATCTGCCCTTTCCCTGACTTCATGATAATGTCAAACACATGCCCGCCATGCTTCCTGTCATCGGATATGAAATGCAGATGCCAACCGGCCGCATTGATCCCGTCCATATAATCCGGAAAATACACGCAGACAAGGGTTCCCTTGATCTTTTCAAATTTAAATGCCTTCTGTGTCTTTCCCAGTATCGTCTTCAAGTCCACATGCACGGACTCATAGCCTGATTCCGATCTGGCGTCAACCACCTCAAATTCCCCTTCGATATGTGCCATATGCATACTGTTGAGACCAAAGTGGGAATCAATAATATTATTGAGCGCCGTCTTCAGCTCCTCAATATTATTCATGAAACCAAATTCCATAGGCTTACTGTCTGTCATCGTACAGACCGTAGAAAAAGGAACGCCCCTGTCCGGCTCAGCTGTCGCAATATCTCCGTTTTCCATTGCCCTGTAACAGGAGCCGTCCAGTACGATCATTTCACCATCCACATCCGTGAATGTTCCAAGCCCGATATTGCCGTGGCTAAGCAGCTCTGATACGGATATGACAGCTCTCGAATATCCGAGCATAAGAGCCTGCAGCGTTGATACCTGATACATTTTCATCTCACTCATCACCCTTTCCTCCTCCCGAGATTCTGATATGCAGGCTGTTTGGCAGCGGTTCAGCCTCCTTCCAGGCGTAATCCATGCTCTCTGACATACCCTTCAATACCGTAAGACCCAGCTCATCATCTGACCGCGTCAGATCCATCTTGGGACCAGCATATCGGAACATCCATTCCGCCCCCAAAGTCTGCTCGGAGTATTCACAGACCGCCTGGATATGCGGGGTCTTAAGAAGGGGCACCAGAAGCTGCGTCGTTTCCTCAAAGACCAACTGGACGCGGTTTGCCAGCTTCGGCGCGATTTGGTTCTTACTGCAATACCGCTCAATTTCACCGGCCATGCCGAGGAAATCATAATCCCGGTTCTCAATATGCAGCTCAAGCACCTTCAGCCTGCGCACGAAGCGGCGGGTATTCTCCCGCTTCGGATGGTCAAATATCTGCTCCGGCGTGCCATCCTCATACACACCGCCCTCGTCCATGTAGAACACACGGTTGCTGATCGCCCTGGCGAAATTCATCTCATGTGTGACGATCATCATAGTCTTGCCGGTTCCGGCAAGATCACGGATGACCGCCTGCACCTCTCCCACCATCGTAGGATCCAGGGCGCTGGTAGGCTCATCCAGCAATATCACATCCGGATCCATGGCAAGCGTCCGCGCAATGGCGATACGCTGTTTCTGTCCGCCGGACAATTCATCCGGGTAGTTCAGCGCCTTCTCCGCCAGTCCCACCGTGCGCAGAAGCTTCATGCCGGTGTCATAAGCCTCCTGCTTAGACATCCCCAGCAGATCCATCGGAGCCAGCATGATATTCTCGATCACGGTCTTGTGCCCAAACAGATTGAAGCTCTGGAACACCATGCCCATCTTCTGACGCACCTTGTTCATATCGCACCCGGGGGCGGTGATTTCCAGATCATCTACCCGGATTTTACCCGCTGTGGGCTTTTCCAGCTGATTGATGCAGCGCAGCAGCGTACTCTTACCTGTGCCGGACGGGCCGATAACAGAGATCACATCGCCGTCGTGGATCTCCACGTTCACGTCCTTAAGCGGCGTGACATTCGGATATTGCTTCTTTAAATGCTCGATTCTAATCATCAGTCTTCACCCCCCTCAGGATATCTGCCGGCTTGCGGCGCTTCGGATTCAGATTGACGCTGATCCTGCTCACAAGGAACCCGAGCAGACCCTCCAGCACGAAATAGATGACCGTCACCGCGATCAACGGGAAGAATGCCTCATAGGTCCGGCTTCGCACAATATCTCCCATCTTGGTCAGATCCTGCACGGCAATGTAGCCCACGATAGCCGTAGCCTTGATCAGACCCACGATCTCTCCCTTGTAGGCAGACAGCACATGAGGCAGAGCCTGAGGCAGGATGATCTTGAAGAATGTCCTGTAATTGGAATAGCCCAACGCGTATGCGGCTTCATACTGACCGTTGTCCACCGCGCCAACGCCCATCTTCAACAGTCCAAACACCGCCGCACCAAAGGTGAGCGTGAAGCCGATCACCGCCACGGCGACGCCGCTTATGACGATTGAGCCGAAGATGATGTAATAAAGGATCATCAGCAGGACGACCATCGGCATCCCCTGCACCAGCCACAGGCAAAAGCGGGTGATGAGGTTCGCCACGGGATTACCGTTTCTGCACAGCATGAACACAGCAAATCCCAAAATCGTACCAAACAGAATGGCAAGCAGCGTGATGAGCATCGTCGTCCCAATGCCTGCGACAAACAGCTTCCAGCGTCCTTCGCGGAGGAAGGTCTTGTCGAAGCTGGATCGGATGCCGCTAAAAAGGGAATCGGCCTCTGTCTGGGAAACCCTGACTGTCCGCACGATGAGCACAAAGGCCGCCGGATAATATTCCAGAAAATCCACCGCTTCCGCACGTTCCGCGGTGATGATGATACTGCCCGCGCCCATGTCAGCCTTCCCCGACTGCACAGCAGCCAGAATGGCTGAGAACTCCATGCCGGTAAACTCCACTTTCACATCCAGCCTGCGCGCGACCATCAGGATAACCTCAAGATCAAAGCCCTTCAACTCACCGTCTCCACCGACGTAGCTCATAGGCTCCAGCGTATCACACACCGCCACCCGGACTGTTCCATTCACGCCTGTCCAGTCCTGTTCGGGAAGGCTTTTGATGCTATCGTCCGCCCCTGTCCACTTATCCCATGCCTGCCGGATCTCAGACTCAGGGATCGAATCGTAGGCAGTCTGCCATTCGTCCCTGCGGGCATCGCCCTTGGCAAACGCGATGCCGAAAGCACCGTCCTGAAGATTCCGGGGAAACAGTGCAAGGTCAGGGTTTCTGTTGAGTGCCAGCTGGCCGACGGCATTGTTCATCAGGAAGGCATCTGTTTTCTGCGTCTTGAGCGCCTGTATCATATCCGGAGTACTGTTGAAGAAGGTAAACTCCCCCACATCCGGAGCTTTGCTTTTCACCAGCTCCTCAAAGGGCGCGCCGGTGAGCATGGAGACAGTCTTACCGGAAAGCTCGGAAAAATCGGTAAACTCCGGTCTAACCTCCGATGCGGCGCCGGACGAACTGTCATCGCCCCCCTCCTGAGCCTGAGCGGTTCCATCCAGATCCGAGACCCGCACTGCCAGTACAATGCCGCCATGATAGAATGGTTCGGAGAAGTTGATGCTCTCCTTGCGCTCCTCCGTAATCGCCATGGATGAGGCACACATATCGTATTTGCCGCTGACCAGAGCCGGAATGCGGGCCGCAAAATCCGCATCCTCGATAACCGGCGTATAGCCGTAGCGACGGCAGAACTGCTCCACCAGTTCGATGCTCAGTCCGACATATTGATTATCCTTGACATAGGAGAAGGGCATGTCCGTAGCCGTGGTTATCACATTCAGTTTGCCGTTTTCTCCGGAATATCCCGTGGACAGATCTACGACTTTGACACTCTCATCCTTGCCGAACCACTTGTCCAGCATGGCATCCATCGTACCGTCAGCCTGAATATCCGCCAGCATTTCATTGAATTGCCCCCTGATACGATCCGCCCTCTCGGAATCCTTGCCAAAGCCGAATGCGTAATCATCATGTGTCAGCATTTCATGCAAATAGGTCATTTTCGGCTCTTCCTGACACATCATGCGAATCGCAGGTTCGTCACCCAGGAAGCCGTCGATTTTGTTGTTGGTCAGGGCAGTTACCACATCGCTGTTGGAATTGAAATAAAGATACTCACTGTCGGGATAATTCTCCAGCGTGGCAGCCTCAAAGCTTGAGCCCGTCACAATACCCATGCGCCTGCCGTTGTAATCGAAAATATCTCCCTCAGCTCCGGCAACACTCCCAAATGGGATAAGTACTGCCAGCGGGATAAGCACCGCCAGCAACATGATCATTTTTTTCATCTTCTGTCCTTCCTCCTGCCCTATCACCTTTTTCCTGCAAAGCATCACCCTTTACTCCAAGGCTCCCACAATACAGCTTTTCTTACAGAAGCACTCTATCACTTTGGGGTGTCTCTTGTTAATTATTTATCTAATTATAACAGACTTTACCAAAAAATCTATATTTCTGCAAAAGAATTAAAAAATTTAACATGATTTCCATACATCATACCCTCTGCCGCTCCACAAGATCGGCGAAATAACCATTTTTCCCGATCAGTTCGTCATAGCTTCCGTTCTCCACGATCTGCCCCCCCTCCATCACCAGGATGCGGTCACAATTTCGGATGGTGGACAGCCTGTGGGCGATCACCACACGGGTACATCCCATGGCGTCCAGAGCATCGGACACCTGCTTTTGCGTTTTGTTATCGAGAGCACTGGTCGCCTCGTCCAAAAGCAAAAGCTTCGGCTTCGGCGCAATGGCGCGGGCGATCATGAGCCGCTGCTTCTGCCCGCCGGAAATGCCTCTGCCGCCCTCGCTGACCATGGTGTACATTCCCATAGGCATAGAGCGGATATCGTCTGCGATTCCGGCCTTCTCCGCGGCATCCCACGCCTCGTCGACCGTAAGCCCCGGAGCTGTGAGCACAATATTGGAGTATATGTCGCCCTGGATCAAATCACCCTGCTGCATCACGGTGCCGATTTTTCGGCGCAGGGACCCTATATCCAGGCTCTCGATATCCCTGCCGTCGTAGTAGATTGCACCCTTTTCCGGCTTTTCAAAACCCAGCAGGAGGCGCATGATCGTGGATTTGCCGCAGCCCGTCCGGCCGACAATGGCTACATACTCGCCGGGCTTTATCTTCAGGGAAAGGTCATTTAAAACATAAGGCGAATCCTTCTCATAGCGGAAGCTCACGTGGTCAAGCTCTATGCCGCCGTTTAAGCTCGTAACGATCTCCTTATTTGCCTGCAGCTCCGGCTCTGCCTGCAGAAACGGCTCCGCCATCTCAAGGATCGGTCTGATCTGTGCCCCGGTCATGGCCGTTTCTGAGAGCATGGTGAAGGCGCCCATAAGTGATCCATAGGCAGCCGTAAAAGCAAAGTACGAGGACTGACTCAGTCCGCTTCTCACCGCAAGATAGTATAGGATCATGGTGGAAACAAGGGAAATCCCGGTGTTGATGGCAGCGTTTGCCCTGATAAACATCGGCATGTTATAGACAAGCTCCGCTCCATCGGCATAAATCCCCAGCCACTTGGCAAAGACGCGTTTTTCCGCACCCGACAGCTTGATCTTCCGGATGCCGGAGATCATGGAATAACTCATGCCGGCTTCCTTTGCCGACCGTTCCATGAGCCGCCTGTTGATGCCGACCTGCACAAAGGTCGTGACCACCGAAAACCCTACTGTCACCCCAACGATGAGCAGAGAGGGTACCACCAGCGCCGGCGCAAAGCGGAAGATCTGCGTGACATATAAAAGCGAAGTAAGGCTTGTCAGTCCCGTAGTCATTACAATCCCCATCAGCATGGAGCACAGCTGGTTCACTGACATGGCGCGGCTTTTCAACTCACCTGGACTGTACCGTCTGAAAAATCCTGCCGGCAGCGACATGAGGCGCATCATCATGGATGCCTGCACGCCCAGGGAAACCTTAGTTTCCAGACGGCTGCCCAGCATGGCGCTGACCGAGGAGAGCATATGCAAGGAAAGCGATACGCATATCAGGCACACGGCAAGCCCAATCAAAGCACTACCGCTTCCACTCCTCAATACCGGTCCTGTCAAAGCTTTGGTAAGGCGCGGGATCAACAGTCCCACTCCGGATACCGAGATTGCAGCAAACAAAAGCAGTACAAAATCACTTGTCGGGATACAGCGTTTCATATACAGCACAAGATCCGGAATACCGAGCTTTTTTAATGGCAGCGGCCGATAGAAACAGATCGCATCCGTGTCGAAGAGCTGCTCCGTCTTCGCATTTAAGCGAACAGTCTTTCCGGAGTCTGCGTCTTTCAAATAATAGCCGTGAATCGTTCCCGGAAGCAGCGCCACAGCGCTCCCATCCTCCTTGCGGAAAGCAAGCACCGGTCCATAAGCATCCTTGTACCAGCCCTTTTGCAGTTCCACGCTCCGGTGCATCATTCCGTGCGGGCGAAGCAAATAGTCCAACTGCCCGTCGGCATCCGTGACGGACTCCGGCAGCTCTGTCGGCTTATAGTGATAGTATTTTAAGATTTCGTCAATCGCGTTTTTTGTGATGATCCGCTCATCGCCGATGCGCTCCGCGCTTTTTTCGCCCAGGACCACGCCTGCAATGCGGATCAGGGAGTCCTCCAAGAGCTGTTCGTCGGCGTCCCGTCTGTCCCGGATCTGATTTTCAAACCAACCCATTTGCTCCTCCTCTACTCGCTTGCTATCAGTTCCGCGTAGGCACCGCCCGCGCGGAGCAGCTCTTCATGTCTGCCGCGTTCGACCACATTGCCGTGATCGAGCACAATGATCTCATCACAGTCCCGTATGGTGGACAGCCGATGCGCGATCACAATGCAGGTGATGCCCCTGTCCTTAATCGCATTCACAACCTCGTGCTCCGTTTTGGCATCCAGCGCGCTGGTGGCCTCGTCCAGGATAATGACGGTCGGATCCTGCGCGAGCACCCGCGCGATCTCCAGCCGCTGCCGCTGCCCGCCGGACAGATTCCGCCCGCCGGCGCTGATTTTATGTCTGTAACCGCCCGGCATCTGCACGATGTCATCATGGATTTGCGCGTCTCTGGCTGCCAGGATCACCTCAAAATCCATGATCGTGTTGTCCCACATCTTAATATTGTTTTCTATGGTATCCTCAAAAAGGATAATGTCCTGATCGACAACCGCAAGAGATCCGGTCATAATGTCCCGGGGATAAGTGCTTCGGGGCTTGCCGTCAAACAAGATCTCGCCGCTCCATGGCTGGTACAGACCGGTGATCAGATTGGCGATCGTGGACTTGCCGCAGCCGGATGCGCCCACAAGCGCAATGTGGTCGCCAGTCTTCATGGAGAGGGAGAAATCCCTGATCAGGGGCTCCGCAAGCCGTGAATAGCCAAAGGTGATGTGTTTCAGCTCCACATTTCCGCCAAGCTTTTTTATACTCTCTGCTTTATCAGACTTCGCAGGATCTTCCGGTTTGTCAGGCTTATCCGCCACACCCACATCATCCGGATACTCCATGACGTCCTCCACGCGCTCCATCTGCGTGCGCATCTCCTGAATGGTCTGACCGGCGTTTACCAGTGTCATGGCCGGGGACATGAAAGATCCGAGGAAGCCCTGGAACATCATGACCGCACCCAGGCTGAACTTCTCCTGCATGACCAGCCATACCCCCAAAAGCAACACGGCGTAGTTGGCAAGCGTTCCGAAGAATGCCGGAAGGATGCCTATCGTCTGCTGTGTTTTCGCAGTCTCGACACTCCCTGCGTTGACTGCCGCCTGGTGCCCCGCCCACTTTTGGAAGAAACCGTTTTCCGCACCGCTTGCCTTGATGGTCTCAATCATCTCGATACCCGTGACTGTCGCCGCCTCCAGCATACCTGCATCTCGCAGCTGTACCCGCGCCACTTGCATGCGCTTATCCGAGATTACTTTCGATAAGACAGCATTGAGGAGCATCGTGGAGATACCGATCAAAGTCAGGATCAGGCTTTGCCTGAGCATCAGCACCAGATAGAAAACCATCATGACAGAGTTCAACAGTATCGGCGCCAAGGTATTTACAAGGGTTCCGGCGATAGATCTGTTGAGCGAAAGCCGCGACTGGAGATCTCCTGCCAGTCGCTGGGAATAAAACTCCATGGGTAGGTGCAGCACCTTCCACATATAGCCTGTGCTGCCGATCACAGCCATTTTGCCGTTTATTTTCAGAGAATAGACCGCCTGCACCCACGAAACGATGATCTGGAGCACCGCCAATGCGATCAGCACAGTGAGAAACGGATACAGCCAGTCCGGGTTTTGTCCGGTTAAAATGCGATCCAAAAAAATGCGTGCGGTGACAGAATTCACTATGCCAAAAAGGTAAGAGATGACCGTTGCCAGCATGACAAACGCCACAGCCGCGCCCGCACCGGTCAGCCGTTTTCTTGCGAAGTCTATGGTACTCCTGCGCTTCCCGTCCGGCTTAAAGTCCGCCGTCGGAGACGGAATGAGCACGATACCGGTGAAATCGCTGTCAAACTCCTCCATCGTCACCCTGACCACGCCCCGCGCCGGGTCGTTCAGATAGGCATATTTTCCCCGAAACCCATCCAACACCACAAAGTGGTTCATGTTCCAATGAAGGATGCAGGGGAATGCGCCGTTTTCCCGTAACGACTCCGGCGTCATGCGCATCGCCTTCACTTCAAAGCCGTAGTGCTGTGCCGCAAGATATATGTTCTTGGCGTTGGATCCGTCGCGGGATACCCCGCAGGCAAGCCGCACCTCCTCCAAAGGCACCCACTTCCCGTAATATGCCATGACCATCGCCAGAGCCGCCGCACCGCATTCCAAAACCTCCAGCTGCATGACCACCGGCACCTTCGCCACGCCCTTCGTCAGCGTGGGCCTGATCTTCTTCTGCTTCGCCATATTCAGATCACCTGCTTTCCAACAGAAACTCAATCGGCCTGGTCTGCTCTATCACGATGTCCGCACTATACGTGCCGTCCGGCAGTACCACATCGGCATATGCCGTCTCCCTGCCATACACATCGGTTTCCACTGACGCGATCGTAAATTCCTGTGCGGCGATCCGAAGCGGCATCCCCGCACGCAGCTTATCCGTCCCCTGCCCCGCCGCAACGATCTCCGCCACATGATCCTGTACGATAACAGTGGCGTCCACGATCGTTTCCAGCGTTCCGACTGCCGCCCAGACGATCAGCCCGGTCATCAAAACAACAACCGCCACAAGCACGCTCCATACGCCGGGGCTCGTCACCTTCAGATAATCAGATAACTGCTCCGGGGAGGATATCCGCTCCATTGCTTTTTTTCTGAAAAGAGATTGCTGCATGTTTTTTCTTCCTTTCAAATACCTGTCTCAAATACCCGTCAATTTATAGCATCAAACCCAGCAAAGGCATCTATAAGTATTTTTACTCATAGATGCCCTCCTGTCAATTACACAGTTTTGCCCTTACACCATCACAGCGTTTTCGTCCCTTTGCCCCGCGTCTTTACGATGTCTTTACGGGTCCATTCACCACTTTGGGCTCAGTCTTTTTCTGCTTGGTATTCTCCGTATGCTTGGTATTCTCCTTATGGTCAGTCTTCTCCATGTCCTTGCTCACGAACTCCACAAAGTCCGCCCGCACTTCCTTCGCGGACATCTGATCCTGCTTACTCAGATCCATCATTTTGGATTTCGTATCGGCACTCTTTATCCATTTCTTGAACGCGGGATCCTTTGCGATATCCTTCTGGCTGCTCAGGACCTGTTTCTGGATATCTTTGGCATCCACCTTTCCCTGCATGGCGGCTTTCTCCACCTCTCCGATGGCGATCACCCTTGCCGCCTGGTACTCCCATTTGTCCAGGCCGTAAGCCATGGACTCCGACGTCTGGTCGTGGAACTCTACCTTGCTCATTTTGGCAAACTTATTCACTTCCTCATCCATTCGCGCTAACTGCTCTGTCCCCACTTTCGCCATATTCACTTTCTGATCCATTCGCGCCAACTGCCCTGTCCCCACTTTCCCCGGATTGTTCGTCCGCTCTGTCATCTTTTGGTCACGGGCGACTTCAGCCTTCAGACTTTTCTCTCTCCTGAGCTGGTCCTTCAGCTGCGCATTCAGCTTCCTCATCTCCAGGGCGCCGGCCAGTCTCGCCTTTCCGGCGGGTGTGTGAGGGAGCTTCGTGCCGTTCTTGGTGGCGTGGGCGATGTACTGATCAGTCTTTGCTTCCAGCGTCTTCATGGAAGCCAAAGTCTCCTTCAACAGCGTATCCCGCTCCTGTTCGGACATCGCGTGCTTCTTGCCCGTCTCCTTATCCGTGATCACGCCGCTCTGGAGCATCTTCATATTCTCCTGCACCTTCTCGCCGGCTTCCCGCATCTGCTTATGCTCAGGGGATTCATTCTTAAAGACAGCAGCTCGGGCGGAATTAAACCTCTCCATAGCCTTGTCGATATCATCCGTCCTCGTCAGATCCTGTTCATAAGAAGTGATGAGCCCCTGCAATCCCCGCTTCCCCAGGAAATCGTTCAGTAGTCCCTTTTTACCGGAGAAAAGGGTGATCAGCTCCGGAGTGGGGTTCGCCATTTTCTGCTGTAGCTCCACCATCTCCTGAAGCATATGTCGCTTTTCAGCCATCAGCTCCTGATAAGCCTGACGCCGCTCC
>ODAI011549935.1_pt1 | contig 14496 bp, 12 predicted proteins | sample 1539321 | NCBI WGS metagenome assembly ODAI01 (sample SAMN02144231, study PRJEB22623) | gut metagenome | biome: sheep rumen | host: Ovis aries | place: New Zealand
ATGTTCATTTTGTATTTACAAGGGAGGGCTTCCAGTATGGGCCGTATTCCACGCCCCCGGCGGCCTCCGGTGTTTCCTCCGCAGACGGATAGGTCCAGTATTCATTGATATAGGGCTTTATCGACTTATTCGGTCCCTCTTCCGGGAAACGGCTCCCGTCCCATCTCGCGCCCAGGATCCCGAAAAGCAGCTGCAGCACGCCGCCCATGTGGAATGCGCTTTTCCCAAGCCTGCCTCTGATCATCGCGGCCAGCGGAAAGCCGTAGGCTCCGCAGCCAAGCAGCGCGATATCAAAATCAAGGGCCGAGATCTCGCGAAACTGATGCTCCAGCGCGGTAAAAAAGTCCGGAAAATCCGGATCCCGGTATTCCCCGATGGTGAACATGGAGCGATAGGTGATAAGCTCGAACTCCGGAAGGATCTCCGTTTTCGGAAACAGCTTTTCCCGCCGATCATACTGGCTGCTGATGGTCTGCGAAAAGGGATTGACCACAAGCACCCTTTTTCCCTTCAGCGCCCCGCTCCAGGGGGGATCGAAGAGCCAGGGGCTGGCCAGCCCGATATTCGGGACCCAGTACATGCTCTTTTTCCCAAAGCGCTTTGCGAAATAGTTTTCAAAAGGTTCTCCGGAGCAGAGCAGAAAATCCGTTTCGGCAAGCGCCTCCTGCATCATGGAAAGGAAGCACTCTCCCGTTTCCCTTGTCGGGGGAAAGACGCCGGCGCAGTTTTTTAAGCTCTCCAGAATCTGCGGATAGTTTTCCTGTCTTTCAAAATAGAAATTGCGCATCGCGGAAAGCTCAAAAAAACCAAAGCGCCCCACGAAAAAGGGGCTGTCCTCCCGAAGCATCCGGTAAATCAGCGTATTCGCCTCCCTGCCGCGAAGCCCCTTTCTTGCGCAATAGGGATAGCTGGCCGCACCCCAGCGCCTCCTGATGGGCTGAATACCGTTTCTTATCCTGTTTTCCGCTCCATAGAGCAGGTAGGCAAGAGAATGCTTCAAGCGCTTATCTGCTCCTTTCCTTTTTCGCTTTGGGATACGCTGTCGGAAACAGTCATCCCGGCCAGCATAAAGGGAAACCAGGACATCTGCGTGGAGGCGATGGCGGAATAGCTGATCCCATAGCCCAGCAGCAGGAAATGGGTTGCCAGCACAAGATAAAACAGGCCTCTGTCCTTCACCCTTCGCAGGGAAAAGAGAATAACACCCTCAAAGGCGATAAAGCACAGAAGCCCGATATAGCCGTTGCAGTAAAACAGAAGAAAATAGAGGCTGTGGGCTTCGGAGGCGACAAAGCCGGATAAAAACAGGGAATCCGCTCCCCAGCCCTTTCCAAACAAACGCTGCCAGAGCGGGGCGGCATTCAGATCCTCCCACATCGCGGGCCACACCTCACCCCGGGCATGCAGGATCCCCCGGTGCTCCGCGGCATGCTGCAGGATGGCAGCCGGATTCGGCAAAAAGCTCCCGGTAAGCGCATAGGAATAGATCAGAGTAAACCCGATCCCGGTGATCAGCAGGATCCCTCCCGCAGCGCCCAGTATCCGGATATTCAGCCGGATCGGCACTCCTCTCCTTTTTTCCAGCAAAAACAGCGCCAGCAGAAAATACAGGGGCAGCAGCATGACCCAGCCGCTGCGGGAAAGGGAATACAGGCAAAGGTAGGGGACGGCGAAAAGCACCGTCAGCCATTTCAGCCACCGATCCCTCCCCCAGATCACGATAAACGCAGCCCCCAGCAATGCGGCATAGGAGAGATCCGTTTTAAAATAATAGAACTCCCCGCTGTTATCCATTCCCTGAAAAAGCCCTCCGGTGCGGATGATGCGGTGGGCCACATTCAGCCAGATCACCAGGTAGGAGGAAAACACCACCGCGCCGTGGCATTCGCCGATCCGTTCCCTGTACACCCTGCCGACAAAATAGATCAGATACGCCGAAAGCACCTTGAACATCGGCCTGTAGGCATCCGGGTTCTGAAAAAAGCCGAAAATGGCCACACCTGCCAGGACAAGCACGAGATAGTCCGGCAGCGCCAGGTTTTTCGGCGAGGAATGCACCAGGATCAGCTGATAGGCAAGCATAACGATCAGCATCCCGAGGATCAGATAATCCAGGATGGCGAAGGAATAGAACATATCCACGATCTGTTTTGCAAAAAGAAATAACGGCATGCGGCATCATCCTTTCATCAGCTTGTTCCGGACACGTCTGAAGCCATAGGTCAGACGGCAGTAGGCCCTGTCATAGGCTTTATTCTCCTCACGCCTGTCCGGATGCTTCAGCGGGAAGGAAAGCCGTCCCACCCCGGCAATCTCCCGGAAGCGGTCCTTCGTATGGGTGGCGTCCTCCCTGCCGCAGCCGATATTATTCACCAGATTGGCAGAAGGCACGATCCCGGTGCCGTATTTTAGCACCGTGAACAGCCACTGCATGTCCCAGGTGTCCACCCTGCCGTCATATACCCCCCGGGCGTCCCTGGAAAAGAGCGCAAACTCCGGAAAGGAAAACAGTTTTTTCAGCTCCGGCCGGCTTTTCCATTCCGGCCAGTCCTTCATTTCAATGTCATATTTCTCCCAGGCCCTTCGCCAGGACCCCCAGCCCCAGATGCTGGCAAATTTGGAGAAAAGATAGGAATCCGGCATGGAAAACTCCGGCAGGTTCAGCGTGCCCGAAACGAGAAAAACCTCGGGATCATCCCGATAGCGCAGGAGATTTTCCTGTTCAAAGGCAAAAAAATCCGCCTCCGGCACGCAGTCGTCCTCCAGAATAATGGCCATTTCCTCCTGCCGGAACACCTCCGTGATCCCGGAGGCCATCCGCTTTTTGCAGCCCATATTCTGCTCCGCGTACACCGGGGTCAGGCTGCAGTCCCAGTCGATTCCCTCCTCCACCAGCCGCCTGCAGGCCTCAACCTTCTCCTTTTCCCCTTCTCTGCCTGCTCTCGGGCCGTCGGAGACCAGATAAAGACGCTTCGGCTTTGCCTGTCTGATCCTGGCAAAAACCTCCGCGGTCGTATCCGGCCGGTTGAACACCATAAAGGCCACCGGTATCTCTAATCGAAAATCCTTCACCTTAAACGGAACCCTTTCCTGAAAGCACCACGCCGAAGGTCTTGATCAAAAGCTTGATATCCAGACCCAGGCTCCAGTGATCGATGTAGTCCAGATCATAACGGACCACATCCTCAAAATCATCCACGACCCCTCTGCCATAGACCTGCCACATCCCGGTAAGCCCCGGGGTCACGCTCATTCTGCGGCGGTAATAAAGATTATACCGTTCAAATTCATCCACGGTGGGGGGCCTTGTCCCCACCAGGCTCATGGAGCCTGTCAGCACATTATAGAACTGGGGCAGCTCGTCCAGGCTGGTCTTTCTTAAGAATTTTCCCACCCGCGTGATCCGGGGGTCGTCCTCCATCTTGAACATCAGCCCCTTCATTTCATTCTGCGCTTCCAGCGCCTTCTTTCTTTCCTCCGCGTCCATGAACATGGAACGGAATTTATAGATCCGGAAGCGCCTGCCGTTCTTTCCGATCCTCTCCTGTGAGAAAAAAACGGGCCCGGGAGAATCCAGCCTGATCGCCAGCGCGATAAAGGGCGTTAACAGCCCCGTAATGATAAGCCCTGCCAGGCCTCCAAAAATGTCCAGCAGCCTTTTTAAGAAAAGCTGCCTTGGATCCAGTGTCTTGATCGCATAGGAGATCACGGAAAAGCCCGCGAAATCCTGGATGAATCTTTCCGAAGCCGCCCCGTCCAGGATATCCACATTATAATGACACAAAAGCCCCATGCTCTCGAAGCTGATGATCATTTCCTTCACATCATCCTTTCGCGCGCCGGGCAGATCCAGAAGCACCTCATCCAGCGGCAGCTGGCGGGTGATCTCCAAAAGCTCCTGCACCCCCTCCTTTAAGGGCTCCTCCGCCGTTTCCCCCTCGGGGGTCTCCCGGATAAACACCCCGTTTTTCCCGTCGAGCAGGGCCGCTGCCGTAACATTCAGGCTCCACCCCTCTTTGCCGCGAAGCCTTGCAAGATCCTCCTGGAGCCTGCTCTTGTGGGTCACCAGCAAAAGCTTTGTCGTTTTTTCATCCCTGCGGGAGCGCCGCAGAATAAATGTACGAAGGGCCACATGGCCGAAAAAGGTCATGAACAGCTCAAGACATCCGAAAACGCCGAAGATCATCCGGGAAAAGCCCCGGATCTCATTCTGCAAAAAAAGCAGCAGCAGAAGCCCCAGCGTCAGAAAAAGCGTATACCGGAGAACCTCCGTAAACTCCGCATAAAGACCTCTGATGAAAAAATGCCTGTTTCCGTTGAAAAACAGCTTATATAAGATCAGTAAAAGGAAAAGATCCGCATAGCCCCTCGAGTGCACATCCCCGATCACTCCCTCCTCCGGCGGCAGCGTAGATCTGATCAGCACAGCCAGAAAAAAGGCCAGCATCGTGATGGCGATATCCAGGAGCAGAACGCGGTAGGTTCCGGCAGTTTCCTTTCTCCCCCCTCCGTCATGGTTCATTGTTTTTCCACGCCCTCAATGGTGCACTTAACATATCTTTTTCATACAGCAGCATGCCCATCAGGAGGATCAGGGGATTCCTCCCGAGGATCGGAGAGACCAGATGAGCCTCAAACAGTGTATATACCGCCAGCGAAAGGATCATCAGCGCGGAAGCATATTCCTTCTCCCTCAGGCTAAAGTATAACCCATATAAGCCCAAAAGGCACGCACAAAGCGCCGGAACAAAGCCATACCAGTAAAACAGCCGGACAAAGCCCATGTCCAGCTCCGAAGTATTTAACGGCGCGCCGAACAGGCCCCAGTCGGAAAGGTTTGCCGTCTGAAAGGCTGCCTGGATCCTGCCGTTTGTGTAGTAGTTTAAATCCCACCAGAAGGGATCCCTGATATCCTGCCTTGCCGCGCAGGCAACGGAAAAAAGGATAATGCTCAGAAAGACCCCGGCCCCGAGAAAGGCTGCCGCCCGTCCCGGACGCCCGTACTTCCCTGAATGCCGCGAAGCGGCAGCCTGAGGCATATCTGCGAATGCAGATATGCCGATAGGATCAGTGCAATTTGAGCCGCCTGCGGCACAAATGCGGGTATGGAAAATCGAATATCGATTCGATTTTCTATACTTTTCTTTCAGCTTAAGCACCGCCGCAAGCACCAGAGAAAATACCGCTCCCAAAAAGCCCATTCTGGAATCCGTCAGCAGAAAAAGCCCCAGCTGCGCGAGAAAAAGCAGCAGCAGATGACAGAGCTTAAGCTTTTCAAAAAAAACAAACAGCGCCAGCACCGTCAGCATAAGCGCCATGCAGTGCAGGGCATTGGGATGGCCCATCCCGAGACAGTACCGAACCTCATATCCGGCCGCATCTCCGCCGCGGTAAACGGTCCCCAAAGCTACTTTTCCGAAGATCCCCAGCACGGACAGCGAGGCGAGCACGGCACAGCCCAGGCAGTTCAGCAGGAAATAAACCTTCATTACCTTTTTCATCTCCATGCCTTTGCAGGCGGCGATCCAGGCAATGATCCTGAGCATCTCGTTTCTGCCGCACATTTTCCAGGAAATGATCCCCAGAACGGTAAAAACAGCCAGGCAGATCCATTCCTTCGCCGGGCGCTTCACGGTCAGGACGCGAAAAAGGGTCAGACAGAAAACAACCCGGAAATACGCCCCGTCCCAAAAGGGCGTGAGCTCCGATTTATCCCAGAAGACATAGAACACCTCCAGCAGCAGCGCAAGATAAAACACTGCTTCAGAGAGGGCCTTCAGCTTTGGGTTATCGATAAATCGCGTCATAATCATAATGCAGATAATAGTCCCGGCAGCGGCGGATATGCTCCTGATAATTCCCGGCGGTAAGCTCCCCCTCACCCGCTTTGATCCATTGGAGGATCATGGAATTCACCTCGGCGCTGTAATGCTCCTTGTCCCGGTAAAGCTCCAGATCCTCCATGATCTCATGATGATCATAAAAGCAGTAGAGGGAAACATTTTCGTGGGAGAGCAGCTCCTTTGTCACCCTTTCCTCCGCGATAAAGATCTCCTCCAGGCGCCCCTCCCTGTACCAGTCGTCAAAGGCCACGATGCTGTACGGGGTATAGAAAAAAATGAAGTGAACCCCGGGATGCTCCGTTGTCAGCGGGATGAAAATGTTTTCTATCGTTCCCCGAAGCAGGCCCTCGTCCTCCTCTGTCAGCGCATGCTGCATGGGCTTTATCTCCTCCCTGCGGGCATAACCGCTTCTTAAGATCGCATCCAGCCCGGTGTCCGCCTCCCAGGCAGAATACTCATCAAAGCTCGTGGTGGGCTCGCCCCTGAAGGTCCTCGTCAGATTAAACAGCAGCCCGCGGTAAAGGATATCCTTGTTCCAGAGATAAGAGGAATCATTGAAGGGATCATCGTCATAGAGATAATCCGGCTGATCCCCATATTGATCCCAGTCCCAGGCCCGGATCAGTCCCGCGAAATCAATGGGCATCAGCACGGTCTTACATTCAGGATTGCGGGCAAGGCATCTTTCCAGATTCGCCTTCAGCTCCTTAAAGCCCGCGCCCGCGAAAGGGAGCTTTACGGAATGCACGCCGAAAAGAGCGTCAAACTCCGTGGTCTTGAAATTCTGGGACATCGAGGTGCCCGTGATCATCGCATCATAATCAAAATGGCGCCCGATCCCGTCGTTGACATAGCGTTCCTCATACAGCCTGTAGGACAGGCCGGGAACAGGGCCGTGATAATGAAAGTACGGATCGAACAGGATCATCACCGCCGCCCACAGCATAAGCGGCACGATCAGGACGAGCAATAAGGTTTTCAGATACTTCTCCGGCTTCAAGCGCTTTTCCTCTCCTAGAAATTAAAATACAAAAACTCGGTGATGCTGGACAGTGAGACGATACACCATAACAGCAGCCCTGCCGTCAGGAAAAGCTCCCTTTTGCGAAAGGCAAAGCTCTCCATCTTCTCCCGGACATTTTTTGTGAAAAACACCAGGACAAGGCAGAAAAAAAGGAAGAGATAAAGGGGCAGCGCGGGGAAATCGGTAAACAGGCCGTTTAATCCTGCCCTGGAAAGCAGCGTCACCTCCAGGTGATCCTTAAAGGGAGCGTAAACGGATTCCAATAACGGCCCGGGGCGAAGCTGAAAAATCGCCTTCATCGTGGCCTTCCATTCCGTGATATTGTGCTCCCTAAAAAGCCAGTGAAGCGAGGTGGTCAGGCAGAAAACAAGCGCCGTGCGGATCACCTTCGTAATCGGGGAAAGATACGCAAGGCATATCCCTTTTGCGCGCCCCGGCGATATAGCGCTACCGGCGGAAGAATTGTGCCAAAGGGTTTTTATGCCCTGTATCGCCTTCCTCAGCGTTCTTTCCACACAAATAAACAGCCCATCCAGAAAGCCCCACAGCACAAAGGTCCAGGCGGCTCCGTGCCAGAGCCCGGAGAGGGTAAAGGTGATGATCGTGTTAAACCAGGTCCTAAGCTCCCCCTTTCTGCTGCCCCCCAGGGGAATGTAAACATACTGTGTAAAAAAACGGCTCATCGTGATATGCCATCTTTTCCAGTGCTCCCTGAGGGAATCCGCCTTGAAGGGGGAAAGGAAATTCGCGGGCAGCTCAAAATTAAACATTCTGGAAAGACCCGTGGCCATATCGCTGTACCCGGAAAAATCAAAATAAAGCTGCAGCGTATAGCAGAGCATCACGGTGAGGATGGTGGCCAGGTTCCTGTCCTCCAGATTATAAATATGCGCTTCCACGATCGGTCCCAGCATATCCGCGATCAGCACCTTTTTTGCCAGCCCCATGGAAAAGCCGTAGAGCCCGCGGGAGATATTCCCGGCATCCGGCCTGCGCTTCGCAGGATCCTTCAGCTGCGGGATCAGCTCCTCATGCAGGACGATGGGCCCCGCGATCAGCTGGGGAAAAAAGGTGACAAAGGTGGAGTATTCCAGAAACGAATAACCGGTCTCCTTTCCCTTAAAGGCATCGATCAGAAAGGAGAGCTGCTGAAAGGTAAAAAAGCTGATGCCCAAAGGCAGCATGATATGGATCAGCGGAAAATCCGTTGAAAAGTGATCATTCAGATTCCCGATGAAAAAATCATAGTATTTATAATAGCCAAGCACGCCCAGGTCAAACAGGAGGCCGGCGCCGAAAAAAAGCCTTCTCCGCCACCCCTGAGCCGGCGTGATCAGCCGGACCAGGACAAAATTCACCAGAATGCTTAAAACAAGCAAGATCGCGTAAGGCGGGTAATTATAGCCATAAAAAAACAGAGAGGCGCCCGTGAGGAAGGCCAGCGCCCCCCGCGGACATCCCTTATGCTGTAACGCAAAATAGCCCCCGATCGTAAGGGGCAGGAAAAGCAGTATGAAAATATAGGAATTAAACAGCATGCCTGATATAATCCAGTATCTTTTTATCGATAAAATACGCGGCCAGCTCCTTCAGATAGGGAAGGCGCTTAAAGCCGTATTTCGCCGCCGTCCCGGGCCCCTGATACCAGGGCAGAAGGAAGGCGTTTTTTAAATAGTCCCTGCAGGCCTCCGAGCCCCCGAGCCCGTAACGCTCATACATTCTGAGATAATCCTTCAGCTTTCGGATATCATGCTCCCTGAAGGTATGGGTGTACTGATCCGCCGCAAGCCCCACGCAGACAAGAGACTTATCCGTATACGCGAAGCGGGGATTCTCCTTTAACAGCTCAAAATAGAGAAACATGTCCGAAGCCCAGTCGGATTCCGGGACAAAGCGGGCGCCGGTATTTCTGCAGATCATCGCGGAGGGAGTGCCGATCTCGTTGCCGAGAAACAGATTCCTGTAATCCTCCTCCAGCCGGGCGATGAATTCCGCCGAGGCGCATCTCTCCCAAGGCTCTCCCTCCTCCGGCGTCTGCCTGCTGCCGGAAAAGGCAAGCGAGGCCTCCGGATGTTCGTCCAGCATCGAAACGAACCGGCCAAGGGCCTGCGGACCGTTTAACCAGTCGTCGGAAAAGAAGAGCTTGACATATTCCCCATTTGCCTTCGCAAGAACCCGGTTCCAGTTATGCACGGGGCCAAGCCGCTCCGGATTCTTTTCATACCGCAGGGGATCCCGTTTCCCTTCTCCGCGAAGCCTTCCCTTAAGCTGATCGATCCAGCCCGCGATCTCATCATTGTCCGAATCATCGGTGATGAAGATCGCATAGTCCCCGTAGTCCTGTTCCAGGATCGACCCGACACAGCGCTTCACCTGGGAAAGATTATTATAAACGGGAATACAGACGGAGACTCTGCTCACTCTTCTTTGTAGGTGCCCAGGCATTTTTTGATCAGACGCTTAACGGCCACCTCTCCTTTCCGCAGGCTGTCCTCCGCCCGGATCCCCGCGCGTGATAATGCGGTTTTCACCGGGGATACGGGAGGAAGGATCAGGTACGCATATTCCTCCTGATGCTCTCTTAAATATTCGGGAAAGCCCTCATCCAGCGCCACCCGCTCAAAACGGGCATCCCTGCCGAAGGGATCAAGCCCCGCCAGCAGCCGCTTTTTTGTTTCCCTTAATATTCTTTCGTTGTCGTATTCCGTATGGGCGGCGCTGCGGACCTTTTCCGCGATCCTGGCCGTGATATCCCTTTCCTGCCTGCCCCCCATATAGCTGAAATGCCATCCGCCTTCAATCCTGATCCCGATGGCCTTCCTTTCCGGGAAACGCAGTTCTCCGAGCTTTAAGCCGGTTTTCTGCAGCAAGGAAAAGCTGCAGAGCTTCGAGCCGATCCAGCGTTTTCTTTTTACCCCTTCAAACTCGCCGGCATAGGAAAGGAGCTTTCCTGTTACCTCCTCCAGATTCAGATAGCAGTAAAACAGCCGCTGCGCGAAGTGATAGATCTTCTCCCTGTCCGGCGTTTGCAGAAGCTCCGCGACCTTCACCGGATCCGGGATCTCATCCAGATCGCTGAAGATCACCATATCCTCCGGCTCCGCTCCGGCCAGGCCCCTGCCCACCGCATTTTTCTGGAAGGTGTCCCGGACATGGGTATCCCCCGGTGGGGTATCCTCAACCGTCACATGGATCACCCTGTCCGCGAAATCCTTAAACAGTGCTTTGTTTTCCAGATAATACAGGGGCTTTTTCAGGCCGGAAAAGGTGGTCGTTGCTTCGCTGATCACGAAATAATCCACGACCGGGGAAAGAATCTCCATCCGCAGCCTTAAAAGATCCAGCTCATTGAAAAACTGAAAGCAGTCGTAGACCTTCATTGCTGATGGGATCTCCCGTTTACCAGCGCGCCGTGAAGGCGCCTTAAGCCCGTGATCAGCCCTGGCTCCTTTTTCCGGAAATCCGGATAAGCGGCATTTGTTCCCGCCCATTTATGGAACACGAAGGGGGTGATCCCCTGAATTTCCGGGATCATCTGTTCATGTCCGAAATACACGGCAAGCTTAAGCGGCGCAAAGCGCATGCCCGCCGCCTCAAAAAGATGCCTGTTCCGGCAGCAGATAAAGCCATCCTCATTATACCAGCCCTTTTCCGGCGTCCAGGGAATGCCCGCCTTTTCCGGGAAATCCAGCAGCCTTTTCGAGCGGATGGAAACGGAATTCCCCACCCGGCAGAGGTTTCCATGGATATCCCGGTAGGTGGTCTCATCTCCTTCCCTCGGCAGGGGCCAGGGGGAGCCGATATAGTCATAGTCCAGAAATTCCTGTAGAAAGCATTCCGGATGGACCACAAAGCCGTCGTAATGCACCAGCAGGCAAAAATCCGTATGGACATAATGCCCCAGGTGATAGACGGATTCATAGTTAAACCGGTCGATCCCCTGCAGGCTTTCGCAGCGTTCAGACCGGATGCCCGGAGGAAGCTTTTTCATCTCCCTGTCGGAAACAAGCACCGCGTCCCCGAATTCGATCCCGCGCATGCTGTATTCCATGGCCTTTAAGGTTTCCGGGATCAGGACGCCGGTCATCGCGATCAAAGTGACCTCAGGCAGCTTCAGTTTTTCCGCCGCTTCAGCCATGGAGGGATGCCGGCAGGATCCTGCCGCCCTCCACCTTATAGATCAGGTCGCATTTTTCGATGGTATTTAACCGATGGGCAATGATCACCATGGTCTTTTTCCCGTGGAAGCTGTTGATCGCCTCCATCAGCGCGGCCTCCGTTTCATTGTCCAAAGCGCTTGTGGCCTCGTCAAAGACCAGAATCTCCGGATCATGATAAAGTGCTCTCGCGATGCCGATCCGCTGACGCTGCCCGCCGGAAAGACGCACGCCCCGATCGCCGATGGTGGTCTCCAGCCCCTCGGGAAGCTCTTTGATAAACTCCGCCAGCTGGGCCTCCTCCAGCACCTGCCAGATCCGGTCGTCATTGATCTGTGCCTGGTCGATGCCGAAGGCGATATTATCCCTTATCGTCTCGTCCACAAGGTAAATGGACTGGGGGATATAACCGATATTCGCAAGCCAGGCGGGATAATTTTCAAAAATGCTTTTCCCGTCGCAGGTGATCTCTCCCTCCCTGAGCTTCAAAAGCCCCAGGAGGATATCCACCAGCGTGGATTTTCCGGCGCCGGAGGCACCCATGATCCCCACGGACTTTCCGCAGGGCACCTTCATCCCGGCCCGGTCAAAGATCAGCTTGTCCGTTCCCGGATAGGCGTAGGTGATCCCGTTTAAGGAAATCTCCTCCGCAAGCTTCATCGGCGTGACCTTTTTCCCCGATCCGGAGGGACGGCCCGTCACCTTCGCCAGCTTCTCCGGATCCATGTTTTCATAAAGGAAATCAAGACAGGGCTGCTCATAGGCGATGTTATTGTAATAGGTGTTGATCCGGTTCACGCTGGGCATCAGGCGGATGGCCGCCGCCCCGAAAACGGACAGCTTCGTGACCAGATCCGCGGCGTTATGCCCGGAAAGCAGCACGATCAGGATATAGAGCAAAATCGCGCAGATGAAAAAGGTCTCGATGATCAGCCGGGGAAGCGCATTTAACACGGCGTATTTTCTGGCCACTCCCGCCCCCACCTTCCCGGATTCCTCATAGTGGGAGGCGAAAAACTCCGTCCGATCCAGGACCTTCACATCCTTGATCCCGTAGATCGCCTCAATGCGCCATTTTGCGATCCTGGACTGGATCTTTAAATTCTCCGTGCCAAGCCTGTTCAGCCTGGGCTTTAATATCCTGGACATGCCAAGCGTGATGACAAGGACAACACCCAGCAGAAAGGCGGTCATCTGCCAGTCCGTGAGGATCAGGACAATGCTTAAGGCCGCCGCCACCACCAGCTCCGTGGTCAGCTGGATCAGATCCAGCAGCATATTGAAAACCTGGGGAATATCCGCGTCTGTCATCCGAAAGATCGTGGGGATATCCGCCTCCAGATAGAATTCATAAGGACGGTTTAAGAATTCCCGCAGCACCTTGCTGATCATCCGGTTGCGGTTATAGGCGATGAACCGGGTCTGCTCCCAGGTCAGATAGAGCAGATAGAGATTTTTCAGGATATAGATCACCATCAGCGCCACAAGGAAAAGGGAGGCCAGCGCCTCCTGGCTTTTCAGCCCCAGCGTATCCCGCAGAAAGCCGACGACCTGATACTTCTCCATGGCCTGCGGATCCAAAATCACGCCCACCACGGGCAGCATCATCGTGACGGAAAGCGTCTCCAAAAGGCCGCCGATAAAGATCAGCACGCCAAGATAGAGCAGGTTCAGCTTCTGTCCCCGTTCCAGCAGATAATTCAGTTCCCGGAAGATTTTCCCCATCCGCGCCTTATCCCCGAAGAATCCTTTCCCCGCCTGTTTTGCCGTTTCCCGCCCCACGCGTGCTGCATTGCTGCTTCACGAGGCTGCGGCACAGCTCCGGCGAAGGACGCAGTGTTTACCTCTCCTTAATGCCTGAGCAGGCGATCAAGCCTGACCGCCATCCGGTAAAAACCGGGGGAGAGCAGAAAGAGCCGCATTCTGAGCCTGTCCCCCCTTCCCGTCAGAACTTCGCCATACAGATCTCTGATCTCCTCCTTTTCCGCAAGGAGCATGGTTTCCAGCCGTTTCCTTGCGGGGACAGAAAGCCAGAGGTCATAGGAAAACATCCTTTTATAATACTGGACTTTCGCCAGCTTGGCAAGCTGAGGCAGCCCGTAGCGCCTAATGCATTCCGCATGCCAGAGCCAGTGCGGGATCTCGTCCCGAAAAAGCCGCTGCTCCCGTTTTTCCATCAGGCTTCCCGGCCTGCCCACCGCATAGTGATAGAGGGGCTCATCCAGATAAACCGCCCGCTCCATCCGGCAGAAGGCCTCCGTCGTGTAGGGGATATCCTCGGAATCATGCCCGGTGAAAAACCGCATGTCCTTTACCATGTCCGCCAGAAAAAGCTTTGACCATACGGAATTATAGATCGAATAGCCCTCCGGATCCGTGAGGTAGATCTCCAGCGCCCTTTCCCGGGAGAGAAGCTCCGGCGGCCGGCAGGCGGGCGGCGTCTCAGCGGGAGCAGGCCCGATATTTTGCCGAAGCGCCTCCTCTTGCTCCTCCACATAGCGGCATATCGCCACCTGGGCGTCCGCATCCCTGCAGGAGGAGAGCAGCCTTTCATACATCGTCTCCTCGACCCAGTCGTCGCTGTCCGCATAGCCGATGTACTCCCCGGAGGCGAGCTGAAGACCCGCGTTTCTCGCATCGGAAAGCCCGCCGTTTTTCTTATGAATGACGCTCACCCGGGGGTCCAGCCTCCCATACTCATCGCAGCGCTTTCCCGAGCCGTCGGTGGACCCGTCGTCCACGAGGATGATCTCCAGATCCCTTAAGGTCTGATTCAGCAGGCTCTCCATGCAGCGGTCCAGATACGGCAGCACATTATACACCGGCACGATCACGGAGACAGCGGGTCTTTTCCTGTTCACGGCCCTGCCGCTCATCGCAAAACGGGAGTTTTCAAAGCAGCCTCCCCTCCGCGTCGATAAAGGTCCAACCCTTCCACTGCTCTTTTAACACCTCCACCGGCGTCCTTATCGTATTGTCCATCGGATACGGCCTGATCATCCGCTTATCCGCTCTTTTCCCCAGCCTCGCCCCCCAGGCGCTGAAGCTGGAATTCGCGCAGATCATCACCCTGCAGGCAGCCATCAGCGGCAGATCAAAAAAGGAGCGCTCTCCGTGATTCCAGTCACATAATGTCCAGGGAATGTCAGGCGGAAGCAGGGGCACAAAGTCCTTCAGCACATAAAGGGGATCATCCGAAAAGAGATAGTAATGCTCGGCCTCACCGGCAGCCTCTAACGCGGCCAGATAGTATTTTTCCGTGCAGATCCCGCCATAGCGGAAGGTCTTGTCCGGCTCCACTTGAATCGCGCCGTGCTGGACGTCGTGCAGGAAGACAGCGGCGAACTTCTGCTCCTCCTGCGTCAGGGAGGCGAAGGAACGGTGCAGGTCGTCCAGCGTGGCCTGCAGCTCCTCCGGGGTGACGTCCTTCTGATCCAGCTGCTTCAGGTATTTCGTGAAGCGGGCGTTCATG
>ODAI011587047.1_pt1 | contig 14496 bp, 5 predicted proteins | sample 1539321 | NCBI WGS metagenome assembly ODAI01 (sample SAMN02144231, study PRJEB22623) | gut metagenome | biome: sheep rumen | host: Ovis aries | place: New Zealand
AACCCCGGGATCTTTGTCGAGGGGTCTGCCGGAATGATTGCTTCCACAAGCGATCGCCGCAAACGAGGCAGACGAAAATTCAAGAAATAATTGTGAGCATTTTGCAGATACCGCTGTAGGGTAGGCAAATCAATATTCTCGGGTAATGCACGCTGCCGGAAGACTTTGTAATTGACGATAGCCAGAAAAGTAGGCGTATGGACATTGTGTAGATGACATACCTGTTCTATGGTCTGTTCCCCTACACCCATCTCCAGCCCGAAGCGGCTGATGATCTGTATCGCATCTTCTTCGTGCGACATCAAATCACATATTTTATCGGTCGGCTTATACATAATCGGCACAAAGGTACTGCTTTTTTTTGAAAAAAACAAGTATTTTTTTCTTTTTTTACAGGAATTACCCACTTTTAGGTATTGCGCACGTTGGAAAAAAATAGTACCTTTGTGCCCGATTTACAGAAATAGTTATGAAAATTAAGCAGGTATTAGTCGGAATGATGATTCTTTTCTGTGCTTGTGTCCAAGCGCAGATTAGCGGCGTGGTATTGGATGAACATGGGGAACCGCTTGTCGGCGCAAATGTGTACTGGGAAAATACGGGCGTAGGAATGGCAGCGGGCATGGACGGAACCTTTACTATCATGCCCGTCAAAACAACCAACCGTCTGGTCGTTTCTTTTGTGGGTTGTCATAGCGATACTATTCTTGTCCTGAATCGCAAGCCGCTGACCGTTGTTCTGGTGGATGAGACCATACTGGACGAAGTCACTATCACGGAACGTAAAGCCGGAGTGTTACGATTGAGGGAGTCTGCTTTTGATACTCAAACAATCGGTGTAGAGGAGCTATGCAGAGCGGCATGTTGTAACCTCAGTGAAGCTTTTGAAACCAATGCTTCCGTGGATGTCGCCTATTCTGATGCAGCAACAGGAGCGAAACAGATTCGTCTCCTCGGATTAAGCGGTACATATGTCCAGCTTATTCAGGAGAACACCCCTGCCGTACGAGGTCTGGCGCAGAATTTCGGACTCGAATATATCCCCGGTCCGTGGATGAGTTCCATTCAGGTGAGTAAAGGCACATCGTCTGTCATTAACGGTTATGAGGCTACTTCCGGACAAATCAATGTGGAACTATTGAAACCTCAGACCCAAAATCCTCTCTCTGTCAACCTCATGGTTAACAGCGAGACGATGGCTGAAGCGAATATCATGGGAGGATGGAAGATATCCCCTCAGTCCCTTTACACCGGAATTTTGGCACATTACGGGCAAAGTTTTATGGCAATGGATGAGAATCACGATTCATTCGTGGATATGCCTAAGATTCAGAATGCCAATCTGGCAAACCGATGGTTTTACCGTCATGGCGAATATACTTTCCAGGCCTTTGTACGGGGTTTGTTTGACAGACGCCGCGGTGGGCAGTTAGCGGACTCTATAGCCAATCCTTATCGCATCAATCTGAATACCTGGCGTGTCGAAGGATTCCTGAAAAACGGCTATGTTTTTGATGAAGAAAGCGGCTCGTCGGTGGCTCTTATCACGGCTATCAGCTACCATAATCAAGATAACACATACGGGTTGCGGAATTGGAAGGCGGACCAGTTGAATGCCTATCTCAATGCCATATATCAGGGAAACTGGGAAGGAGCAGGTCTGATAGATAATGATCATCGTCTCTCTGCAGGACTGTCTGTAAACTATGATAAGTACGGCGAGAATCTGATAATCAATGGGGCAGGGTTGCTGTTGGATCGTCAGGAGTTGACAGCCGGCGTTTTTGCAGAGTACAGTTACACGTATGCAGAGAAGTTATCGTTGGTGACCGGCGTGAGGGCGGATTACTCTACACGTTATGGATTTTTCGTCACTCCACGCGCTAATATCCGCTATACTCCATGGCATTGGTGGGTAATCCGTGGAAGTGCAGGGATGGGCTATCGCTCCCCGAACGCGATTGCAGACAATGCCTTTATCCTGCCTTCCAGCCGGCAGTTGAAGATGAATGATGATATTCGTCAGGAGCGGGCTGTGAACGCCGGTATCAGTACTACTTTTTATATTCCTGTAGGACGTCGCGAGTTGCAACTCTCCGGAGAATATTACTACACTCATTTCCTTAATTCGCTTATTGTGGATATGGATCGTGACCCGCATGCCGTGTATATCTGTAACCAGTCGGATATCCCAAATGCTAAATCTTTCGCTCATAGTGCACAGATAGAACTCTCAATGGAGGTCTTACGTGGCTGGACATGGACCGCGGCTTTCCGATGGACTGATGTACGGCAGACAACAATGGATGTTGAGGGAAATTACTCTCTGCGTACAAAAGCACTGACCAACCGGTTCAAAGGAGTGATTACTACCTCTTACCAGACTCCGCTTAAGAAATGGCAGTTTGATGTAACCGCCCAGTTTAACGGTATCTCCCGTATGCCCGACGGTTTTACGGCATATGGCGACATGCGCGGTGGATATGGCACGCCCGTGCCAATCAATTGGTATCCTCAGCTCATGGCGCAGATTACTAAATATTTCCGTACCTGCAGCCTATATGTAGGAGCAGAAAACATGACGAATTTCAAGCAACATAATCCGATTATTGACAGTTTCCATCCTTACAGTCCCGATTTCGATGCTTCTATGGTCTGTGCGCCTACTATGGGATGGAAAGTGTATGTCGGATTCAGATATGATTTAGAGAAGAAAGATGAATAAGAAACTTATCTTTGCGCTTATAATTTTCCCGTTTTCCTGTTTGTATGCCCAATATGACGCTCATTTGACAGGGCATGTATTGGACGAGAAAACAGGCGAGCACCTGCCATACGTCAATGTGCAATTAAAAGGAACGAATATCGGTACGGTCACCGATGAATCCGGCCATTATTTGCTAAAGGACTTGCCCATCGGAAAACAAACCGTTATATTTAGCTATGTTGGTTATGAAACGGTGGAGTTGCCGGTTACGTTGGTTCAAGATAAAACGGTAGAACTGAAGGCGGTTATACATGAGGTCTCTACCCAACTTAATAGTGTGGTTGTTACTGCTAACAGGTATGCTACTAAACGTCAGGAGACAGCTACTATAGTCAATGTGCTGTCACCCGAGCTTTTCGAGACGACAGCGGTCAGTTGCGCTGCTGATGCATTGGGATTCCAACCCGGCTTGAGAGTTGAGAATACATGCAGCAACTGTGGCAAAACGGAATTGCGCATTAATGGCCTGCAAGGGCAATATACCCAGATTCTCATGGATTCGCGCCCTGTCTTTTCTTCCATGGCTTCTGTTTACGGATTGGAACAATTACCCGCGGCGATGATTGACCGCATCGAAGTCATGCGTGGGGGCGGATCTGCTGTCTATGGAGCTAACGCCATAGCCGGAGTTGTAAATATTATAACCAAAGAACCCGTCCGTAATTTTGTCAATATAGCGAATACATCCAATATCAACGAACATACCGGGTACGATAACAATACGGATCTCAATGCGTCTGTCATGAGTGAGAATCGTAAGATAGGAGCCTATCTCTATGCCAATCATCGTACCCGCAGTGCTTATGACAGGGATAACGATGGCTTCAGTGAGACCCCGGCACTGCGATCTACTACAGCCGGGACACGCGTCTTCTTTAAGACATCCGCGTATAGCAAGATTACCGCCGAATATCATCATACAACCGATTATCGCCGAGGTGGTAATAAGCGGGACGAGGAACCTCACAAGGCGGATATTGCTGAACAACTCAGGCATAATATCAATGCCGGTTCACTGGCTTTTGATTGGTTCTCGCCTGACAGCAAGCATTTCATATCCGCCTATTCGGCTATCCAGCATATCGGGCGGGAGAGCTATTTTGGAGCGGGGCAGGATACAGCCGCTTACGGACGCAGTTCCGATCTTACTTCAAATACCGGACTTCAATACCGGTTCTCCTATCCCTGTGGACGCATGAGCGGTGATCTCACGGTTGGAGCAGAGTATAATTTTAATGGTTTGCGTGACCGTATGCTCGGCTATAACCGCCTCATCTCTCAGGATGTGCATGTCTTTGGTACCTACGTCCAGAATGAATGGAAAAACGATCAATGGAGTGTCCTTGTGGGAGCGCGTCTTGAGAAACATAATATGCTCAAGAAGGTCGTTGTCAATCCCCGTGCTACTTTCCGCTACACGCCTCTTCATGGACTTGTCTTGCGTGCGGGATATAGCAGCGGATATCGTGCACCGCAAGCATACGACGAAGACTTGCATGTTGCGGCTGTGGGAGGAAAAGTAGCGCTCATCTCGCTGCATCCGAACCTTCGTCCCGAGTACTCGCATAGTGCGACATTATCTGTTGACTGGTATCGGTGTTTTGGAAATTGGGAACTCAATCTGACAGCTGAAGGCTTTTATACCTATCTTCAGGATGTTTTCTTCTTGCGCGAGGATGGCACTGATGTGAAGGGAAATGTCCTCTTTACAAGAACCAATGCTTCCGCTGCTTGGGTCGGTGGACTTAATTTGGAAGGCAAACTCTCTTTCCAACTTTCTACGTTCAACTTTCAACTCTCGGCCGGATATACCTTCCAAAATAGCCGGTATACAGCTCCCCAGAAATGGAGTCCGGAAGTCGCTCCGCAAAAACGTATGCTACGTACCCCCGATAACTATGGATACCTGATCTTGGACATACATCCTTTCAAAGATTTCACAATCTCTGTCAATGGCAAGGCTACGGGGTCGATGCTTGTTCCCCATCTTACCGGGTATGTAGAGAAAGATGAGGAAACAAAGACACCTGCTTTCTGGGATTTGGGATTACGCCTGGCTTATGATATCCATCTCTATAAACATTACTGCCTCGAAATAAGCGGAGGTGTCAAGAATGTTCTTGACCAATTTCAGAGAGATATTGACAAAGGAGCTGATAGGGACGCCAATTATATCTATGGTCCTTCTATCCCCAGAACTTATTTCATCGCCCTATCCCTCAAATTATAACCAGGACTCAAAAAATCAGTTCACTGATTAATCGTTCGCGGCTTTAGCCGAGATAAGAAATAATCGTTCGAGCGTAGCGAGATAAGAACCTGGGTGAGGGTCGGTATGAACAACAAGAAAGTCCCCTACCGGAGACTTTCTTTTGTTGCTCAACCAGGACTCGAACCCAGACAGACAGAACCAGAATCTGTAGTGCTACCATTACACCATTGAGCAGTGCCTTTTTCTAAAAGCGGGTGCAAAGGTACTACATTTTTTTCATATATGCAAATATTTTGGCAAAAAAATGCAATTATGATGCTTTTTTAGTGATGTACAATGATATAGTATGGAATATCCAGCTCCTGAATCTCTTTCTCATAACGTGCAAATAACTCCTGACGGATAGCATCGGAACCGTTATATCGCGCACCGTCTTGGTGCCATGAGATATCCGGACTGGTCAGAAGATATGTATCCATCGGGTACTTCTGAATAGCTGCCTCTAACCATTCCGGTACTTGACCGAAAGCGTACTCAAACCATACTTTGGTGACAATCAGTTCTGTGTCAAAGAATACAAGTGAAACAGGCCTTTGGGATAGTGATTCCATCTCTTCTATTTGATGTCTTGCTATCCGGCACAATTCCTCCCATGTTATATCAGTGTTCCCTTTTTGCTCCACATACGTGCGCGCGTACTCGGGCACGTACGTTCCTTTATATCGTTTGGAAAGGTATCGGGCTAATGTGCTTTTTCCCGTGCTCTCCGGTCCTATGATGCCGACTTTAAACATGTCACCTTCCTTTACCTCGTCAGCATGAGTTTGATATTGATACCGATATTATCGGCTTTAACAGGGTAGGATGATGAAATAAGCGGAGTGGTTCCTTGGTGGTCGTAGAAGAGTTGGATATTGATCTTTTGGCTTAATACATAGTCCGCAGAGATCTTTACCGCTAACACTTTGTTGCCCGATGACGCTTGTGTGATCCCTTCTTCTATCTTACGGAGTAGCATTTTCACGTCTTTATATGAGAAGTCGACTTGCAACTTCAGGTCATTGCTTACTTTTCGCTCACTTCCGTCCCTGCGTTTGGATACAAAATTGAGGTTCTTAATCGTGTATCCGCCACCTATCACAAACTCGGACGTATGGCCTTCTGTCAGTTGCACGGATGTAACATTCAAGGTCAAATTTCGTTGTTTGCGATACTCCGCCTTGAGGTTCAGTGAGTTCTTCATCGTCAGATTCACGCCGATAAGCGGAGAGAAGGACTCGGTCAGCGATACATTACTGATATCATAAGCCGATGACGGACGTGGCATATCTGTGGTTACATCGCGCACAAAACCAACCTGCTTGTTGTTTTCCGATGAACCAACCCACGTCGAATAGCTGCCGAAAGAGCCGATGGCATACTTACAGGTGTACGCATGCGTGAGAGTCACGGATTTGAAATGGTCTCGCATCCATGGTAATCGGCCTAACCCATCGAAGGTGACAGACCAGTTAGGCAAGATGTTAAGTATGCCTAAGAACGGATTCAGACTGACGCTGTTGACATTTCGACCGGTGTATGCCGCTAAGAATGCAGGTACAAGCACATCCGCGGAGTTATTGTTGATTCTGCCGTGGGTAGCCGGGTCGTATTTCTTGCCCGCTATCGGTGTCCCGCTTAGGAATCCTGCATCGGGAAGGGTGGTGCCGGCGTACTGGTTCTGAACACGCTCACTTACAATCTCGCGGTTTGCCAAGAAACGGTCAAAAGCGCTATTGGCGAAATTCTCCTCCTGTTTGCCTACACGGCTGAAAATGGTTCCGATAGCTACTTGAGTGATGTTGAATGAACCCGTCATCGTTTCCTGAGGACTGCCATAGCTATAGATGATTGAGGTGGATTGCGCCATGTAACGTTTGCCGCTCAACTGGATCTTAAAGCCGGGTAAGGGCTCCATCGTCAGTTTGATGTCAAGATCGGACGTATGCGCACGGATGGCCGGTTGTACCACACTCGTATCACCTGAAATCCAATGATGTCTCTGTACGCGCTCCATCATGTCATTCGGTATAAATCCGAAGGCGAAATCGAATCCGGGAGCGTAGGCTCCGTCTGATCTGCGTTGACCCATAAATCCTGCCTCAGGCATAAATCCGGGAATGGTCATGGAGTTGGTCTCGCGGTAAGTCACCTGCAGACGCCGGAACATCGTACCTAAGTATGCGAACATATCGCCTGTCACTTGTTGCGGAGTACGCTGGTTCGGATCGCGAGTGGTTACAGTGATTGTAGCGTTTGCGCAATCAGCTTTAGGAGTGATGCTGATCTTGGTGTTGCCCGCCGGACGGAAAGAGACGGGGATGGTCTTGCCTGTAGAATCCGAAACGCTCACATTCAGCATCTCGCTGTTCAGACGGTGGGTGACTTCAATGGCCTCGCCTTTCTTCAACGCTACCGTCTGAGTGTAGGTCTTGGGTCTGAAGGTCCGTCGGTTGTTACGTCCGCCGTAACGCTGGGTCATCTGTTTCCAGTATTTGGATTTGCCGTACCATGTCTCGAAATTGATACTTCCGTCTACTTGCCATGTCTGTTGAGAGCTTACTGTATTACCCAAATCCGTTCCGGAGGTAGTGGAGGCTGTACGAGTCCAGTTGTAGTTCGCGTTATAAGACCCGTTCAGGGACAAAGCATCCAAGTACGGAATTCTGTTGAGCGGTACATTCCAGCTGGCGGTGAAAATCTGTTGATATGAGTAAGGCTTGCCGAAACGGCCTAATGAGCGTTGGATTGTATCCTTCCATGCCTCGTATTTGTCGTGGTTGAATTCTGCATCGAAATAACTGTTTTTCAGTATCTCCGGCGTATATTTTCCTTCGTCGATGATGGCGTTGAAAGACGACTGGAAACTGAACTTCATGTTCTTTGTCAGGTCGTATTTGATATCTACGTTACGATCCCATGTGAAGTCTTTGCTGAAGGTCAAATCCATGTTTGAACCTGCGCTACCGGCTAAATCGCGCATCTTCATATGACTGAAGGTACGGTGCATATTCGTGTTGAATCCCCATGACTGTGGCAGGTAGTAGAAATTCATTTCCTTCAGTACTTTGACTTTCTGTACTTTCTCTACTTTGCTGAAAGGCTCCCAAGGTTTCGGGTTGAAATTATAGGCATATTGGAATGAACCTTTATGGTCGGTAGAGTAGTTGGTCTCCAACTCCGGCGAGTGCTCGGATTGTTTGTTATACGAGGCGGAAATAGAGAAGTTGGCGGGATCATAGAACATATCCTTCTTCTTCGAGTGGATATCTACTTTCAGGTTGCTTACGGAGAAAGATGTGGACTCATGTACCGTGTTGGTCATCTTTTTAATGGAGTCGCGTTCCTCCTTGGTGTTGTAAGTATTCAGGCTCTCGCTTAATTTGACATCGGTGTCTAACGGGTCGTAATCCGGACTGATAACCTCTTTGCTGTAAGATACGTATAGTGGCATTTGAATCTTTGCCTTTTCGGGGAATAATCGTCCGGCTTCGAGTGCTGCACTCACGGATATCTGGTAGAAATTATCCAAGTTACGGTCCATCACATTTGATTCGATGGATCCGTATCCTGCGGTCTCCAGATGTCCGGCTACGTTCACTTGTGCGATATCGCTTAATGCCAGTGATGCATTAGCCATTGCAGCCACACCGCCTTGTTCGTTGAACTGGCTTAGGCGTAGCTCATTCACCCATATCTCACCGCTCGCCTGATGCTGGCTGTTATTACGAACGCCGATCATGATAGTGGATACCTCTTCCAGTGTCGGGTTTCCTAATACCGTAATTTTGTTCTGCGGCTTGTCGTTTGCATCGTCATAGGTAATATACGGTGTGGTGTTGCCTACACCTTCGTTTCCTGCCCGACGTGCTTTGTTGCGGGCTGTCTTCGCATTGGTGAAGACGGAGAGCGGGAAGTTGAACATGTTCACATCCGGCCATACAATAGCCCGGTCGGACTCCGAATCATTATTGTACAGGCCCGGTTGGGTCAGTTTCAACGGAATCTCATATTCGTAATAGTTGTTCCGCAAATCGCTACCCAGACGGATGAAACAGGTCAGGTCGTCATCTTTGAGATTCGGGTCTAAATCACTCAACTGCTCGGCATGTACGAACATCTGCAGGTTTTTGTATTGGCGCATGTCATATACGGTGTTTTTGTACATGGCGCGTGCGTCATGAGGGGACAGATTCGTTACGCGGAGTACCATCGCTTGCTCGTTTTGTGCGATGAGTTGGGCTTGACCCGGGTCTGTCTGGCGGCTTACACCGGGAGGAAGTACGTAGTTAATGGGCGTACGCGTACTGTTTTCCTCGATATTCACTGTCTGTACGTCGATGGAACCGCTCTGGGTATCAGGCGTTCCAACAGGGGCTAAGTCACGTGTGTATTGACGCCATTCGCCGCGCACCAGGTCCATCGTTGCGAAACGCAGGAACGTCTCGTGTTTGAATCCGGTCATGTACATACGCATGAAACGGATGGATTTCCAGTTGCGGATGGAGCCTACGCGCTGCATGGTGGCACTGTCGCCGCGGAGAGGTATCTTGAACTGATACCAGGTTACATCTACCGTCTCGCCGTTACGCAGCGTCACTTTGCGTACTTTCTTCTCTGTGATATGCTGACGACCCACTTCCATCATATGTGGGGCAAGAGAAATCTTGTATTCGTAGTATTTCTCATACTCGTTCAAGGTGTTATCCAGATTGATATCCTCCACGTCCGGCGTGAGAGTGGCGGCTGTTCCGTAACTCTCTGTCTGTTGCTCTGTGGCGGGAGAGTTGCCTTGGGTACCGTTGTAGTGTTTGTAACGGTCCAGAATGGAGACTTGCTGCTCGTCAAAATCTGTTCCGCGGTAAAAATGGAAGTTATCTCCGGCGGGGTCATTGAGAGGGGAGAAAAGATCCCGTGACCAACGGCTTAAAACATCCGCGTTCACTTTTGAACGTAGAGCCTCTGTATAAGTTTGGTAGGCTGGCCATGTACGCTCTTGGTCGTCGTTCAAACCGTCCAAACCGATATCTTGCCTCTCTCGGGAGCCCGCTTCGTTACTGAATGCGGTCACGGTACTCGTCGTCCGGGGGACACGTCCCCAGAAGGTGGAGGATACACGGCCTTCATCGGCATCGGAAACCGGCATTCCGTTCTCAAAAGATTTCTTACCGTCCCTTAAAATATCTTCGCTGACGTCACCTAAGTTGATATAGAGTGTTCCGTTGTAATCGGTAGGATGGTCGGGGTTGGTCAGCGCCGGATCCATCAACCAGAACTGGATATATTCGATATTTGCTTTCTCGAAATCGGTATTCTCTAACCTGCGCATCATACCGCCCCAGCGTTTCTCGGGGTCGGTCAGTTTTCCGTCTGCGTCTATCTCGCTCGCGGAGATATTATATTGTCCGCGTTCTTCGGGATAGTAGGCTAAGTTCAATACGGCTAATTTGGTATCTACGTTACTTGCCTCCTGGCGGTTCGGATAGATCTCGTCTTGATAGACAATACGTGTACGGTGGTCGCTCAGTGCTGCTAAATCATTACGGATATGATCCGGAGTGTTCGTCTGCGGGTAACCGAAAATAGGGTCTACGGCATACCATGCCAGATGGGCGCGGTCTTTGTTGTAGGCCGCGGTGTCTTTGGTCAGGTTTATTCCTCCCGCATCAATGATTTTCTTCGGGGTGGAGGCTAAGAACCAATAGTTCGGATAGTGTACGTCGATATTTGTCGTGGTACTCTCGAAATCATCAATATACGCTGTTCCTGTAGCCCCTACGTCCCGTGTGTGACCCGGGATGAGATGTGCAAACTCGGCGTTAATCTGGAATGTAGAAGGAGCGGTCGCTGTGATCCATGGAATCTTGTCTATCGCATTGGTCAACCATTGCAGTTCGGTTTTCCAACTTCCGTTGATACCCCAGATAGTGTTGGCTAACGGCTCGGAACCCATATTCACTTTGGTCGTCAGAGGACGCTCGCGTAAGTGCATAATCGTTCCGCCTAAGACAAGGTCTTTGTTGAACTCATACTCCAAATGGGCGCCGAAGAGACTCTTGCGCTGCATGGAGAAAGTGCTCTGGTTTTCCAGTTTGACATCTACGTTGGTTCCGGACTCCAGAATCGAGGTGTTCAGAATCGTCACCGTTCCCATCGTGTAGTCCACGGTGTAATCGACGTTCTCTACAAGGGTCGCACCGCCGGCTGTTACCGTCACGGAACCGCGTGGCACATTCATCGCACCTAAGCGTATCTCACTGCTGTTTGTGCCTTTGTATTTACCCGTCAGACGGAATTTGTTCTTCTCGCTCATCTCCTGAGCTACTACTAATGTAGAGTCGTATAACTCGGGGAAACAGTATTTCTTGGCAAGAGGTGTACCATCGCCGCCTAACTGTTTGGCTAAATAACTGCCGAAAGGCTCCAATACCGGGAAGATAATTTTACCCGATGCGGACATGATTGTGATTCCTTCAAGGAAGTCGAAACGACCATCCGGCGATACATTGTGTTTTTGATCCAGACGGTCCAGATTCAATACTCGAATCAGTTGCTTGCCGTTCACGGGACCTTCGGTCAGGTATTGCATATCCGTTCCCACGGAGTCGTTTCGGTACATCACATAGAGCTCAAACTTGTCGGAATTGATACTGGTCGCACCTAAAGAATAGATGTTCTTCATCATTAAGTCCCATGTGCCTCGGCCCTTGCTGGTCGGAGCGTTGGCGCTTGATTTCAGCATCTTCAGGGCTAACGCATTTGGGGCGCGTAACTCTTCGCTTCCGTCGGTGGAGAACTCTCCCACTTGGTAAACCTGGCCGTTGTAGGTATATTCATAGGCTACCGCTAACACCTCGTCTTGGTTCAACGCCGCTTTCAGGGAGATGTATCCCAACGCACTGTTCAGCGTATATTCGCTGCTGTTCAGCAATCGCGCAGATTCGATTTTCTCGAAATCAATACCGCCTTCCATGCCGTTCAACCCTCCTAAGACGGTGCTCGTCTGGTCTATCTCGCGGAAGCCTGTGCCCTGAATATCGTTGTACAGGCTGTTGGTCTTGTTATCCGGAGCGTTGCGCTGGTCTGCACCCCAGTTCAACAGCGTGTGTTGGCTCGTCTCTCCTAAATCAGAGAAAGCAACAATATTACGGGCTTGGTCATATGTGCCGCGTTTGTTGGTGATCCATACTTCTATCTTGTTGATGGCTACGCCGCTGGAGACATAGGGCACGCTGGACATCGCCTTCTCGAAATTGTCACGGAAGAAGTGGCTCAGGAAGAAGTGACGGTTCTCGTCATAGTTGTCGCCCGCGATATCGAACCGGGACATCTGGGCGCCGCCTTGACTGCTCACCGATTGTGCCTCGCTGTTCTGCTGGCTGATTAACGCCTGAATCTTCAGCTTCCCGAACTTCAGGTTTGTCTTGATACCGAACAGCGCCTTGCTGCCGCGAATCAGCGAACTCGGTAAATCCATGGTCACATTACCGGCTTCGATACTTTGGATAATATCGTCCTCTTCGCCTTTGTAGTTCAGTTTGAGGTTCTGTTGGTCGAACGAGAAAGAGGCCTCGGTGTTATACGACATGTTGAAATTCAAGCGGGTACCTACTTTGCCTTGGATACTCGCTTGGATCTTCTCGTCAAAGTCAAATATATTATTGTTTCGTGCGCGGGGAGTGAGAGACGGATTGGCTATATACTGGTGCTTGAATCCGAATAGCAGTTCGGCTGAACCTTGCATCTTCAGTTGTACGCCTCCGGGGCCAAAGACCTTATCTGCCGGACCGATATTGAATTTCATATCGGTGATGTCGAATTTCTTTTCGTTATTGTGCTCTACCTCGCCGATTTTCTGTTGCCAGTACTGGTGCATAATCTGCCGCTCGGCGTATTGGTTGTATTCGTCCTGAGTAAGCATGTAGGGCGTCGTGATATCCGTGTCGCCTATTTTGGTGCGGATGACATAAGTACCCGTCTCCGGCTGGTATTCCACGGTCGTGGTTATATTCTCCGGATCGTTCAGGTCCATCGAGGATTTGGGCATCGTCAACTCGCCGTAGTTCTGTGCTCCTATCTGTCGGACCTGTGTCGGAGCCCAGTAACTGCTGTCCGTTTCCGTTACAAAATCCGCTGCCTCTTCAGGAGTCAGTTCCTCGCCGGCTTTGAGCTTTTCCGCGCGGGCTTTGCGGGCTGCCTCGCGTTCGGCTTTCTCTGCCTCTTTACGCGCTTTCTCTTCCTCTGCCGCTCTTCTCTCTTCTTCGCGGGCGGCCTTCTCTGCCTCTTTACGCGCTTTCTCCTCGGCTACAAGCTCCTTCAGTGTCTTCGGCTTGGACCTCTCCGTATTCTGCGCAGAAAGACCTGTGGCGCTAAGGGGCAACCACAGCAACGAACTAACCAACAATATGTGATGTATTGTTCTCTTCAATGTCAGAAATAAATGACTAAATGGTAAATAACCAAATGGTAAATGTTATAGCATTTTCAAGGCTTCGCGGATGACCGCCTCTACTTTCATCGTGGGATCGCCTTTCAGTATCTTGTCTACCGCTTTGCCGCTTGCTGCTGCTGCAAAACCAAGCATCGTCAGGGCACTCACGGCCTCTGCTTTTACGCCGCTGTCTGCCTCTACATCTAACATCGGTATCTCCGTCGGATCGCCGCCTAAATCCAGTTTGATGGCCTTGTCCTTGAGGTCCACAATGATACGTTGCGCAGTCTTTGTACCAAGACCTTTCACTTTCGACATCGCTTTGGCGTTACCGGTGGCGATCAGCATACGCAACTCTTCCGCAGTGAAAGCAGATAGGATCATGCGTGCGGTGGCGGCTCCGATACCGCTTACCGTCATCAGCAACTCAAACAACTGACGTTCGGTCTTGGTGGCAAAACCGTATATCTCATGGGTGTCCTCACGGATGATCTCCGTAATAAATAACTTCACATCTTCGGGCGCTTTCACCCTCCCCTCCATGGGGAGGGCCGGGGTGGGGCATTCCTTTCCCACCAATGCCGAGTATGTCGGCAACGTGATTGCGATTCCGTAACCCACACCGGCGGCTTCTATAATCGCCTCCGTCGGGTTCAGTTCTGTCAATATTCCTTTGATATATTCGATCATCGTCTTTATTTTTCTTTGTTCTGTTCTCGCGCATTTTTGCGCGTGCCCTGTATGTTTGTTCCGCCGGATTTTATCCGGTAATACACAAAAAAACGCACAAATTTACTACATTTTTTTTATATACGCAAGTGCGCGCGCATTTTTTATGAAAAAGAGTGTCATTTTTATTAATTTTTTAATTTTCAATTCCGATTTTCAATTTATTTTCGTACCTTTGCATGCTCATTATGTGCAAATGAGAAAATGTGTAAATGTGCAAATAAGAAAATGTGTAAATGTACAAATGAGAAAATACAATGACTGAAATATCCAAATACGGTGAGTTCGGACTCATCAAACATATTACCAAGGACCTCA
>ODAI012265999.1_pt1 | contig 14496 bp, 15 predicted proteins | sample 1539321 | NCBI WGS metagenome assembly ODAI01 (sample SAMN02144231, study PRJEB22623) | gut metagenome | biome: sheep rumen | host: Ovis aries | place: New Zealand
ATATATGTAGAGTCTTCTGTATGGGCTAAAGTTGAATCGGCATTTAATGATGTTATGTCGCTGTCTATTAGGTAATTGATATTCCTTATCTTGAACCTCGGATGAATACTTGCACTATCGTTGGCATGTTCTTTATAGAGATGTATTCTCAAAGTAAGTTCAACTAAATGGTTGTCAAGGGTTGTGTCAGCATCAAAATGAATGTAACTCTTGCTAAAACGGTAGTACCCAGCATTCTGGAGCAATGTGGTTAAGCGGCTTCGTTCTTGATTGAGTTTGTTGATATCAAATGGCATTCCTTTGTATATCTGTGCGAACTGCCATGATGCACTGACAATACTGTCTATTGTGGCATCTTCAATTTGTTTGTTTATTTTATCGACAAAATAGCAAGGACCCGATTCTATGTCGTATGAAATTTTGATTTTCCTGCTTTTTATTTTTTTATTTATATTGACATCCGCCAGCAAATAGCCCATATTCCTCACCGCTGCTTCTATATTGTCGCGACTGCGTAAAGCTTGTACGCTGTCATATACTACAGGTGCCTCGCCTATTCGCCTAAAAAATCTATTTACCCTCCGAGTACTGTCGGAGCCGCTGATGCAGTAGACACCGAGTGGCACCTTAAAAAGACTGAACCATCTTGAATTGGGATGCTGCCTTACGAATCCCTCAATGGAGGAAACAGTTATTTTCTTGTCGTCTGTTTCCATCCTTACGCCATCAAGCAGGTAGTCGTTATCGTTGATAAACCTTTCGGGGGCACAAGCGACAAAAAAGCAACCACATATTAGTGTTGCTAATAATTTTTGTATGAATAGACTATTTTTCAATTTCCATTTATTGTCTGATTTCTCTACGTCGGAATTCGGCCAAGACAATTCCTGTTGCCATTGCAACATTAAGGCTGTCTGTAGTATTTCTGCCTTCAGGGAAATTTGGAATTAATAGACGTTGTGTACAAAGGGCATCCACTTCCTGGCTGATGCCGTTTCCTTCATTTCCCATGACTATAATTGCATCTCCTGCGAGTTCTTGTTCCCAAATAGAGACCCCAGAGAGCGATGTTCCAAATATGGGTACATCTTTGCGGACGTCTTGCAGGAACTTGCATAAATCTATATAATGTACGCGCACGCGAGCAATGCCGCCCATTGACGCCTGTACAACTTTGGGATTCCATACATCAACAGTTGTAGGCGAACACCAGATGTGCTCTATCCCAAACCAGTCTGCAATACGAATTATCGTACCCATATTCCCTGGATCTTGGATGTTATCCAAGGCCAAGTGGATTCCATTAATTTGGGGGGCTCCTACGTAGTTTTCTTTTGGTATCTTAAATAAGGCTAATACCTTGTTCGGGCATTGTTGAAGACTTATTCGTGAGAGCTCGTCTTGTGTTACTTGGGTGATTTCTATACTTGAGGCTAAATCATGCTCTTCCAGCCAATCGGATGTTGCAAATACCTTTCGACAGACAAAATTGTCCAACAGCTCTTCGACCAGCCTTGGACCTTCAGCCACAAACAAGCCCAGTTCTCTACGGCTTTTGCGGTTGGCAAGCGACCTTGCCAATTGTATACTTGACTTACTCAGCATGTGATGAGCGTACCCTGCTAAGCGTTTCTGGAGTCATTTGTAAAAACGATGCTACGTGAACCATCGGTGCGCGAAGGATGATTTCAGGCTTTGTCTTCAAGAGACGGATATAGCGTTCCGTGGCATTCTCGAAGCGTTGGCTGTCAGCGTGCTCTTGCGACGAGATAAGTGCATGTTCTAGAATTTTGCGATACAGATGTTCCATCTCTTTGTCTGTCTCAACTAATTCCAGAAAACTGTCGTGTGGTATGCCGAAGAGTCGTGAGGGTTCCAAAGCTTCTACCATCAGCATGGAAGGATTCTGCTTGAGGAAGCTTTCTATACAAATAACAATACGTCCTTCGTATGAAAAATGTTCAGTCACATCACGGCCATTTTTGTAGTAGAATTGGCGGACCATGCCTTTCTCTACGTAGTACATGAAGGAACATATCTCTCCTTCACGAAGCAACTTCTCACCTTTTGCCACCTTGAATGGAACCAAGATGTCAGCCAACGTTGTTATGCCTTGTGTGCTCAGCGTACAATAGCGACGGGCTATTTCGCGAGCTATGTCTCTACGTTTGTCCATCCTATTTCTGTCATTAGTTTTTATTTCGTTCTTCACTCTATTCGTCATTCTACTTTATTATTCATCACAGCTCAGTCTAATTTTAGAACAGCAAGGAATGCTTTCTGAGGAACTTGCACATTGCCGATTTGTTTCATTCGCTTTTTGCCTCGTTTCTGTTTTTCCAGCAACTTACGCTTTCTGCTAATATCGCCACCATAGCATTTTGCTGTAACGTCCTTTCGAACCTGTTTTACCGTTTCACGGGCTATGATCTTTGCGCCTATAGCTGCTTGAATAGCAATGTCAAATTGTTGGCGGGGAAGCAATTCCTTAAGCTTTTCACACATACGACGACCAAAGTCTACGGAATTGTCGACATGAGTCAGCGTTGATAGTGCATCTACAGGTTCGCCATTGAGCAAAATGTCCAACTTTACTAACTTTGAGGGGCGGAAACCGCTTTGATGGTAGTCAAATGATGCATAGCCCTTAGAAATACTCTTCAATTTGTCATAAAAGTCAATCACTATTTCGCCCAGAGGCATAGCAAATTGTATTTCTACGCGGTTGCCGCTAATAAAATCCTGCTTTATAAGTTCACCTCTTTTGCCCAGGCACAAAGTCATTATTGGGCCAATGAAATTAGATGTTGTAATTACCGAGGCGTGTATATATGGTTCTTCAATGTGGTCTATGAGTGTGGGCTCGGGCATACCAGCAGGGTTGTGTACTTCAATTATTGAACCTTGCTTGTCGTAAACTTTATAGCTCACGTTAGGGACTGTTGTTATAACGTCCATATTAAATTCTCGGTCTAAACGCTCTTGAACAATCTCCATGTGAAGGAGACCTAAGAATCCACAACGGAACCCGAACCCGAGCGCCACCGATGATTCTGGCTGAAAGGTCAAGGATGCATCATTTAGTTGAAGTTTTTCTAACGATGCTCTCAAGTTCTCATAGTCTTCAGTTTCTATTGGATAGACGCCCGCAAACACCATAGGCTTGACCTCCTCAAAACCGGCAATTGCCTGAACATCGCCGAGCGAGCTTACATGGGTTATTGTGTCGCCTACCTTGACTTCTGTTGCTGTTTTAATGCCGCTCACGATATAACCAACATCACCACAGTGAAGTTCTTGTCGAGGTGACATCTCCATCTTTAGGACGCCTATTTCATCCGCATTATATTCCTTGCCTGTATTGATGAAAACCACGTGGTCGCCTTTGTGAATGCTACCGTTGACAATTTTGAAATAAGCTATAATGCCGCGAAACGAATTGAAAACTGAATCAAAAATCAATGCTTGCAATGGGGCATCTTCGTTGCCGTTTGGTTGTGGAATACGATCGACAACAGCATTCAGTATTTCGTCAACACCTTCGCCTGTTTTACCGCTTGCCCGTATGATTTCTTCACGTTTGCATCCGAGAAGGTCTATGATTTCATCTTCTACTTCCTCTGGCATAGCATTGGGCATGTCGCATTTGTTTACAACAGGAATAATCTCAAGGTCATGGTCAATGGCCATGTAAAGGTTGGAAATCGTTTGAGCCTGCACGCCTTGTGTTGCGTCAACAACCAGTAAAGCCCCCTCGCATGCAGCTATAGAACGCGACACTTCATAGCTGAAATCAACATGTCCAGGAGTGTCTATCAGATTAAGAATGAATTTTTCGCCATTGCGAACATATTCCATCTGGATTGCATGGCTTTTAATCGTAATGCCTCTCTCACGTTCCAAGTCCATGTCATCGAGCATCTGACCTTCTGTAACCTGTATCGTGTTCGTGCGTTCAAGCAACCTGTCGGCCAAGGTGCTTTTGCCATGATCTATATGAGCTATTATACAAAAATTCCTTATATGTTTCATGGCGCAAAGATACAAAAATAATTAAACATAATGCATTGTAGAGCCAACTTTTTCTGTAAAACTCAACCTTTTGACTTTAGATTCTATAGTTAGGCCAAAAACTATACTTGTTATCAATGCAGGGTTTACAGAACCTTATGTGCTCAATTTATTTCTTTGCGTCAACTGTTTCCTACAATAGTTCTTCATTCACAAAATAGCTTTTGAACCTATGTGTGTTCATCTTCTGGGCTCTTTCTAATGACCTTTAATTAAATCTACTTATCCGCCTATTTTGGCATAGATACCGTGATTAGAGAACTGTCTGATACAGCGTTCAAGCGTCTCGTCGGAGGGTGTGCTCATGTCAAAGTCTTTTGGGTTGTAGGTCGTGCCGCGACGGGCGTGTTTGTCCCGTCCCATCTCATGGTAGGGCAGTAGGTTAACGTGTGGTATATTGACCTTTTCGCTGTTTTTCAATGATAAATGATGCGCTATGGCTTGCTCGCTTGCCCTTTCAAGAATGATGAATGACGAATCGCCCCCTCCTACGATCCCCGATGGGCGCTCTAAACCTTTGTTAATAGAGGACTTTTGTATCATACCCTCATTTGGGGCTGATGAGCGGTCCTCTTCTAACTCTTCGATAAAGGCGGCTGTGGCTTCTATATTATCCTCGTCGTCATTGATGCCTTCGATGAGTGGAATGCGAATGATGAAAGGCTTATGTAGTTTGGCCAGCAGGCGAATATTGCTTAGGATTAATTCGTTGTCGACTCCCGTGTAGCGCTTATGCTTCTCAGCGTCCATCACTTTCAAGTCCACAAGGAAAAGATCTGTTTCTTCTGCCGCGGCACGTACCACATCGGCTGGCGCATAGAGGGTGGTGTCTACTGCCCGATGGTAGCCGCGTTGACCAAGCTCGCGCAACAAACTCATGAGTGGAGGCTCCTCATTTCCCATTTTCCATTTTCCGTTCATGATCTGAAGAAGCGGTTCCCCTCCACTGATGGTCACGCCGCCACCGCTATCCACCATGATGTCTCGCTCCTTTTCCACTTCGGCCAGCAATTCATCTATAGTCCATTCGCGTCCGCACGTCTCGAGGGCGAGGGTGGGGCAGGATTTTAATGACGAATAAGGATAGGCGAGTGACGGATGAGGATAACCTTCAAAGCTTGTAGGTGATTTTAAATCTTCATTCTCCAAGTATGGAGTGTCTTTTCGGGCCGAGCGCCAAGCGATGTTAGATTCTTCATTCAGCATCCTTATCACTTCCAGTTGATGAGGATGGATGCCACAGGAGTTGCAACCTATACACTTCTTCGCCTTAAAGAGCAGCTCGGGTTGCGGCCGCCAAGATTCAGGGTTGTGGCACCACGCGCAGCGGAGCGGACAACCCTTCAAGAAAATGGTGGTCCGGATGCCCGGACCATCATTAATCGCGTAGCGTTTGATATCGAAAACGATCATACTTCTTCGTTTTCCGTACGGGCGATGATCTCGTTCTGCAGCTGCTCGGTCATGTCGTTGAAGTAGTCGCTATAGCCAGCCACGCGGACAAGCAGGTCACGGTACTGGTCGGGATGCTTCTGGGCATCGAGTAGGGTGGCGGTGTCTACGATGTTGAACTGGATGTGGTGTCCGCCGAACTTGAAGTAGGTCCGGATGAGCTGTCCGAGTTTGCGCATATCCTCCTCTCGCTTCAGCAGGGCGGGCACGAAGCGTACGTTGAGCAGTGTGCCGCCGCTCTTCGTCTGGTCGAGCTTGCCCAGCGACTTGATGACTGCCGTCGGGCCGTGTGTGTCGCTGCCGTGGGCTGGACTGGTGCCATCGCTGATGGCGAAGTGGGCGAAGCGACCGTTGGGCGTAGCGCCGCAGACGGAGCCGAAATAGTTGTGGCAGGTTGTCGAGAGCATATTCAGGTGCGTCTCGCCACCGCGTGTGTTCGGACGCCCTTCGATGGCTTTCACCAGGTCGTCATAGACGCGCACGGCGATGTCGTCGGCATACTTGTCGTCGTTGCCGAAGAAAGGCGTATGATTGCGGATGTATTGGCGCATCACCTCGGCGCTCTCCCAGTTCTTCTCGCATGCCTCCAGAATCTCGTCCATCGTATAGCGTTTGTCTTCGAAGACGTGCTTCTTCAGGGTCGTGAAGCAGTCGGTGATGGTGCCGAGGCCAGTGCATTGGATGTACGTGGTGTTGTAGCGCGCTCCGCCGCTATAGTAGTCCTTACCTTTCTCGATGCAGTCGTCGATGAAGAGGCTGAGGAAGGTGGCGGGAGCATAGAGCGAGAACATGCGCTCGATGTAGTTGTTGACCGAGAGCTTCAGGTTGACGAAGTAGACCATCTGCTTGTGCCAGGCGTCGTATAGTTCCTCGAAGGTCTTGAACGAGCGCGGGTCGCCAGTCTCTAAGCCTAACTTCTTGCCCGTCTCGGGGTCTATGCCGTTGTGCAGCGTAATCTCCAGGATTTTGGGTGTATTGAGATAGCCTGTCAGCAGGTAGGCTTCCTTGCCGAAGGCGCCGACCTCGATGCACCCCGAGCATCCGCCTTCGCGGGCATCTTCGAGCGTCTTGCCGGCACGTGTCATCTCCTTGACGTAGGTGTCGGGGTTGAAGACCGAGGGGTAGCCGTGGCCCTGACGGATGACCTTGATGCCTGCGAGCAGGAAGTCGTCGGGCGTGTTCTCGGCGATATGGATGCTGAGGCCAGGCTGCAGTTCGTGCAACTCTTCCTGTATCTCAAGGATGATGTACGAGATCTCGTTGGCAGCGCTATTGCCGTTGCGGTCTACGCCACCGATATTGATGTTGGTGAAGTCGTTGTAGGTGCCGCTCTCGAGGGCTGTCACGCCCACCTTCGGGGGTGCGGGCTGATTGTTGAACTTAATCCATAGGCAGGAGATGAGTTCCTTGGCCTGGTCGCGCGTCAGCGTGCCATCATCGATGCCTTTCTGGTAGAAGGGAAAGAGGTGCTGGTCGATGTGTCCGGGGTTCATCGAGTCCCAGCCGTTCAGTTCCGTGACCGTGCCAAGGTGTACGAACCAATACATCTGAATGGCTTCCCACAGGTCGCGAGGAGCGTGGGCGGGAACATGGTGACAGACATCAGCTATCTTTTCCAATTCCTTCTTGCGTTGAGGATCAGTCTCTTTGGCGGCAAGTTGTTCTGCCAGCTCGGCGTGGCGCTCGGCGAAGAGGATGGCTGCGTCGCACGAGATGGCCATCGCTTCCAGCTCCTGCTGCTTGTCGGTGGCTTCGGGGTCGTAGATGAAGTCGAGACTCTCGATTTTCTTCTGGATGCGCTCCTTCAGGTCGAGGAGACCTGTGTGGTACATCTTGCCGTCCATGGCGGTATGACCTGCTGCACGCTGTTCCATGAATTCGGTGAAGACGCCTGCATGGTATGCCTCTTCCCACTCCTTCGAGACGTGGTTGAAGATGCGTTCGCGCTGCGTCTTGCCCGTCCAGTAAGGGATGACCTCGCGCTCGTAGGTGTCGATGTCCTCCTGTGAGATGGTGTAGCGTTGCAGCTCGCGCTCGTTCAGCGTGTGCAGATCCTCGACCGAGTGACAGGTCAGCTCGGGGAAGGTCGGCACGGCTTTGGGCACGGGACCACGCTCGCCTACTATGAGTTCATCCTTGCCGATGTAGATGGCCTTCTTCTTGCAAATCTCATAGAAGTTCTTGGCACGTAGCACGGCGATAGGCATGGTGCCGTAGTTCTGCTTGTAGAACTCGGTCTCGATGAGTGCGCGTTCGATGCTGAGCGTCGTTGGCGTGGAGAAATTTTCTTCACGGAGGCGTTTGATCCTATCGTTCATTCCACCTTCATTCGCGGGATGTTTAATGCTAAAATTCATGATGTTATGTTTTGATTTTCTCCGCAAAGATAGACTAAAAAGCGCAGTCAGCAAAACTTTTACGTTGTTTTTCTGCCTGCGCTTTAAATTATTTTTATAGTCTCAAATACTATTGTTGTATGGCCCCTTTGTCAATCTCGTTTTATTTCCCAAAATGGTGTGATGCAAATGGCAATGCTTGGCGAAGTGATTGTTGCCAGTATTCCCATGTATGGGCTCCGTCACGCACCCTGAATTCTGCCTTTATCCGAGCCAGACGCAGACGCTTGTAAAATTCAAAGGTGTCGCCGAGGAGGCCGTCGTCATCTCCACAATCCAGAAACCATGCCACAGATTGTAGGCTTGCCCTTGTGCTGTCATTGGCTTGTTCCATAAAAGTAAGCGCTGAATGCTCATGAACTGCTTCGATTGTATAAAACATTTTTGTTTTTTCACCGTTGGGGCCGGGGTGTGCATTGGCGCTATTCAGCCATGGGCTCATGGCATAGCAGGAAGAAAACATCTCGGGATGTCCCAGGCTATATCCTATACTTCCACCACCGCCCATGGAAAGTCCCATGATGGCGCGATGTCCCTTATCACCGATGCAGTGATATTTTTCCTCAACAGCAGGCATGAGCTCTCTGAAAAAGAAATCCTCATAAGACCAATTAGGCATGTTGAAGTAACCGTTCCAAATATTGTTGACGTCTGGTCCTCCGGCATTAGGCATGATGATAACCATAGGTGAAGCCTCATTTTTATCTATTAGCTCATCCGCAATTTCTTTCATGTTGCCTTTTTGTGCCCAAGCAGTGTAAGTGTCGGTTAAGCCATGCAAAAGATATACGACTGGCCACTTGGCTTCTGTTGTTTTATATGCCGTAGGTAGATATACGTTGAACCTTACGGTAGCGCCGAGAATGGTGCTTTTGATGCTGTCTGTAGTAATGGTTCCGGCATGTGAATATACAGCGAAAGCGAGTAGAAAGGCTGAAAGAATCGTCTTTTTCATATAATTGTATATTAATATATTAGGATGATACAATTAAATTATACGTTTAAATTCTCGTAAGACCTGATGGCTTGCGACCATTTTGGTGGCAGTGGAATAGTCGAATGCTTCAGTAGGTCGTACAGGACCATTACAGAAACACATCTTGTTTTTAGCTCTTGGGTGTCGGTGTCGTAGACTTCTTGTTCGAGCGTAAAGCTTTTATTGCCGATGTGTGTGACGCGTGTTCGGGCGGCTATATTACAACCGGCCTTTACTTGTGAGACAAAATCAGCCTCTATGTGGACAACGACTATAGCAACCTCTTCCCAGTTGACTCCAGGACAAACAGATGCAAAGTAGTCGGTCTTTGCGGTATCGTAGAATTGAAAATAGATGGTGTTGTTGACGTGCCCGAATTTGTCAACGTCGTTAAAACGGATTTGAAGGGGCATAATGTGATGGAATTTCTGTTCCATATTATTCTGATATAAGATTTACATTTTGCATAAATAATTGCAAAATTACATACGTTCTATAACTTTTCAGTATTTATTGTTAATAATTTGTTCTTTATCCGCATTTTGTTGATTTATGTTGTCTCGGCTTTTTAATAGGTGAAAATGCTTGAGCTCAAGTTCTAGTAATAACTTTTAACACGAAAACTTCTACTTGTTTCCCGATTAATCTATATTTTTGTGGCGAATAATCGGAAAATCGTTATATGGAATACTTATCTAAAGAATGCTACGATAAACTCGTGGCCGAGCTACACCAGTTAGAGACTGTGGAGCTACAGCGAGTAAAAGATGCAATATCCGAAGCTCGCGACAAGGGCGACTTGAGCGAGAACTTCGAGTATCATGCAGCGAAGCGTGAACAGGGACGACTTTTAAGCAGGATACGCTTCAAACAACGTGTATTGGAACATGCCCGTGTCCTCGACACGTCATTACTCAGTGGCGATGGCGTTCAGCTCCTTAGTCGTGTGGGCATAACCAATTTGTCGAATAATGCACACATGACATATACCATAGCCAGCCCTCACGAGGCCAATTTGCGCGAAGGCAAAATATCCATCAAATCGCCAATCGGTGAAGCCCTTTTGAACAAAAAGGTTGGGGATGTCGTTGAGGTACGTGTGCCTGCCGGCCTCCTGAAGCTTCGGATAGATAGTATTGAGGTTGCGTAGTTTAATCAGAGTGCCAACGGACCTTCATGAGGATAATGATTTAGCGACTCTGCATCCGGATATTGTAAACCTGATCGTTTCTGTGACTTATGTAAACTATACCTGTAGTTGTCTCTTTACCACTATCTTACATTTCTTTTCATGAACGAAAGGTTTATGCGGATTCCATTCTTCATTCTCCACCCTTAGCCTCATACACTTCCTCCACCGTCATCGGCTTCTTGATTCTGCCCAGCAACTTCACCTCGCCATCTGGCATGACGGCGTAGTTCAACTCATTTCGTAGCCCTGTGAAGTCGCGCCAGGGGCGTAACTTGTCGTAGCAGATGAAGTCTGTGAACTGGTGTTCAGCCTGCCATTTGTCCATCAGTTCGGGGATGAAGTAAATGCCGGGCTCCACGGTGAATACGAAGCCGGGTTCCAGCGGACGGGCCAGACGCAGCGACTTAAAGCCGAACTGTGTACTCTTCTTGTCGCCCTCAACATAGCCCACATACTGCTCGCCCAGGTTCTCCATATTATGAACATCAAGTCCCACCATGTGGCCCAGTCCGCAGGGGAAGAATAAGGCATAGGCACCTATGCGCGCTGCCTCTTCAGGGTCGCCTTTCATCAGTCCGAGCCCTTTCATGCCCTCGCAGATCACCCGTGCCGCTGCCAGGTGAGCGTTGCGGAAAGGCACGCCTACGGCCAGTGTGTCCACAGCAGCCTGAAACGAAGCCAAGTGTATCTCGTAGATGGTTTTCTGCCGCTCGGTGAATCGCTTGCCTACAGGCATCGACGACGAGAGGTCGCCTGCGTAGTGCGAACGCGTCTCGGCTCCCGCATCCAACAGAAAGATGTCGCCCTCGCGCAGTTCGTGGATGAAGCCATGGTTGTGTAGCACCTGCCCTTGCACCGTGGCTATGGTGGGGAAAGCAAGGGCGTTGCCGTGGCGGCACGCTACCTCCTCAACCGCTGCTGCCACCTGCGACTCATGGATGCCGGGACGTACCGTGCGGTAGGCGGCCAAGTGCATCTCCGTGCTCAAGTCCACGCTTTGCTCGATGAGGCGTATCTCCTCAAGGTCTTTATGGTTGCGCTGCGCCACGATGGCTTTGATGAAAGGCACGCTGGCCTCTGACGGCTGTGCCGCAGGCTCCACGCCCAGCAATTCCCACAGCCATACGCGGTGGTCGCCCCGATAAGGGGGCAGGAAGTGGACGTGCTGCCCCTTTGCACGCGCCTTGTCGATGTAAGCTTTCAGTTCGTTCATCGGACGCGTGTCAGTGATGCCAAAGGCGAAGGCACGCTCGTTAAGCGTCGGCATAGTTCCCGTCCAGACGATATCATCGATGGTCAGTTCGTTGCCGAAGACTACCTCTCGATCCTCGTCCACATCAATGATGGCGGCGAGGTCAGGTGTGTCCATCCCGAAGAAATAAAGGAAGGTGGAGTCTTGGCGAAAACGGTATGTGTTGTCAGCATAGTTCATCCCCACCTCGGCATTGCCAAGGAAAAGCAACAGGCCAGAGCCCATGTCTGCCTTCAAACGGGCGCGGCGATGCAGGTATGATTCTTTACAGATGTTCATATATTATAGAGGTTAAAGAAGTTAAGTTCCGCCTCAAAATTACACTTTTTGCCGATACTTGTACTTTATTTTCCCCTTTTTTTCAATTAATCCTTATCTTTTTCCTATCAATTCTTCCGAAAAGTAATCGTCCCCGCCTGTGTTGACAGGCGGGGACGATTTTGTATTACATGATAATTATTACCGTCCGCAAAACACATGTTTGTATTGGCGGATTGTCGCTGAAAGGTCGTTCAAAAGGCTCTATTCAATAGGCTGATTCATCCTTTGTACGCGATATAATTGCAAAACTCGCTTAGGTGAATTGATTATTCCATGACCTTGGAACAATCATTCCATGACCATCGAATAATCATTCCAAGGTCATGGAATAATCAACACACCCGTATGATTCGCGCTCCTCTACCAAGCAAAACCCTTGAATAACCAGGCTTCATGACCTCAACACCGCATGTTGATTCCATTCTTTTATTGAACAACCGCCCGAAAACGTGCGTAAGAACTTGTTATACGACAGAAGCTGTCGGCATCTTTTCTTTTCCGGATATTCTTCTTAATTAATTCTGATTTATAAATCCTATTTACTTCACCAGCTCGATGGCAGCCTTACCAGTCATGTGCTCAATGTCAAAACGAATCATCAGCATACGCGAAAGTCCATGTTCTATCTCCTTCTGAAGACTCTCTTCGTCATTGGGGTTATATCGGCGGCCAAGCAGGCGTGCCATTTCCAATTTTTCCTTTTCATCCTCAATAATGTGCACTCTTCCAAAAGCTATCACGCTGCGGAAAAAGGTGGTGTACTGCTTTGGTTGAACACTATCTTGGCCGACGACGCAGAACGAAGCCTTTTCGCATGCTCTGATGGCGTCCACCTTGTGCCCCGTCAATGCGCTGTGGAAATATAGCCGCCCGTCGGCATACACGTAACTGATGGGGACGGCGTACGGGTAACCACCATCACCCATGAGAGCCAGCGTGCCAGATGTGGATTGTTCCAATATACTAATAGTCTCAGCTTCTGAAAGCTGTTGGCGCTTGCGCCTCATTGCTCTGAATTCCATTTTTACGAATAGTTCTTAGTCTGATATTATTTTTCATATACTTCAATCGGCAACCCATCGGGGTCATGGAAGAAGAGGAATCGCTTGCCGGTATTTTCGTCGGTCCTCAGCTCTTCGTGCGATACGCCCAAAGCATCCAACTCTCGAACGGTCTGTGCAATGTCGTCAACCTCAAAAGCCAAATGGCGCAGGCCTGCAGCTTCGGGATTCGTCACTCGCTGTGGCGGTGAGGGGAAGGAGAAAAGTTCGATGACATAGTCTTCGCCTAAGGCAAGGTCGGTCTTGTAGGACATCCGAGCTTCACGATAATGCTCGACAAGTACTTTTAACCCGAGTATGCGGGTATAGAAATCAAGACTCAGCCGGTAGTCTGAGCAGATAATGGCGATATGATGTATTTTGTTCAAATGTAGCATGGCTTATAAAGGATCTTGTTCAATAAGTTCGAGTCGGCGGACTATAGTCTTTGGTTTAAGCAGTGTTCCAGGTGAAAGAACGGCATTGGCACCTATGCGGCAACCGTCACCTACGAGCGATCCAAACTTGTGCAGTCCGGTAGAGACACGTTGCCCGTCAATATGAACAAACACTGTATCGTCCTCTCGTTCGTTGTAGTGGTTGCAAAGGATAGCCCCAGCCTCGATGTTCACATTATGACCTATGATGCTGTCGCCTACAAAGTTGAAATGAGCAATGGCACTTTCTTCGAGCAACACGCTGGTTTTTACTTCGCAGTTGATACCCACCTTGGGCCCCGGGAGCCATGAAGACGCCGCCGCGAAGATAGGAGTTGGAACCCACAAAACAATCAGCCGAAATAATGGCAGGAGCTTTGATAGTGACATTATGGCCGATGATGGCAGACTGGTGGATTGCTACGCCGTCCTTGATTACGTATTCATTGTCGAGTGTTCCGATACGATAAGACCAGATATAGTCTCACATAGCTTATCGACAATAGTCCAAGGGTAATCTGATTCAAAGTTGAAAACTGTCGGATGTGTAATAAATGTCTTAATCATAGCATTTCAGGTTTATCTTAAAGATGACGCTGTCGTTGACTAATGGATATTATCTCTTACTGCTTTTCTAAATAATCATGGATGTCGATGTATCCAGCTTCCTCTTCCCGATGGAGTGCAGGCACATATTCCACCATGCGTGTATTGCCGCTCGCCTTGTCAACATAGAAATAGACGAGGGAGCCCGTGTAGCTGCGGAAGACTACCTCGTATTCTGTTGCTGACTCGTTGTTCATCGTAACAGACATCATCTCGGGATTCTCTTCCGCAACGCTCCAATCATATTCGTCGTGGCAATACTTTTTAACTCCTTCGAACGCCATTTCTGCCGTCACGCCCGAAGCCTGTTCGCCCTCCGTCTTACTTTGGCAGCAAGAACACAGAAACAAGATGGAGAATAGAAATGATAAAGGTGTGAATTTCATAAGAGATGGATGTAGTCCTGGACTCGTTTGTAAATAGATAAATTGGAATTTAGCATTCCAAATACAAGTAAGCATTACAGCCTTTTAATGTCCATCTCTCGCCCTATTTCCGAAGGCGACTTTCCGAAATGCTCCTTGAAGGATTTGGTGAAGTGGCTACGGTTCTTGAAGCCCACCTTGTAGGCTACATCGGTCACACCGATATTACCTTTGCTTAACAGGTCGTAGGCAAGTGCTTCTTTAACCTGATCTGTAAACTCCATTGTCGTTTCCTTTTGTTTAGTCTGTTGTCCGCAAGCCACGCGCATCATGGCGAGACAAAGCATGGTTACGTAGTTTTTTCGCATATTCGATTTATATTTTCTTG
>ODAI010918767.1_pt1 | contig 14493 bp, 22 predicted proteins | sample 1539321 | NCBI WGS metagenome assembly ODAI01 (sample SAMN02144231, study PRJEB22623) | gut metagenome | biome: sheep rumen | host: Ovis aries | place: New Zealand
GTGGTAAATTACATGTAACCATCTCGCGCCGACGTTCCCATTCGGTCATGTTCGCGCGCAAATGAAAAGCGACACATATGTCGCGCATATGTGCCGCAGTGTAGATGCAATAAAACATCATGTGTTATTGAATTTAATTTAGTTGTTCATTCTGCTACCGCCAAGGCTTACAAGTATACGAGTGTTATTCTGGCCTGTTACCTTCGACATGCTGCTGAAAGCACCACTCATTTCGATTTCGCCCCAGCATCTATCTGCTAAGTTGATAGAGCTATCGGCAATCTGCTGAAAATGCATTCCTTTGATGAAGATAAAAAGGTTTGTGCCGGTTGATCTATCAAGATCCAAGAATTTGCCACTTGCGTTCTTATAATAACCGCCAACAAATTGAACAGTGCCGAGGAAATACCCGGGGCCACCGGCCATGGCTGTATCATTATCCAATACAGTGCCGGTTTCAAAATAGCATGAATTAAAGTTTACGCCTTCAAGATCGCAGTTGTATGCGTTCCAGCTTCCTATTATGCCAACGCATCCTTCGAAGTCACAATGATCAAACATAAGATCTTCGATGGGTGATGCAACGAATGCAACACCAGTCAAGCTGTTAAATGTGCATTCTTTGAATGCTATATAGTTAGCCGATACGCCTGCATAGAACACATGAATACAATATCTGAATGTGCAGTTATTGCAAGTGATATAACCTACATAACTGTTGCCGGTTTCATTCATTACTGTATCAAAATTGTAGAAGATACAGTTATTGATCTTTGTATTTGTCAATCTACCGGATAAACAGTTATTTGTGTTGTCACCGATGAATCTGATGTTTTCGAGGTAAAGCACTCCGGTAGGATCGCTATGCGTAATGGATCCATGCATATAGATAAGCGATTCAGTACCGCCCACCATGCGACCATAATCAACGGTCAAGTTACTAACCGAATATGATGCACCCGACTGCAGAAGTATGAGCTTATGCGTGTCAAATGCTGCCTGAAATGCTGCCGTATCATCATTTGAACCATCACCAACAGCACCGAACATTTCCGGGGTAACATATGCGTTTGCCTGCAAAGCTGCAGCCACTTCATTGATGGCAGCAACAACGCTTGTTTTATCACTTGTTACAAGCTGGCTAAGATCGCCGATAGTTGTATCAATAGCCAAAACAGCATTTGCGATGGTTGTTACCAGCTCATTGATGGCATCAACAACGCTGTTTTTATCGGTTGTTGTGAGGTTTGCAAGATTGCCTATTTTTGTATCAACAGCACCGATATCTGAAAGCACCTCATTGATCGCATTGACAACGCTTGTTTTATCAATGGTATTCAGGTCATTAAGATCACCTATAAACGCCTTAATAGCATTGATGCCATCTTCAACAGTGATCTGTGTGATATTTGCACCGGGCACATAAGCATCACCGGCTGTGATATTCACATTCGCCGTATAAAGTGTTTCGCCCCACATGATCCAGCCACCTGCAGGCGTGTTCACCGTTGCGGTTGTGGTTGCAGTATCTTCATATGTATTTGCGAAGTTCTTGCCGGCCTTGACGATGAAGCTTCCAAGGTCGAATATAACAGTCCAATATTCAGTTCTGTTGAGCTGTGCCCCGATTGGAACAGCAGCCACGCTCAAGTATGCTGTGCCGCTCATCGGATCCACAACAACAGTATTCTTTTCATACTGCCTTGTGATATCCCATTGAATAGGATCTGCATACTTAATCGCATTGAGTGAAACAAAGTTCGTCACTTCATTCACCAGCTTCCCGATCTCCTCAATCAACCAATCAAGGTTCATCTCATGAAAATCGGTATAGGGATATTTTGCAATAAAATCCTGTAATGTCATTTCATTACCTCCTTAATAAATAGGAATGAGCAGCTCAGTTTTGAACAGATCTGCCATGTGGTCGTAAATATTCCATTCGCTAATACCATAAAATTCTTTGAGCATTGCTGCAGAAGTAGTCACGCCAATATTACCATGTATATGTGCCTCATGTGTGCTGCCACCTTCTCTTTTATCAGATGCTTCTGCGCCGGTTTCGCTCTCCGTCTGCGACACATTATGATTACCTGCTACGGTTTTAGCATCCGGGCTGTAAGCTGCCGAATCATAAGCCGATTTAAGAGCCTCATTTGTGCCATCGCCTTTGAAGTCATCTTTGCCCTTTGCAGTGCCTTTGGAAGTGCTCGAACCTTCTTCAGAATGAGTGTCCTTCCATTCCTCGAATCTATCATAATTTTCGATGGGATTCCAGTCTGCGTTCTGGCCAACAAGCCACTTTTCAAATGTGTGCTGCCATTTACGCGACCAGATACCGATCGCCGTCTTTAGAAAGTTAAAGTCGGAGTAAAGAACCTCGAATTCTCCATCCCTTAATATAAGGGAAGAAACAAAAGTGTTCTTATCTATTCCTTCAGGAAGCACCATTTCATCAAAGAGCGTATTGTTGAATTTATACATTCCGATCAGTGTTATCTTTGCCATCTGTCTGTGCCTCCTCTCTTTCAGGTTCTCTAAGTCTAAAGTCAAGCTTGATATCCGGGTAAAGCTTCTTGATGTCCTTTACACTGGACTGCAAGCATTCGATCGCCGTGATAAGCCTTGCCTGTGAATCGGTTGTTTTTGAATCAGCTTCAGATGTGACCATTCTTTCTGCCTTCTGGTAAGGCACTGTAGGGATCCCGATCTCGGCATCGAATGAATTGAGAATGGTCTGGAAGTCGATAAGCTGCTGATCCGTTATATAATTTTCCTTAAGCTTCTGAAGTTCAACAAACTGAAACGGTGCTTCCTTATCGTTTGGATCGTTCATTAAAGCTTTGTCTAAGAAAACAGCAGGTTCGCCCCTGTTTATCTTATCAAACATTTTCCTAAGCGCTTCAACGGTTGCTTTATTCTTGCCGGCAAGTACGAATGAAAATTTGCTGTTGATGATGCTCATGTTGATCGCATTATCCATAGCTGCAAGCTTCTCTGCATAATATTCGATGATATCAAGGATGCCGTGATAATCAGGCATAAATTTGAGAATTTCACCATCTTTACCGAGATCAAACGATGTTTTTTCAAGCAATCCTGCTTCCTGTGCTCTCGGATTTGCTAACAAGAAAAATGTAGGCTGGTAGTAAAAATCGAAGCCTCCAAGAGTTCCGGGGTTAAACCAATAGCCGAGTATATCATTTTTTGAAACGAATACAAAACCTACTGAAAGCAAGCAATAAAGCAAAAAGTCGCGTCTGCTACCTTGCCAGTTATCCGGGAGATCGCAATCGATTCTGGAAGTGGCGCGCTGGAGTAAAGATCTTACCCAGAAAGCAAACGCTTCATTATTATAAGCTTTGACCATTGAAGGCGAATAGTGACCTGCTATGTTATTTAATTTGTCATAATTAAGCGGTATGTAGGCCATAGTTACCTCCATTAAAATAACCGGATGAGCCGAAGCCCATCCGGCTGTGTTGTTTAGTCTGCCATGTAGTAAACGATGATGTTTTCGGTGAAGTCGTTGATGGCATTCTTGTTGATTGTGTTCCAGATTGTTCTGTAGTGCTTTCTTGCCTCCAGAGGCGAAGAAGCAACATCCTCAAGGTGGAAGTCAACCATCAAAGCATCACGGTCATAAATCATACCGAGTACAACACTGAGCGATACGGCTGCGCCTGCAGTCTGTGCGGTTGTGTTGTTAACATCAGGGATTGCAGGTGTGATACTAACTGCGTAAGGATCATTGATGTTCTGCCAATAGTCAACCTTCTCGAAGTTCTCAAGCTTGAGATATCTATCGTTGAAGATCTCAGGAAGAACGCGAGCCTCTGCTGCATTCCAAAATCTTGAAACCATAAGCATGCGCTGGTCTGCTTTCTTAGTCTGACGAGGAAGAACATAAGAAACACCGTTAACGGTCTTTGCGGGTGACCAGTGATAAAGTGTGCTACGGTTCTCAAGCATATCGGAATCGGTTTTAACTCTCTCAATGAAGAATTCGAGGAATTCTCTAAAGTGAATAGTTAAAAGTTCCTGTGTGGTATATGCAGGTGAAATGTTGAATGCCGTGTTGAACTCAGTTGTGAGGTTTACAAACGAACCGGGCATGTCAGCAGTAAGATCTGCAACACCACCGATCATGTTAAGCACTGCCAAACGTGAGAAAGCTTCTTTTTCGGTTTCGATATCATTAGCACATGATACAAGGAAACCATTAAGGAACCGTGTCCATTCATCAGGGCTTCTGAAAGCGCTCTTGAGTGCGTTCTCATAAAGTGTGTAAGCATACTGCCATTCGGTTGCACCTGCAAACCAAAATTCTGCAGCAATGGGCTGTTCCTGAAGCCACATTGATTCAACGCTCATCTGCTGAGGCGGTGTAGAAGAATTGTAGTGAACGCCATTGTCAGCGCCTTGAAAAAGGTTCTCGCCGTAAAGCTGTGTGTTAGATGCGCCGGTAGGAAGTGCGTTCTTTGCGTAGTAAGAGATTTTTCTTACACGGTTTGAATACATACCGGAATCAAGTGCATTCACAATTCTGAATTTTGCCTGATAAGGTCTTACCGCAATAAGTGATCTGGATGCTACAAGCGAAAGTGTGTTGATAACATTCTCAACACCGGTTGCGAGCAATGTTTCGCCAACGGAAACAAAACTCGATATGTCTGTGGCTGTGATGGTCGCGTTCTTGCCGAGCATTTCATCAGCCATAGCATTGATGACGGCATAACCGTCGGTGACTGTAAGTCTACGAGCCATTTTGTTTTCCTCCTATTAATATAAACCTTTTAATGCTTCCCGAAACTTTTCTTCAGCGGAGATCTGCGTGCTCTGTCCAATATCCTTGCGTGAATTTGCATCCTGCATTTTGGAAATATCAGCTTTCAGCTTCTCGATCTCTGCATCTTTAGGATCAGGATCTGTTTTGTTGTCTATATTATCATCACCTGCATCATCACTGCCGGCGCCGGCGTCACCTTCAGGTGGTGTTTCGTCCGTGCTCTGTGCAGCTGTACCACCGGCAGATTCCTGAGATAGTTTGATGAGTTCATCAACATCGTTCGCCGTGTAGCCACTCTTAGCAAGTTCAATAATATCTTTACTTTCAATCCCGGATTCGCCAAACTTCTTAATGTCGGCGGGCTTAAATCCGGCTGCGCCCAGTTGAATCATTTCTGTTAATTTCATGTGTGCCTCCTTGTTTAAAAAGAAGGGAAGGCATTTCCGGCTGGTCAAGCCTGCCCACGCCCCACCGGGCTGACCTGTGAGCATTGTCCTTCCCTTAGTTTCAATGTATCATTTTTGACTTTAAAAGTCAATTATTCGTAGAAGAAACCGCCGTTCAGATATCCATTTATTACAGCACGATCTTCGCTTCGCATGTTGCCATTCACCGATGCACCTTGGCACTGAATATATCCGGAAAGGTTTCCAATTGTTTTTACTTGAAATGCCGGTGTGCCCATTACATTTAAAACGCTATCGGGAGTTGCAGCCGGTGCATGTACTACAGTCCATATTTTAAACTGCTGCAATAATCCCATACCTGCCGATGAACCAAGACCACCAATCGTTTGCGGCGTGGGTACAAATGCATTTACTGCCTGCCCCATCGCACCCGGATAATTTCCGATAAGCACTGAAGTGGATGCTTCTGTAAGATTTGATATAACTTTTAATGGATCTTTGACAATAGTACCCAGTGCAACGCTTATACCGGTTGAAGCACCGTAAGTTCCTATAAGCAGATCAGCATTACCTGCCCACAATTGATATGCGATATCGCCGGAAATCTTATCAATAGAATAATCAAGTCTTAATGTGCCCTTTGTCAAAAATGATGATGCAGGTATGTTTATAGTTCCAACAAACGGTATTGAAACATAAACCTGTGTATATGGTTCAGAATTCCTCCAGTCATCGAAGCGCCATGGTATCGAAACGCTTCCGGTTGTGCCTGTAAGAATTCGTGTTGCACCCTGTGATATTTTCTGACCATACAAATGTGTATCGTATTTGCCAAGGAATATAGGATCTGTTTTATCTTCGGGATTTATAATGCTAAATGGTATCCATCTAACATCCTTGATATTATCCATTGCCTTTCCCGAAACAAAAATTTCTCTCAATCCGGCAAGCGTACCTGCAAAAAATGGAAGATTTATGTCAGATCCTTGTGCAAAATGTGGGCTGATATTTGCCTCAATTTGATCCCATTCTGTAGTAATAAATGTTTCCACACCGGCATCAACCTGATCTTGAAAATCGTTTGGTATTAAATCCGCAAGTTCTGAAGAATAAATCGCATATGTACCACAACCATCTTCATTTGTGCATGTGACTAATATCGTGCCCGATTGCGAAAAGTGATCCAGCGCAACACCGGAAGATGCCGCGATCATCGGATCTGAAAAACAAGGAAGCCTTGTATCGGGGATGTACTTATTTAAAGTAGTGTCATACATTACAAATGCACTGGTTGAACCAATGGCGCCTTTGTATGTTGCCATAACATCCTGCTTGCAATGTATTTCTGCCATACTTGCATTTACGCTTATCACATCGGTAACATAGTAGAAATGACCAAAAGCAGCTGCATAAGTATAGTCAGGCATACCACCACCGGTTGCAAGTAAAAATATAGGATTCTCGATAGAACAGTTATCCTTTAATTTTACATCGATGGAAGTACCACCACCGGGTTGCTTTGTTGAGTTTTCTCTTTTTGAAAAATTCGACCAAACTGTAATGTTCATTTGATCCTCACCTTCTCGCCTATATGAATAATGAAAAGAGGCGGTTTAATGTTCGGGTTAAGTGCCTTGATCTGCGCCAAAGTTAAGCCATGCTTTGCTGCGATCTTCCACAAAGAATCACCAATGCGCGCCGATACATACACCGGTACATCGCCAACAGTCTGCAGATCATATTCTATAAAAGGAAGCTTCCCATGTGAAAGCCATTTCCTTTTGTGCTTTAATCCGGTATTGATGCCCACATTCGTACATTCGGTTATCATAACGCAATTATCCCATGCTGCAGTACATTCGATAACTTTACCTGCGCCGATATATACGCCCACATGACCGGTCATATAAACCACTTCGCCCGGTTGTATAGTCGTAAAATCTTCCGTGATATCGATGCCGATCTCGGGGAATGGTTTATCGGTCGGAATTAAGTTGTAAGTTGCGCCACCATAAGTTTTCGTTTTGTCACCTGTGAAGCCCCAAGGGATTGCCTTATATGCGAAGCCTGAACAGTCGAAAAGAAATGTTGATGGCGTTACCGTATCCGGTACTTTATAGCGTTCGCGGTTCTTCTTATTTGCCGGGGATCCAAACGCGCCCCAAGCATAATATGTCGGAAAGTTATTGTATATATAAAGAAGCTTCTCAACATATTCCATGTTGTTGTAAAGTATGTCCATGTTTATTCCTCCATCTTTTTGATGGCATCTTCAATTTTCTGATTCATGAGTGCCATCGTTGTGCTTATCTCCCCAAGCGTCTGTATAAGCTTATTCTGCTGTGTGAATAAGTAAATACAGCACGCGATCGGGAAACCTACCTGTGATATTAATGTTACGATTGATTCCATGATGTTAACCTCCCTTCGAATGATGCCGGCGGATGTTACGCATTGTTAAGAGGCTTCCGCCAGTCTGTTAAATATATTTTAGCACGAAAAAAGCACCTTGTAAAACAAGATGCTTCTCCCGACAAACAAAATATCCACAAAAATGGACTATTAAATTATCTATATTATAAAAGGAAGAAAGCCGACTGTCAACACAGCCGACCTTCTTCCCGGGGTTCATGCAACAAACAAGACACATTTATATTTTATCAATCTTCATCATCGTTGTCAAAGTCAGAGAATGGATTGAATGCTTCGCCTTCATCGTCAAAGATGAGGGCCTTCGGATAGATAGCTGCTTCGCCGTCATCATTTACCTTGATGGTAAGTGATAAGCGACAAGGCGCATGAAGCCATTTGAAGTTGGAAATGAATTCCTCGATGGACTTGTGTTCATTTCCTTCAAGATCCCTTACGGGAAGTTCGTACTGTGTTTTGACATTTACATAACCTTCAAACTTCTTGATCCATGCAGGTATTTGCTTCTTGCCGGTGTCCTTGTATGCTTCGTCAAGCTCTTTTTTCTGCTCTTTGGATAATTCGACATTGCCGATCGTTATCCAGAGAAGATTTCCTGACTTCTCTCCATTATTGAATGTGCGAACCTCGCGTTTACATGTTACTAATTCGCCTTTGATTATCATTTGTTTTCCTCCGTTTCATGTTCGCGAAAATATTCCGCGATAGTTTCTTTGCATTTTAACTGTTCGTGTGTCCTGCCGGCTAAATAGCCTGCAATGAATGAAAATGCGCCTGTTATGCTGCATGCTATTAATAATATGAATAAAAGTCGTACCATTATCGACTTAACCCTCCGTGTGTTCAAGTTCCCACTTGATGCGTTCCTGTAAGTATTCTTCCGTATATCCATAATATTTGATGAGAATCATCCTCCGTTCGTAAAGCCTTCCGGCGTTGAATGAATCCTGTATCGGATCGCCGCACTGGATAGAATCGTTTGTGATCTTAAGCGCCTTATGAAGTGCGATCTCTCCGGCGATGTATTCCTTGTATATCTCAGCGCCAATTCCGGTTGTGCGTACTTTTCGCGCAAACATTTTGTTTTTTCTCATGCTAAGTCCTCCAAAAGATCAGATACAAGTCCGGCGCGCAGCTCTGTGAGTTCCTTGTAAATATCTTTGACCGGAACCACTGTCAAGCCTGTGTGCTGGATGTTCATGTTGTCAGTGTGGTCGAGCATATGCTGCATTGCAAGATTGATGCGTTCTGAGCATCTGCTGTCAATTATCTGTTGTAAATGGATCCATGTGTTATCATTCATTCTATCACCATCCTTGCATTTAATACACTAACCATCATTTCTTCAGGAAGTTCTTCAATAGTGCCATCATAAAGATTGCAGCATTTAACTTTTCTGCAACCAAAATTTGAAGTTATAATGTTAGTTCTAATATGTGGCGTTCCTTTATATTCAAAAACGTCACCATGTTCGACATCAATAATTATTTTTACAGTTCTGTCTTTTCTTTCAATATGCATTTTAAACCTCCATCGATAATCTAATATAAGCTTCTTCATCACTTTCTTCACTGCCTGCAGGCTTTTCGATTATGTGATCTCTGGCCACACGCATGCAAGCTTTAATGAAGTCCGTTTTACTCGGCGCATTCTCCAGCATGATGATGAGATCTGCATCCTGTTCCGGATTTAACCGGATCGCGCAAAAATCATTTGCCATTGTTTATCCTCCTATTTAATTCGCCACTTGTTATAAATAAAATTAATTCGTTTATAACGCGTTCATGCTCTCTGCGTTTAATCTGGTCAACAGCTTGCGGATATGCCGATTCGACCATATCACTATCCCATATCATTGTGCCATCTTCCAGCATGTTTACAAAAATGGATGTCAATATGCTACGAATAAATTCTGATTCTTCGCAATCTAAGCCATTACCATAAATTGTATCAATAAACCATTGAATTGCTTTATACAGTTTCTTCTTCATTGGCTTCCTCCTGATACGGTGTATATGGTTTCATATATAGATCTATAAATGTTATAGAAAAAGAATACATTTCACCTTCAATATACTCACCGTTTTCATATATCATTTGATGCATATATGCCATCGTTGCATTCAATGGACATTCATACACTTTAAAGAGTATATCATCAAATTGAAACCAGTCACCTTTTTTGATTGTATTACCTATCATTGAATGCAATTCCCTCCATTATACATATCAGATCTTCATAATAATCGGTTTTGAGATCCTGCAACCATGAATATAAATCTTCCTTATTTGTAAGACCCATATCGATGTTTTGAAGCTGCCTGAATATCCTGCATACCGTTATTTGATTGAGTGCGTCTGTTTTTGTCATGTTGTTACCTCCAAGCCTCACATATTACTTTAACAATTTTATTAAATCTGTCACTATCTAACTGCAAATCAAGTTCCTTGTAGTATTTAACTACAGCTTGTCGAACCTTTTCGATTTCAGCTTCATCTGTTATTTCGACTAAGATATCCTGATTTACAGCTGCACGCCTTCGCCAGTAAGCTTTACTTTCTCTTGTTTGTTTCATGTGCATGACCTCCATATAACATATAATATTATCAACAAAGCAATCCAAGTTGGAGATAATACCCATATCCACTTCCAATGAATTAAGTTGGTAATTTTGAATGCAATAAACATTAATTGCAAAATTTCAAGTGCTGAAATTGAATTTTGATGTCTGTCCTTCATGTGCTTGACCTCCCTTCTGTTAAACAGTTTAACACCACTTGTTTAACAAGTCAACTATAAATTATACATTTTTGTATAATTTATTATGAGGTCATAATATGAGTACTTTTCAAACTTCATCCGGTCATCGATGCACGCATCTTTTAGATCCATTCCATGTTGAAACCAAAACTTCTTCTGCTGGTTTTCGCGGTCAAGATCATATGACTGCATCGGGCTTCCTTTAATAGATGACATGTACCACATACCGGTATTCTTCTGAAGATAGATATAAGCATCATTGTGCCTTCTATAATGAAGCTTATACATGCAGCGCATATTCTTTAAGCTCATCTTCACAACATTTGAAAAGTCATTTCCGGAGAATTCACCTTCATAAGCTTTTGCAGCCCATGCTGTGCCCTGCATCGCTCTGGCAAGACCACGCTTCGAAGCTTCTTCAGGAACGGGAAATTCATCATTTGAAATATGATGGAAATATATACCTCTTTCCTTATTATAATAACGATGTATTCCTTTAGCCTGCATATAGGCCATGTCATCCACCACTTCCAGCGCGTTTGTTATGTGCGTGCTTATTTCTTCAGCATTGGCAAATAAGATTAATTTAAGCGGTTCTCTGCCTCTCTTTATTCGGTCACGGTTGACTGTTTCATATAGATCCAGAAGCATGTCACCCTCATCACGGCGCGTTATTTCTCCCTTTTGCGGAATGAATTCATCCATGATTATCCATTCGGCATCACTTAGATCCATGCCCTTGACGGTCTTTATCGCGTTTAGACTTGCGACATAATTCACAACGGATCCTGTCGGATTTCCGTCTTGATCTGCGTTATAAAATGCGCCGATTCCATCTTTGAGCATTCTTCCTTTTACGTTAAGGTTAAAGTCACGGTTGAGTGGCGCCCAGGGAGAAGCATCAAAGTCGATAGATTCATCAGATAATACTACCGTTTGCACATCTTTCTTTGTGCGCTTCATGTATAAAGTTTTGAAGCCTTTATAATAAGGATAGCGTAGCGCTGAGTATGTTTTACCGGGCCCACGGCGCGACCATACGATGAAGATATCGGCTTCAGGATTTGCTTCGATATCTTCCGCTATGTGATAATAACCGTCTCTGTAATTTTCATTTTCAATCTGCATCGTCATAGATCTGAACCTCCACATCTTCGTTAAATATTGATTCCCAGTCAATAACATTGACGGAATCGAGTTTATAATCGCATGGTATCAGCGAAATTGAGTCACCTGTTTCGTTGCCGTTGGCATCTGTGTATATGCCATCCAGCGCCGGGATGTAGACATGCGTTTTCTTACCTGTGATAAGACCTGAGAAGATAAAGCCCGGATGAAATGAATCAATGTTATCATTTAAGCATTCAGCGCCTTTTTTCTTAGGTACGCCGGCAACCGTAATCTTCAGCTTGCCGGTTGTGGCATTGCGCCCACAATAACGCTTTGCGCCCATGTATTTGAATTCTGTATATGTATCTTCCTCAGGATCATGTTCAGCAACACCAAGCCAATATTCACGACCATCACGGATGACCGCGCCGTAACCGTTGGCAATGAGTAGATCCTTGCAGTGCTGGTTATAGGCGTTTACTTTGTCGATATCCCAGTCGATACCATAGCATGAATCGGTGTCGCTGTATAATGGTAAACGGCAGCATTTTATAAGCTGATGGATGTTATAAAAAGCTGCAGCTGTGACGGTCACGCCCCATTGATAAGGAAGGATTGTTTGTACTTTCTGAAGATATTCTTCATAAGCCTTAACAGGATCTTCGAAGTCTTGAATATAATAATCGCCCGGAAGCACCTGAGTACCATCTTTTAATTCAATAATCTTATCCGTTGTATTTTCCTTGATATCTTCCTTAAGCGGCTTCTGAACCGTCATCCCATATAAACTGTTAGTTTCACCCTTCTTGAGAGTGTAAGCAACGGGATCATATGGATCCACACCGTTATTTTTGAGCATCGTTTTGCCGGTAAAACATTCGAAAACGTAATCTGTAAACCAGCGCGGAAGGTAGTCTTTATATGCGCACTCGACTTCAGTACAAATATGCTTTTCCCATGTGTACTGATCTGCAATCACTGCAGCATCCCATTCAGTAAGATATATACTTACAAAATTGGCTGCCAATACTCGACCATTATCCAAGATTGCATTGATGGTTTTGGTACACTTAGAAAATTGTAACGCCGGCATCGGTTCAGCATCTGTTTTTAACCGAATGTTTATAGCTGTAAATTTGAACATGTAAGCATACTTTTCTTTCATATTAATAATATGCTCAATGTTACAATCATCGCGTTGTGTAAACTTTTCCATCGGAAACTTAAACGCACACATGATAAAGGGATAACTCGATGCAAAATCATATGCTTGTATTGGTTTCCAATTAATAAGCTGATTTATATAGTGCCGGTTTCCGTGTGTAAATCCACCGTGATAACACTTCTGTGCTTTATCATATTGCAAATATGACAAGCACATTTTAAGAAATTGATCGTGTGCCTTCTTTTTGCCACGTTTTCGCGTTTGCTCGCGTGGAATTCCTGTCGCGGTATATGGCATTGAATAAATCTTTTTACCCAGCGATTGCATATATGCATCTATTGATTCAACGCCGGCGAGTGTATCGCACTCGATATAATCTAACTCATCCTGACTAAGTGGAGTATTTTGATTGCGGATTTTTTCATAATCCCATTTACCGACCTGCTTTTGATGTTCTACGTTCAGATCTGCTGCAACCTTTTCAAGTTTACGCTGGAACAGGATAAGAGAATCCTTTAATATGATCCCGTTATCGTATTCAATATAAATCGGATAATGTGGTTTCGTATTAAGCTGATGCACCGGTTCACCATATAATGATATGAAGAAACGGCGCAGAAAATAATGATCGTATTGTAAATTGTGGCAATAGAAAATAGTGCGCATCCCTGCCATCTGGGAATGAATGCGCAGCATTGTTTGCACAAGTGTCGAAGGCTTACGGCCGTAGAGTGTGCATATATTTTTATGGAAAGCCCTAATTGATAAAGTCCATGCGCATATGTGATTCGCATCGGTTTTATACTTTGTGCTTCCATCTTTATCTTGATACGGTTCATCCGGTCGCTTCTTTGATGTTTCAGTGTCTATCATAATGATGACATCATTGAATGAGATTGGATCCCCACGGCCAGCGCGATATATGTATGGTATGAAGTTTAATTTTGAAAAGTCAAACTTCTTATAATGAACGTACTCATAGGCGAAGGTTTCACACTTCGCCTTGTATGCTTTATAGACTGTATCTCGATTTTGCATGAATCATCCCTGTTAATACAATTGATTTAACTTTAAGTTATCATCCTTAAGCGCTGACTTCACTGCATCAGCTACTTCAGCATCGCTTGCATCGATATCGACATCCTTGCCTTCCTTAATTGCCTTTTTGAGTTTATACGCACTGGATCTCGACATCTTCTTGATGGTTGCAATGACCTTGATCGCCGTTTTGGATCCGAACTTGCTGTTCCATGCGGCAGCATTGCCCCGTTGATAAAGTCGCATTAAGTCACCTGATGTGAATTCATAGCCATCACCATATTTAGCAGTTATGGTTTTAAGGCCTTTTCGCGTGAACTTATCAATTGATGCTTTTGATGAAGTGGGCGCTTCAAGAAATTTTTGAATATCACTCACCTTTGCCAGAAGCTTTTCAGGATCTTCAGGCGGTTTTGTGAGCCACCTTGAACGGTTTTCACCTGACCACTTTTTGATATCGCGCACTGCCACGCGGTATGACCAGTTGAGCACATCTTTATACATTTCAGTTTGTGAAAGTTTTTCGAGGCGCTGCATTCGCTTATCAGCAGTCGTTGCTAACCTCTTATACCAAGCTTCGAGTGATTCGCCCGGTCGTTGACTGGTATCATATGCCATAAGATCACCTCCGTGATTATATGTTAATTAATCTGTTTAACAAAGTCAAGTTATAACAAGTGTTATTTCATCCCATTAGCGGCACATATGCGCGACATATGTGTCGCTTTTCATTTGCGCGCGAACATGACCGAATGGGAACGTCGGCGCGAGATGGTTACATGTAATTTACCAC
>ODAI010217984.1_pt1 | contig 14492 bp, 16 predicted proteins | sample 1539321 | NCBI WGS metagenome assembly ODAI01 (sample SAMN02144231, study PRJEB22623) | gut metagenome | biome: sheep rumen | host: Ovis aries | place: New Zealand
AAGCACGCTCAGTGTGAACTTATAAAAGTTTCTTGTATCGTAAGAATCCTCAGGCTATTGAAAACAAGGGAACAAATAAGGGCAAATCTTTATATTAATCAAAATGATCATGTAGATATTTCCGAAGAATTATCTACAACACCTCCAAAATATTTAACAAAATTAAAAATTCTCCATACAATATTAGAAAAAAATAATAAAATAAAAGATATCCTGCAACCTTTTGAAAGTGAAAGATTTGTACAGGTGACATATAAAACAAAAGGAATAGAAGACAGTGACTGGTTTAAGCATGGTATTGATAATTATACGGAATTAACAGGCTGGAGACCTGTTATGGATATGCTCCCTTCATCTATATTTGACAAATATAAAAATGGAGATACAGTTACGCTGACTGTACCTTTATGTAACGATAATCAAGAGATTCTACCTGTAATAGCAAAAGTAGCTCTTATTATTCAAAAAAATGAGAAATTATCTCATGCCGCTATTTAATGAGTTTTTCCGCAATCTCAGTTGTATTATTTGTAATTCTAACAAAAATATTTGAAATTGAAGTGATAATGTCACTTGGAATAGTACCGAACTCAATGCTTTTTTCATTTTTATAATCTGGAAATTGTCTTTCAAATTTCTCATACAACAATTTCAATGCAAACGCACTCTTAATTGTTTGATTCACCTCTTTCGCACATTTGTTCATTGCTAAATCATTCTCTTCAACGGGAAGAAGAAGCCGAGACAGCCCAGTATCTTGCTCTACATATAAATCTATGATTCTGAGGAAATCTTCCGCTTTGAGATTCAATGTATCTGAGATTGCTAGAACCATTTCAAGGGGCAGGGGAGAAACACCACTTATGTAGCTTGAAAAAGTCGTTTTGTGAATTTCTTTTCCGAGATTTTTTTCCAGGAGTTTCGTCAGTTCTGCTTGGGTAGTTTTTTTCGGCTTAAAGGTCTTACGATTTTCGTAGCCAAACTCATCGAAAAGTTTTTTGTTTTCTTCTTCGATGAAATCAGAAAATTTCTGCATAATGAATTCGCCGATTTCGCTTCTGTTTTGTCCTGCCATCATGTGATTAACTCCTAGAAAATGAACTTATGATCTAGGACTATTATAATACTTTTGTACGGAATGGCTAGTACAAAAATTAAAATTTTTTACAACTGTTAGAATGTTATACACTAATTTCATACCCCACTATTTATAAAATTACAAAATCGATTTTAGCTACTTTTGAAGCGATTTAGGATACTTTCAGATAGGTTTAGAGCATAAATCACACATTTCATGAAAACAAGATTTTAAATAAAATTTGGGCTATCCTTTGAGCAGGTTTCCAGACTTGTTAGTAAATCTGCTAACGAATTTCATTTTATCCGCTTGTTCAACAACCTTTTTTAATTTGGTGTTTTTATTAATCTCGACATAGATCTTTCCCTGACAAAATCGATTATAGAGAACAGCCATCAATTCAAGATAGCGATTTAAGACTTGCAAATAAGTACCATTCAGATTCTGCAGATTTAAATAAGCGCAGTTATCTCTCGAAAGCCGAAACTCCAGCCGGATTTTCCATTTATGGTTGTGAATTCGTTCTAAAATTTGCTCTCTAGTGATTCCTTTCTGATTTACGATTGTGGCTATGTCCCGCAGCTCTTTATCATAAACGCAGATTGTTGATTTTATAGCACTTTTGTTCTCTGTTGCTGGAGTATAATCGCATGAGTAATAGCTTTCTGTTGGATTTCCGTTTTCGCCAGTAAGGAAGAAGAAACCATTGTTTGCTTTTGCCTGATTAATACTCGGAAATGCATGATTTTGCAAAACCCATAGATTCTTCCTCTCGTTGTCGAAGTAAAACTCAAGTTCTGTAATATGGGCAATACAGGGGAGAAAATTCCCTGGAATGCATCCAATGCAGGGAACTAAGAATCCCGCCAGAATAAGATTTGAAATTGCATTATTGATTTGTGACAGAATATTCTGAGAGAAATTGAAATATTCCTGATTCAGAATTAATAGATAGTGTTTTCCCCATTGTTCTAGACAGACCATATTGTTGCCAGGAATGATTGTGTAGGGATTGTTTACTGCCATTGATTCTTTTAATTTTGGAGTGATGGAAGCTTGATTCAACAGTAATTTAATCTTGTCGATTCCAGACTGTGGCCGTAGTGGTGTAGTGGTGTCAAACTCTGGAGCAGGCTTTGAAAAATTCTTTATTTGCATAGTGTCTTCTTCTGAATTTATGTTTAGGGAAATTTTTTAAAGAATAATTTTATTTGATTTCATTATTTTGGAAATACATTTCTTCAAAAGAAGCCAAAACATTTTCTGAGAATTTCAAAAGCTCTTCCAATTTTTCACGCTCTTCTTTTTTTAGCTTCCATATAGGAACAATCGGTGAACGAGTGTAAACGCTTATTTTGACAATATTTTCTATCAATTCGTTATAGGGATAGCCAACCTCATTAAGTTGAGAACAAGTATTAATGATGCCGTTTTGTTCAAAACACAGTTTCAAAAGTTGCCTGCAGATTTCCTTTTTTGGTTTGCATTGTGTAATAATTTTATGTAAAAATTTGAATTCAAAAGGGTATTTGCCATTTAGCATGGCTGATAGCTTTGAATCGCTACACTTTAGAAAATTTGCCAAGTCTTTCTGATAGACTTGTGATGAATTTTCGTATTCAGCGAATACCTTTAGGATAAGATCTTTAAATTTATTGGTATCGTCCATTTTCGTTCTCCTTCTTTAGAAAAGATATATAATACTATTCTGTCTACACTTTACCGTTAATAACGGTAAAGTACAATAAGCCATAGACAAATTAGGGATAGATAAATACAATATTAACGATGAACAATATAAGAAAATCGCCAGCAGAAATACTAAATAATGCAATAAAAGAATATGAAGAAAAGAGTGGAAAAAAACTGTATCAAGAATTACCTGCTACTCTAAAAGAAAATATTAAAGAAGCTTCTTTTAAAAAAAATCTTAGCAGAATGGACGATAATAAATTGCTATCTGATTCTATACTGCTATATCATATCTTAAAGATTGTTGGAAGAAAATTCGAGAGTTTATTTGAGGAAAATACTACAGAAAGCCAAATGGCTTTTTATATGAACAAAATAAACGAAAATCTCTTGGAATTAAGAAGAGCACTAGAACAAAAAGCACAAGCTTTAAATCTCGCAGATTCAAAAAAAAACACAAAAACATCGCTTATTAAAAAATTAGATAGACTCTTCTCAATTACTTATTTGCTGGAGATGTGTTTAAAACGAAATCCCTATAATGAATCAAGTTCGCAAAACTATAAATCCTATTTTTTTAATTGTTATACACAAACTCTTTATCTCAATGAGAATTCTACATATTTACAATTAACACAGAAATGTCAAACTTTATTTAATTCTCAGTCACAAGATATTTTTAAAGAAATTTTTCTTCTTGTCTACGAAAATTATGGAAATAGAAAATATACAGCACTAGAAAGGCTTTTTTTGGATTTGAAAGCAAATAAACAGAACAATATAAACATTCAAACATTAGGACAATTTGGAATTAACTATTTGCTTGTCACCTTAACTTATGATTATTTCCAAGGCTTTTATCCAAACTCTCCCTTCTTTGGTGAAGAAAATGAATGTGAAACAATTAAGACTGACATAAAAAGTTTGTTAACGGAATATGATAAAACATTAAATTTTATTAAAACTCGTGCTGAACTAAATCCTGTACTACAAAGAGAGCACATAAAACTTGGACTTGAAGCTTTATGGAATACTATAGATTATATTAATGATTTAGTAAGTTTGCATATTCCAATTTGGATAAATTATAAATATGCGGAGGAAAATAACTTAATCGGAATGCCAAAAAAGTATCAAGATGAAGAAATTATAAAAGTATGTAAAGAAATAAAAAAATACGATTTAAATAAAGATAATGACTGTAAAAATTTGGTTAATTATTTTCGTAATAATATATATGGATTACAATATCAAACGCCTATGTCGAAACGACAATTTGAGCGTGAAATTTCAAAGAATCTACTCAAAAGAAAACTAAGTTTGCCAAATAACGATAAAAGAATTTCCTTCAAAGCAAGAACTCAAGGCTATTTAGGTAATCTTAAGCAAGCGTATAGTATGAGGGACAGTATATGATGATTCGAAATTTCAACAAAAATCTTGAATCTGAGGCTTACGATAAATTATATATTACCAGACAGAAATCATATCCGAACAGTAAATTACCTGCTAGTAAAAAAGAACTTCTCAAGTTTCAAACAGAGGTATTAGAAAATACAGTAGAATATCTTAATAAATATAAGTATTGTATTCTAAATCTTGATACGGGATTAGGGAAAACTTTTTTATCCTTGCATCTGATAACTCAATGTTATAAAAGTGAAAACAATAAAATTCCAATCCTTATAGTTGCACCCGCAAATAATATAATCGATCCTTGGGAAAAAGAAATCAATGAACTAAACCACTTTAAGGTTGGAAGTCTTAAAGTATATAAATACCATGGATTAGAGAAGGAAACCCTTTCTGATAATAATTCATTGCAAGTTATAGGATATGATGTGATATTGACTTCTTATCAGACTCTTGTTAGTAAAAATTGCAATAGCTTTTTTCGAGAAACATGCTTTCCATTAGTAATATTTGACGAACCACAAAAAATCATTAATCAACTAAAAGCAAATATTAGCTTGAAGTCCTTATCTTTCATAAAGAGCAGTTATAGATTAGCATTAACAGCCTCTCCTTTGTCTAATTCCCCAAATGAATTATATATTCTTGAAGCCTTTATAGAAAATCCTGCATCAATTTGGAGAGCATACAGCTTTATAAAAGATGAAAATGATTCCGTTAAGGAAAGCTGTCGAGAGTTTATTCCTATAATATCAGAAAGTAAATTTAGTTCGAAAGTACAGGATGATATAAGTCTTCCTAATCTAAATCAATACAGATTTTTACTTCCAGTTTCCGATTCTGTTGAGGAAAAACTAAAAGAAATAAACAACTTTCCACAAAAGAGCAAATTATTGGCATGTCCGACTTTATTTAGGGTAAAAAATGATGAACTTTTTTTTGATTCCAAAATAAAGATTCTTAAACTAATTCTTGAAAAGATTCCAAGGTATGAAAAAACTATTATTTTTTCAATGTACACAGAGGGTTTGGAATATTTGTTTTGCGAATTGACTCGTATGGGCTATATTTGTTTCAAAACAATAGGTCAAATGACAACAAAAGCTCGAGCAGATTCTGTAACCGATTTTAAGACATACAAAAAAAAAGCAGTTATGTTAGCTTCTATAAAGGCAAATGAGACAGGCCTGAACTATCAAGAAGCTAATAATGTTATTTTTTTGGATACATGGTATAACCCGCAGGTAATAAAACAAGCTCGTGATAGATGTTTCAGACTCGGACAGAAAAAAACTGTTCAAGTATTCTTTTTATCTACTAATACAGATTTTGAAAATCAAGTGTGGAAAACGGAGAATCAGAAAATAAAAGAAAAAAACGAGTTGTTGCATTGGGAAATGGAGCCACCTCCACAAGAATTAGACTATTCTGACAACCCCAAATACATAGAAAACATAGGGATTCTTTTAGATAATATTTACAAAGATGAAGTTATTACAGATTAAATACTGAAAAATTTTGACCTCCTTACGCCACTCCTTGTCATATCCCCAGTGTTATACTTATCTCATAATACGACAAGGAGGCGTTTATGAAAATCATTTTTCTGAACAAGGCAGTAAAGTCCTATGTGCACTTCATATCAGATTTGCTTGAAAATCCTTCAGACAAGAAACTGAATCATCAGTATCTCAGTCTTATCAACTGGTACTATAAGTACAAATCTAACAAAGATTTCATGCGCGACTTATTTCTCATTACCGAAAATTGGGATTTTAACAACAATAATTTTAAGATTTACTATATCGAGATTACTCAGTTGTGGGCGTACATCCAGCTTGCAGTTGAAAAAAATCTAAAAAGGGAAGAGAGGTTCGATTTGAAGAAACTTACAGTCTCTGATATCGAAGTCTTTGAATCCGCATTTAAAAGGATGTGGGCAAAGAAAGATGCTCAGATTATTTATATTTATCTGGAAAATGAAAATAATAAAGTCGATTATGAAATCAAACTCAGAAATTTCCAGCTGCTTACAGATGACATCGAAACAAATTGTAAAAAAGCAAGAGAAACTGGAGATGCAATATCATCATTAATAAAACTCACTCTAAAAGAAATGAACAAGCTTTTTGATTAAGACTACAGGAGGAAGATTATGGGATTTGTAAAAGGTTTTGCGTTTGGTGTAAGTTCCGTTGTACTTGGAGTAATTGGTGTGGCTACAGTTTGTGCTATACGAGATTTACGAAAAGAAGAAAAGGATGAGATCACGAAAGAGAAGGAATTCGTGAAAAAGCAAAAACAGCGTGAAAAAGAAGAGGCTGAGATTTTACAAGCTGCAAAAGATTCTTATGATCGTGAAGTTGGAGCTGTATTTGAAAAAATTAAGAAAAAGTTCTCTGCGTAAAGAGTAGGGCTAAAAAGTTCCCCGGAAGGTTCAAATGTGTATGAGTGGGGAACTTTTTATGGATTTTTTCAAATATCCATGCTATATTAGGTTTGGTAGGAAAATTTTTTTGGGAGGTACGCAAATGAGTGAAAAACGGCTTAATAATACCATTTATATCATGTACCTTGTCACAGAGAACTATAAGAAGGCTCATTCTCTTACTACCGAGCAGTTCTTGGATTTGGACCAGAAATACAATATTATCAATTTCGTAGGCGAGTGTCCGGATATTTTTGATTCCATGAACAAAAACGAAATGATTGAGGAAATCGACCAATATGTTGCCAACTATTAGCGATGTGCTTTACCACGGTACCGCAGAGAAATTCCAAAAGATAGATGTCCTGAAAGGCCGGAATAATAAGGATTTTGGCAAAGGTTTTTATATGGCCGTCACAAAAAGTCAGGCTATCGGCATGATGCATAAGAAATTCCGTGAAGCTGTATTGAGGCGACCTAATGCTCCGAAAGACACTTTCTCTGAAACTTTATATGAAATCAAGATTGACAGCGAATACGCAAAGACTCTCAATATCAAATATTTCAAAACTGCTGATGAGGAATGGCTTGATTTTATACTGATGTGCAGGGAGACAGGCGGACTTCCTCATAATTACGACCTTGTAATCGGACCGACAGCTGATGATGATACTATGTTTTGCTTGAACTCTTATTGGCGTGGCTTCTATGGTGAAGTCGGTTCTGACGAAGCAAAAGAAAAACTCCTCGGATTCCTGGAACCGGAGAATCTGGGAACACAATATTTTGTTGGCAGGCAGGACATTGCAGACAAGCTTATCCTGGATATTAAAGAAATCAAATGGAGCTGATTATGGATGAACCAAAAATCGAACACATGAAAGGACTGGCCGTAATCAACGCAACAAAGCACCTTATGTCAAAATATAACTTGAGCCATGAAGACGCATATAAAAAACTACTCAATTCCGAAACTTACAGAATCCTGATGGAAAGCGATTCCGGATTATATTTAGAATCTGATTCCTATTTAAATACTGCACTTGATTCTGAATTTGAGAAAAATAAAGAAGCCCTTTACGACTATATCAGCAGTAATTAATGACTTATTATAATCTGAATTCTGTCTACCTAAGTCTTTATAATACAAGGAGTTACTATGATTATAGTATACCCTATCCGGGAAACTATTGCAAGCGGTTTTTCTATTCTGCGTTCAATTGGGAATTTTATATACATATAAAAAAAAGACTCCTTGTAACGGAGTCCTTTTGAGATGCCTACTACTTTATAAAGAAAGGCTTATCCAAGATACTTTCATGCACCATAAAGTCCATGATTTTTCAAACCTTTCAAATACCATAGAGATACTCTAGTGGCTAACATAAGATACTTATGTTCAGTGCAAAAATGATTTTTTAGTCATCATCTGAGCACCAGCATAATCCTGGATCAACAAAGTTCGCAGAACATGCGTAATACTGGTCAATTTTTAGAAAGGCTTGTTTGTTCAACTCAAGCAAACTTTGCATGTCTGAAACAAACTTTCTTAAAACCTTACAGATTTTGACACAGTTTTTCTTCTGTCCAGCGTAGTTAATATACTTCGATACTGTACTTTGAAACTTTGGAAATATTTCCATAGCTTTCTCAAAGTCAAAACGATCAAAGTTATTTTCGCTGTACTCATCATAAATGGAATCAATCTTTTCCAAAAACAAATACCAATTGGATAGCTGACTTGGAATTGTTTCGCATTCCTTTTTAGAATGATGAGATTTTTTTAACTCTTCACGCATGTCCTTACATGCATCAAGAACCACAGAAGAATGTTTCATAGGCACCTCCTATATATTTACGAGTATCCTCGTATTTTCAAGGATGGCACGAAGAATAATTTCTTCTCAATTATTATAAATAGTTCAATGAGAATTATCAATTATAAAATCTTACATCGGTGAGAACTCTAAACTCAGCTGGTGTTCCGGGAACATAAATGTCGGACCGCCTTTCTCTTTGCGGGCTTCCCCTTCCTGTGTCCAGCCAGACCAATTTTCTGTTTCAACCTTTACCCAGTAATAGTCTTCATCCAATGCGATCGGCCTCTTTTATCGGGAGATGCTGCTCGTATCCATATTTGATTCCTTGTGCCGCATAATCATTTATAAATACGACGCTCGAAGTCAAATCCGGCTCTTCGTAAAATTTCGTCTGATCCCTAAAATATGCCCCGTCTTTCCAGTAAAAGAATCTGAACTTCTTTCCGTTCACTTCTTTTAATGAACTCACTTCCCATAGATGAATTGCCGAAGGCTTTTTATTGTACGGAATATAATAGATGGTGCCTGCTTGATTATGAGCTTTGAAACAACCAACAGTTGAGGTCTTCGTCTTGCTATAAATATACTCCGAGATTGTGTATGTATACTCCGTCGGCAACGGGCATTCATTCCGGACATCCTCGCAATCAAGCAATGTTTTGTAACAAGTTTTGACCACACCGCTTATCACAAAACCGGAGAATGACTGATTGTATGCATAATAAGTCCTGCTCTCCTCTCCATTTTCCTCAATTTTTAACTGTTTTCCATTCTCGCCGTTTCTAAAGGTTCTGTCAGGAGATTCCTCATCTTTTTTTGATTCCACAATCTGTTCCATATTCTCTTGTGAATTTCCATTTTCCATAGAAATTGCTGGAGGATTCTGTGTGTCAGATGATTCTTTTGGCTCTTCGTTTGTAATTGTCACCGCTTGAGCTGACTTGAGAAACTTATTTTTAGCACAACCACCTATAGCCACAAAAGCCAGAACCACAAAAGTAACGAAATAAACTCTTTTCATTTTCAACTTTCCCCTTCTTCAATGATTCCCAGCTGCATGAATGCCAGTGTAAGCATTGAAAAAAGTTTGAAGCCACCATTCCTGAAATAGCTTTCCTCTTTTTCAAATATCTCTCCACTACCCTTTGAGAAATCATCAATATCTAATGGAATACTTTCAGTCTCCAGAAACTTCATAAATTCTCTTGCCGCATGTTCCAGTTTACTTTCATCGACCTTATTCATCTGAATATCTGTATTTTGGCCAATGAAAGTTTTCAGTTCCGAACCAAGCCTAAACACAATGGAAGCCGAATCATCCTTAAAACATGAAACGGTATAACTCTCCATGCTTGGATAACTTAAAAGGAGCTGCCCTGCCTTGAAGTTTTCGTTCTCATAAGGATTCTTCAGCTCTGAAATATATGTTTTGATTCTCTCCGCATCGGTATTGGATTTCGGATCCCTGTCAAAAAGATAAAATACGGCGGATTCATCGACAGGAAACTTATAATCCTCAATGAGTTTTGCAAAGATGTTTTCCAGATAAGTCTCATTATCCGTAATATCTTTGATATTGCTTTCCTGTGTATTGATGACGGCAATTCTTGAGTACGCATCGTTTTCACGGATATAGTAATCCGCCTTGTTCCGTCTTTTTTCGATATAAGAGAATCCCAATATGTTGCAGAAAATTCTTTTCAGAAGAACAAACTCGTAGTGACTTCCTTCTACGATGAAAAGAACACGCCCAATACGCTTATCTTTATTTATCTTCATTTTCTTCAAACTGTGGCAAGCCGCCAAAAACACCGCTCACATACATCTTTTCGATATTCTGTGCAAGCCTAGGCTTTTCCTTTGAAAAACGGATTACCGAACTACCCTCTTTACCGTTAAACTCAACGGCATATTCCTGATCAGGCCGCAGCAATGAGTTGGAAAGAAGGTTCGTTGAATGTGATACAAATATCATCTGGGAATCCTTGGCCTTCTCGAAAAAATAGCGGACAAGCAGAGCTTCAAGGCAATTATGGAAACCGCTGGAAAATTCATCAATCAAAAGCATACCGCTCTTATTAATCACATGAAGGAAAGTCGGAAGCATCCTCAAAAGGTTCTGATTTCCAAGAGACTCTTCGGTGAACGGAATGAGGGACTCCACGCCTTTTCGCTTGAAGAAAATATTCTTCTCGGATTCGTCACCAGCCAGGGCAGATACATTTCCGGCCCCCTGATTCGTATATTCAATATCCTGCTCAAAATTAAATTCCTTGAAGAAATCATTGATTTTTGAGAGCCCGTTGCCTTTCAGATAGCTGCTTAATTCCAGATCCTTATAATCTTTTCCGTAATAAACTATGTTGCGCTCAAAAGCATTTATGTAAACAGAGTTCTGCAGGAACTCCATCCAATCCTTAAGGGTTTTGTTAGATGTAAACTTTGTATTAAAGAACAAGGTTCGCAAAAAGAGCGTTTCCTTATCGACATCAGATTCGTCATAAGAAACGCCCTGTTCATTCACGATGAAAGATTTCGCAGCGGTTCCCATACGCTGCATCATCATCTTATTATCAACAAAAAGGCTTTCCTCAATGAATGGTTTGTCCGGGTTAATGGAAAATCCGTATGTAACTTCCTGAGAATCTATTACAAAGCTGTAAGTAAGCGAAAAACTCTCATCCTCACTCAAAAGGCTTTTGAGAACTCCGAGCTTAATGTTCCTTTCCTTGAACAAGAAATCAAGAAGCAATTTTATAGAAAGAACGACAGAGGACTTGCCAGAAGCATTTGGGCCAACGAAAATGCAACCTTTCAGAATCCCGTCTTTATTTACATTCTGACTCAAAAAGTTATAGTTTGTTTTTGATAAATCTATTTCCGTCTGATTCTTGAATGATTTAAAATTCTTAATCTCAACTTTCTTTAGCATACAAACCTCACCTTTACATTATACCACAATTTTACACCAAGACAATATAAAAGTGTAATTTTTTTACATTTGCTATTTTTATTGAGCGTGTCCCTTTATAACTACAGGAACGAAATAAAAGGCCCCGCGTACAGCGACCGTGTATGTTTAAATCGTCTTCAAGTCTCAAAGCTCGTACAAATATTCTTCAACATTCTTGTATTCTACCCCATCATCTGTTGTCATTGTATTTCCACGGTAAAGCACGCACTTCTTTGTGATTTTGCCGAATCGTTTTTCTGTCAAAGCAACCTTCTCATCGTTTATCAAATGCCTGTACTGATGAGCATCGAACTCTGCGGAATGTTTGATTTCGTAAATCTCGCAAGTGTTTGTCTCGCTATTATAGATTACCATGTCAAACTCACCGGCCTCGAAACGGATCTGGAAAACCTGCTTCTTGTTCGTAAATCGGTTCGGCATCAGCTTACGCTTTGTCTCGTAGATTACGATGTCCTCAAGCATATGTCCTAGCACGCCTTCAATAATCTTATCGGTAATAAGCTTTATTTCCCGCTCCTCAAGATTCTGTATCTGAGAATCTTTCATAAGGGAATAAACAAGAGCTTGTGCCTGGCAGAATCGCATTCCCGGCTGTGTGAAAATCGTGTAATTGAGACGGCCCGCATTGCCTGTAAGAGTTTCAATATCAAGCTCATCAATCAAATCAAGCCGTTTGAGATACTGCTTTATTTCGGTTACATGGGTTTCGGTAACGCCGATTTTCTGATTATCAAGTTCCTTAATCTCCAGAATCTTCTTTAAGGTAGCAAGAATCTGGGACTTGTCGATTGTATCAAGAACATCTGTCCGCTTTTCTTCATCACGGGCTTTTCGAAGAAGCTGCGCCGTAGAACCAAGGTCGTGACTCTCAAACAAGTCTGTTATGACTTTCACGGTGAACTCGTGGTTCTCATCCTCGATAATTCTGTTGATTGCATTCGTAAGCTCGTTTGCATCGTACAGCTCACGAAGATGCCTGAAATAGCGGCCTTTCTGATAGCACTTCAAACTGTGCTGAATGTTCTTACAGATTGCAGTATCAATGTATCTTCTGGCAGTCTCGTCATCTCTGAAAGATGCCTCTTCTACATTCAGTTCTTCATCTTCAAAAGCAAGTTCCCCGGCTTTAAGAGTTCCACCATAACGGATATATTCATCGATAGAAGTAATCCCTAAAAGCCGGGCATGTTCCTTATACGGAATGAATGTCGTATGAACAGTAACTGTGCGGTCATAAAGCTCTTCGCTCTCAGCGAAATAAAAACCGAGCGAGTCTGTTCCGGAAAGAACGAACTTCAAGCCCTGTACCGCATACACATCAGAAAGGAGTGCCGCACTGTCAATAAAATCTTCGAGCAAGGTAATTTCATCAATCAGGAAAAACTTGATTCCGTTTTCACGGGCAGTCTTTATATCCTTATTCAGATCTGCGATTGTCTCCCCTACCCTTGCCTTTATATAAATCGTCTGCTTTCTGTTTTCCTCGCTCATATCCAGGACAAGCTGTTTAAGGAGAGTTGTTTTTCCAGTTCGACGAAGACCATAAACAAGACAAACCTTATCGGCGGGCTTTCCATACAAATAGGAAGAAATCTTTTCGTAACAGTCGCGTTTCTTAAAGCTACTGGCAGTCTCGGCCATTTCTATAAGGTTACTGCCTGTAATGGCGTTCATAATGTATTTAGATGTATTTTTAGGTTGAGACGCAGAATCAGGATTCTTCTTTATTTCTTTGAGACGCTTCTGCAGCTCACGACGCTCTTCGATCAGAGGCCGCATTTTTTCCGCTTCTTCATTTGAAAGGAAGTTACTTACGGTCTTTTTGTTCTCTTTGTATTGCTGATAAAAATAAGGCTTACCGTCTATATTTTTGGTAACAATCGTTCCACGCGGTAATGCCGCAATCTTTGCTTCCAGTTCTTCGATAGTTTCAGCCATAAGCACCTCTTACTATCATACTAACACCTACTAACACCCTTGTAAAGTGTAATAAGGTGTTAATATTTGGCTTATCGCAGTTCCATAAATGCCCTGTAGTTTGAGTCGTCGTAAGGAGGACAATAAACCGCAAACTCTATGGTCTTGAAGAAATGTGCGTATTTTTTTGCGAGGCTGAGCATTACTTTTGCAACAACTTTCGGATCATTCATAAAAGCACCGCAGCCAAATGCTCCTAAAACAAGCACATCAACATTCTGGGAGGCAGCTGCATCAAAAATACGAGAATCACGCTTTTCGTGCAGGGAGTAAAGTTCCTCATTATTCAAAATGAGCCGTTGGTTGCCGTCCCCTGAATTGTAACGATTGCTCGGATTCTCACGAAGATTTGGAGCTGCACAAGTAATGACATCTACATCATACCATTCATTTTCTGGAAGCAATTTTGGAGAAGTCGTGTCGCTTTTAAAGACCGTAATATTTTTTGTGTAGAGAATGTCATCGTTATGCAATGGAGTCCGAGCCTTTCTGTGGGGATTGTAGAATCTCTTCCAGTTTTCATCCGTATCCAGCGTGAAATAAAGTGTTGAGATACGACAAAGACATTCTTCCTGTGCCCCTGCTCCATTCACTACGCCACCACCAGGATTTGTGCTTGAGGCAAAATTCAATACAGCAACTTTTTCTCCAAGCTTAGAATAGGCCTGAGCCGCTTCAAATGTTCGTTTCTTTGAGATTATGATTTCAGCTTCTTTTTCAAATCGTGGAGTCTTGCTCGCATCAGAAAGCGGCTCCCCTTCTCCAATAAATATTTGAGTATTTCTGGAAGTCTTTATGCTTTCAATCAAGCGTGAAGATTTTTCACAAACGGAAACGGTATCTTCAAAAACCGCAATGTTATCAATTCTGCTCATTTTTCACCCTCATAAATCTTTTTTATCGATTCCACTTCTGAAAGAATCTCCTGCACAAGTTCAGGCGGATTCAAAACCTTAACAGTCTTGCCCTGTCCTAATACCCAGCGTTTTATTTCTGGCAGCTGAGTTGTTTCAAACTCAACCTTAACGCTTCCGTCAGGATTTTCAGTTATCTTTTGATCCGAATGCATTTTTCGTTCAAGAGCATAAGTTCCGATTTCTTTATCTATCA
>ODAI014541417.1_pt1 | contig 14492 bp, 13 predicted proteins | sample 1539321 | NCBI WGS metagenome assembly ODAI01 (sample SAMN02144231, study PRJEB22623) | gut metagenome | biome: sheep rumen | host: Ovis aries | place: New Zealand
GCCTTTGTGCAGCTACTATTAAAAATGGAGAGATCGTTTTGAGAATTAATTTTGGTTCATTCTATCTAATTTGCATAATTGTCATTTCGATTCTGGCGATTTTATGCCTGATTAGAGCAATAATTGGTCCAAAGCTGGCAGACAGGATCATGGCAGTGAATATGATAGGAACAATGACAATTTCAGCTATAATTCTGCTCTCGGTTTTTTCAGATGAAAGCATGATGCTGGATGTTGCCTTTATTTATGCAATAATCAGCTTTGTGGCAGTTATTGTGCTGGCACAGATATACATTGGTATTTACAGAGAAAAGAGACACTTTGAGCAGGAGGGGAGGATTGAAAATGACAATTAGTACACCGTTGTTTCTTCTGTCAGCGTTTTTGATAACGACTGGTATAGCTGTGCTTGCTGTGGGAGTCTTTGGAATTTTCAAGATTAAGTATGTGCTAAACAGGCTTCATGCTGCTGCAATGTTGGATTCGTTGGGACTATTACTTATTGCTGCCGGCGTAATGGTGATAAGAGGCTTTTCTTATGATTCTGCAAAGCTTCTTATGATGATAGCTCTTTTTTGGATTGCATCACCATTATGCAGTCATCTGGTAATGGCGCTGGAAGTTGCGACCAATAAAGAATATAAAAAAGTAGCAAAGGTTACCACTCTTAAAGAATTGAAAGAGGAGGAAGACAACTAAATGGATGCACTTCGTATAGTACTTCTTCTTTTCCTTATTATATGTGCAATTGCTGTGAGCCTTTCGAAGAGACTTTTGGTTTCGGTGTCTATTTACATGACATTTAGTCTTATTATGGCGATTATCTGGCTCATTTTGGAATCGCCGGATCTGGCTATAACAGAGGCGGCAGTCGGAGCAGGAGTTACAAGTATTTTATTGTTTGTAACATTGAAAAAGATCAGATCCATAAGAACTGAAGCCAGATATGATGGAAAAAGAGAACAGGAAGATTCGGGAAATACTGATCTGGATGAAGAAAAAGAAGCAGATTCAATATAAAGGGGATCGATATTAAATGAAGAAAAACCCTAAGTACGAAAACAGCATATGGCAGCATTTTGCTTTGTGGATAAAGGGCGAATATGATCCCCATAAAGGCAAATTGGAAACACGTGTGCCAACAGGTAACAGGGATAAAATAAATATTGAGCGTTATGTTGAAAAGATGAAGGCGGACAATGAGGAGATGTTCGAGCTGGGACAGAAAAAACAGCTGCAGCGCTTTCAGAAAGCCTACTATTTTGTTGCCATTGCTCTTGGCATCTTTATGACTATACTTCTGCTAAAGACTATAAGTTTTTTGCCTGAATTTGGAGACATAAACGCTCCGGAAAACAATGAAGTGGCGGCAAGATATATTGAAAAGGGCCTTGAAGAGACCGGAGCAGTAAATATAGTGGCTGGAATGATACTTGACTATAGGGCATTTGATACTTTTGGTGAATCATGCGTGCTTTTCGTAGCAGCGTGTTGCGTTCTGATGCTTCTTAAGACAGATGAGGAGAGCTCCAAGGAAAAAGAGGATGAAGAACACTCGGACAGTTTTTTTGAGCCAAAAAATGATCTGGTTTTGCAACAGGCGGCTAAAGTTTTGGTTCCAATGATCATCATTTTTGGAATATACGTTATACTGAATGGTCATATATCTCCTGGTGGTGGTTTTTCGGGAGGAGCTATTATCGGATCAGGATTCATCCTTTATCTGACAGCATATGGTTTTGAGAGGACCAGGAGATTTTTGTCGGAGAAGGTAATAAAGACAGCAACCGTCTCTGCACTTTTATTCTATTGTGTGGCAAAGAGCTATTCTTTTTATACCGGGGCGAATCATCTTGAGAGCATCATAACTCCAGGAACTCCCGGAGCGATTCTGAGCGCAGGACTTATAGTGTACCTGAATATTTGCGTAGGGATAGTTGTTGCCTGTACGATGTATTCTTTTTATGTAATGTTCCGCAAGGGAGATTTTTGATGGGAGAAAGCATTTTTACAAACTATGAAGAGGTGGCTTCAGTTATTCTGTTTGTACTTGGGATGATGAATCTGCTTATCCAGCCTAATTTAGTAAAAAAAATAATCGGATTAGATATAATGGATGCAGCAGTTTATCTTTTTCTTGCTTCCAAAGGATATATATCAGGGAAAGCAGCGCCTATTTACATTGATGGAATAACAGATGCTTCTTATTATATTAACCCTGTGCCCTCAGGTCTTGTCCTTACCGGTATTGTTGTGTCTGTAAGCGTGAGTGCTCTTATGATGGCTCTCACCATAAATTTGTATAGGGAATATAACACTTTGAATCTGGATGAAATCATGATGCTTTTACGAAAGCAGGAGAATGAAGAACTGCATGATCTGACCTGTGATGATGCCCGGGAGGAGGATGAATGACACTTATTCAGAATTTTCCGTTTTTTTGCATTATCCTGTCTATGTTTTCGGCCATAATTTCCTTTGTTTTAAAAGGAAAAGGAGCAAGAAACATGCACCTGTTTATGGTACTTGCTGTTCATGTCATGTCATTGGCTACTTTGCTTTTTTGCATTAAAAGCGATCAAAGTTATATCTATATGATGGGGCACTATCCGGCTCCATGGGGAAATGAGATCAGGATAGGACAGCTTGAAGCTGTTATGGCAGTTTTTTTCTCCGGAATAATGTTTTTTTCTGTCCTTGGAGGACTTGATCACATAGAACGAGATATTGTGGATTCCAGGAAGAACTTGTTTTATATACAGTTGGATCTGATGATGGCATCCCTATTGGCTCTTATTTATACCAACGATCTGTTTACTGCATATGTTTTCATAGAGATATGTACGATATCAGCCTGTGGTCTGATCATGGCCAAACGAATGGGGAGAGTATATGTCTCTGCTATCAGATATATGGTAATGAGTCTTGTGGGATCAGGATTATTTCTTATAGGGTTATCCCTGTTGTATTGCATTACCGGTCATTTGCTTATGACGCCTGCAAAAAATGCGTTGGAGAATGTTGTATATTTTGCCCGTTTCGAGGTGCCGATGACAGTAATACTTATACTGCTTACTGTTGGCTTGGGAATAAAATCAGGTTTGTACCCTTTTCACACCTGGATTCCGGATGCGTACGGATATACCACCCCTGCAGCTTCGGCTATTTTGTCTTCTCTTGTATCGAAGGGATATATTTTTTTGCTGATAAAGCTTATGGTAAGAGTTTTGCCTAATAAAACCCTTGCATGGACGCAAATGATAAATGTATTGTTCATCTTTGGTGTAATTGGCATGATGATTGGTTCAATTGATGCCATCAGGGAGCAAAATGTTCGCAGAATGACAGCGTATTCTTCTGTGGCGCAGATTGGTTATATTTATATGGGGCTTGGGCTGGGAACAAAAGCTGGAATAATAGCGGCTCTTTTCCATGTAGTATCCCATGGTGTGATGAAAGCGCTGTTGTTCATAAGTGTTTCAGGGCTTTCGGACAGTTCCAATGGAAGAATTGACAGAAAAGGTCTTACCGGAGCCGGATTTAGAAACAAGCTTGCGGGAGTGGGTTTTACTGTTGGAGCCATGTCAATGATTGGAATGCCTTTATTAACAGGATTTGTTTCAAAATTCATGTTTGCTTCAGCCGCCACAGAGGCCAGCACAGTCAAAATGATAACTGCCTGGATTGCGCTGGCTGTCAGCACGGTACTTAATGCAGTGTATTTTATGAGGACTGTTATTGTACTTTATACGCCATATGAAGGTGTTTTAATTGAGACAAAAGCTGAAGACATACAGACAAATACCATAACAAGAAGTATGGAAATGATAGGAGTTGCGGCTTTGGTGGCTCTGTGTGTATATCTTGGGACCATGTCCCCTGCAGTGATAGACATTATCTCAAGAGGCTTGGAATTATTTGGATAACCAGTAAAGGTGGAGGTTTTTGTGCCGGAGATCAGATTGCTTAAAGTGACAGATTCCCTGGAAATAGTGTTTAAAGCGGACTTGCTGGGGATCATTTTTGCCACCTTGTTCCTGTTTGTGTGGATTCTTGTGGCTATGGCATCAATTGAATATATGGGACATGAGAAGCACAAAAGGGGATTTTATGTCTTTTTTACAATAACTGGCGTTGCCGTTCTTCTTGAAGCTTTTGCGGGCAACTTTTTTACCTATTATTGTCTTTTTGAAGCTATGACATTGATGTCGATGCCTATGGTTTTGAATTCCAGAAGCCATGAGTCGGTGATGGCAGCCCTGAAATATCTGTTTTATTCCATGGGAGGAGCGTTTCTTACTCTATTCGGATTCTTTTTATTCATGTCGAAGGGATATGATCTGAGCTTTGTTCCTGGCGGGAGCATTAATGAGAGCCTGACCTTTGGTACGGTGGAACTGATAGGCGCTTTTTGTATGATTTTGGGGTTTGCAACTAAAGCCGGTATGTTTCCTATGCACGGATGGCTTCCCACGGCCCATCCTGTGGCGCCGGCACCTGCTTCAGCTGTGCTTTCTGGAGTTATTACCAAGGTAGGTGTTCTTGGTGTTATCAGGAGTGTTTTTTACTGTATAGGCGTTCAAAAACTGGCAGGAACCTGGGTTCAGTACTCTTTTCTGATGTTATCATTGATAACAGTCTTTATGGGATCAATGATGGCCTATCAGGAGAAAGCTCTAAAGAAGAGGCTTGCTTATTCTACTGTAAGTCAGGTTTCTTATATTCTTTTCGGAATTGCAACGATGCAGCCCTTAGGATTTGTAGGGGCTGTTCTTCATGTGATTTTTCACAGTTTGGTCAAGGACATACTCTTTTTGTCAGCCGGAGCAATTATTATCAAGGCGAGGAAAAAATATGTATCTCAGCTCGATGGAATTGGACGTAAAATGCCGATTACTATGTGGTGCTTCACAATTTCTTCTATTACGTTAATAGGAATTCCACCAACAAGTGCATTTATCAGTAAGTGGTATTTGGCACAAGGTGCTCTTGGAATGGATATTTCTGTTTTACGATGGCTTGGCCCTGTAATTCTTTTGATAAGTGCACTACTTACAGCAGGGTATCTGCTTACTGTATCTATCAGAGCTTTTTTGCATGGCGAGAAAGAGGATTTAGAACAAACAAAATCAGATGAGCATTCGGTCACAGATCCAGGAGTATTAATGGTTGTACCGATGATTTTGATGACGATAGTGTCAGTTTTGTTTGGAATATGGCCGTCGGGATTACTTAACATATTATCATCTGTGACTTCTATGCTGTTTTAAGTAATTGTTTAGAGTAATGCTAATTTGAGAGAGGTTGTTATGAGCCCATATGTTTTGATCGTTCCCATTTTGGTTCCCATAATCCTTGGGAGTATGGTTATGATCTTTCCATTTAAAGAAAAAAGAATAAGAAATATTACTTTGGAGATGGGGATTATTTTAAATACAGTGATTACTCTTTGGATTTTAAGTCATGCACCAAAGGAAACTCTATACCTCTTTTCATTAGGGGATAAACTTGTTATGACACTAAGGGTGGATGGTCTGGCAACATTTTTTGCTGCAATTGTTGCTTGCCTTTGGCCTTTGGCAACTCTTTATGCATTTGAATATATGGAACATGATGAAAAAACGGATGTTTTTTTTGGATTTTATACGATTACATATGGGGTAACACTTGGGGTTGCGCTCTCCGGTAACATAGTTACTATGTACCTTTTCTATGAAGCGCTCACTATGGTGACGCTTCCATTGGTGATACATACAATGACTAAAGAAGCGAAGAGAGCTACGAGAAAATATCTGTACTATATGATTGGCGGAACCGCCTTTGCATTTATTGGAATGGTATTTTATGTGCTGTTTTCAAATGGAATTGAGTTTGTTTATGGCGGCAATCTGAATGTAACAGCTCTTTCACGGTACCACGATGTTATATATTTTGTATATATTTTGGCATTTTTTGGTTTTGGAGTTAAGGCTGCAATTTTTCCATTTCATGGGTGGCTGCCCGATGCGTCAGTGGCACCAACGCCTGTGACAGCACTGCTACATGCAGTAGCGGTGGTAAAATCAGGAGTGTTTGCCATAATGAGGTTTACTTATTACTGTTTTGGAGCACATGTATTAAAAGGAAGCTGGGCACAGGCTGTAGCGCTGATCTTTGCTATGATTACAATTGTCTATGCATCGACTATGGGTGTGCGCGAACCACATTTTAAGAGGCGAATGGCCTATTCGACAGTCAGTAATCTCTCATATATTCTTCTTGGAGTAACAATGATGTCACCGTTAGGGCTTCTTGCTGCGATGGCGCACATGTTATTCCATGCAATTATGAAGATAAGTGGATTCTTTTGCGTTGGAGCGGTAATGCATAAGGCAAATAGAAATTATGTCTATGAACTTGATGGAATTGGACTTGAAATGCCGTTGACAATGACGGCTTTTGTGTTTTCCTCCTGCTCAATTGTTGGGATACCATTATTTGCCGGCTTTGTGAGTAAATGGAAGATTGCACAGGCACTATTTGACAGCCAGATGGTGCTTGGCTATGCAGCTGTGTTTGTGCTTTTGTATTCAGCACTCATGACAGCCATATATCTTTTTTCAGTGATTGTAAGAGCTTTTTTTCAGGATAGTGATACTGCGAGAAAAGATGATAATAAAGATAAAAAAACAATTGATCCAACATGGAGAATGTTGCTTCCGCTGGGGATATTCTCGATAGCGGTAGTTATTATTGGCCTCTGGGCAGATCCTGTTCTTTCATTAATAAATGTGGTTGCAAAAGGCTATTTCTAATAGTCTATAGATGGAGACAAAAGTATGAGGATTAGTATTCCTGACGTATGTGCACTTGGGCTTAATTTTGAAATCAGTGGATTCAGGCTGATTTTCGCCTTGCTGTGCATATATATGTGGTTCATGACAACGCTCTTTTCAAAAGAATATCTTTCACATTCAAAGAAACTGGGGAGATACTATTTTTTTCTTATCGTAACCTTTTTTGCCACTACAGGTCTGTTTTTATCTGCTGATTTTTATACTTGTTTTATTTTCTTCGAAATTATGTCAGTGGCAAGCTATGTTTGTGTCATTCATGATGAAAAGAAAGAAACACTTCGGGCAGGGGGCGTATATCTTGCAGTGGCGGTAATTGGAGGCTTGGTATCACTAATGGGATTATTTCTCTTGTACAATATGCTTGGAACCCTTGTTTTTGAAGAAATGAGACCACTTTGCCAGCAAATCTTGAGATCAGGGAATGCAGATAATGTTAAAAGTCTACTTATTGCAGGGGGCTGCATTTTATTTGGGTTTGGAGCAAAAGCCGGAATGTTTCCTCTTCATATATGGCTTCCCATGGCGCATCCGGTGGCACCTGCGCCTGCATCAGCACTGTTATCGGGAATTATAACAAAATCCGGAATATTTGGACTAATTATTCTGATGATATATGTTTTACCGGATCATTTTTCCTGGGCGGTTACTGTTTTATCCTTGGGCGTGATAACCATGCTTTTAGGTGGTATTCTGGCTATTTTTTCTGTTGATATCAAAAGGACCCTTGCCTGCTCATCTATGTCGCAGCTTGGAATGATCATAGTTGGAATTGGAATGACAGGCCTTTTGGGAAAAGAGAATACTTTGGCTGTGCGCGGCGTTATTCTTCACATGGTAAATCATGCCAATCTTAAACTTGTACTGTTTATGGCTGCCGGAGTCATAGTAATGAATCTGCACAGGCTTAACTTGAATGATATCAGGGGATATGGTAGAAATAAGCCCTTTCTTAAGCTTGTTTTTTTGACAGGGGCATTAGGGATAGGGGGAATTCCACTCTTTAATGGATACATAAGTAAAACTTTACTTCATGAGAGTATTGTAGAATATATTGCTGGGTTTACGGTTAATGGCAGTCGTGAATATTGGATATTTAAAATAGTAGAGTGGCTTTTTCTACTTACAGGAGGTATGACTGTAGCCTATATGACCAAGCTTTTCGTTTGTGTATTTGTGGAAAAAAATGAAGATGAAATCAGACAAAAAGAATTTGACAGCGATAAAGCGTATTGTACTTTACTGACTAAGGCTGTGCTTTCTGTGGCAGCTTTTGTAATACCCATTTTTGGAGTGTTATCAAATATTACACTTAATAAGATTGCTGATTACGGACAGGCTTTCTTTCTGGCGGAAGAACTGGAGCATAATGTACACTTTTTCTCTTTTGAAAACCTGAAGGGAGGGTGTATAAGCATAGCTTTGGGGGCGCTGATATATATGTTATATATCAGGAAAACTCTTATTAAACAGGTAGACGGTAAACAAGAGTATGTGGATATCTGGCCCGAAAAACTCAATTTGCTCACGCTTTTATATGAGCCAGTAATTTTGATAGTGTTACCTGCTGTTGCAGGGTTTATCTGCAGATGCCTTGATTTTATTTTGGATGGTTTGATTTTACTGATGCGAAAAACGACTCATAAGCAGATTGTACAAACTGAATGGGTCTCACCAAAATATTATCTGGCATATGTGATTGGCAGTATAATGAATGTCTTTAGCGAGCTGTCCTTTTTCTTTAGAGGGGAGAAACTTCACAAGAAAAAGAACTATGTTCTTGTCCTTGCAGGAAAGCAGACTCTGCTTGATCAGACGACAAAGATGGTCAGTGCCAGCAGCGCGTTTTCTCTGATGATGTTTGCTATCGGAATAATAGCTGTTGTTGTATATATTTTGCTTGTATAAGAATCGGGGGCGAAGGAATTAAGTCAGATAAGAGACTGGCGCTATTAGAGGAGAAATAATGGAATACATCTATGAGACACATCTGCATACCAGGGAGGCCAGTGCCTGTTCAAGAACTCCGGCAGTTGAGTATATACATTATATGAAAGAGCTGGGATATGCCGGAATAATAGTTACAGATCATTTTTTTACCGGAAATTCAGCTGTTCCTAAAAATTTGCCGTGGGAGCAAAGGGTGGAGTGGTACTACAGTGGTTATGAACATGCGCTGGAAGCAGCTGGTAATGAGATTACAGTTTTATTTGGCATAGAATATAACTTTCAGGGAGACGAATTTTTACTCTATGGTGTGACCAAGGACTGGCTTTTAGATAATCCCGATCTTGAAAGTAAGAACCGATATGAATTGTATGATCTGGTGCATGAGGCGGGCGGTATTATGATACAGGCACATCCATACAGGGAGCGAGGATATCTTTCCGCTATTCATTTAACTCCGGATGTCTGTGATGGAATAGAGGTTTACAATGCTGCGAACCCGGATTGGCAGAATAGCCTCGCATATGAATATGCGCTTGAGAGAGAGTTTTTGATGGGGGCCGGATCGGATATTCATTATTTTGAACAGAATGATATGGGAGGAATGAGCTTTCCTTATCCTATTGAAACTATAGATGAGTATGTAAAGGCATTTCTTGCCGGGGCAGGCACTCCGGTATGTAAAAAAAATGCATCAGACAGAAATTCAGGCTTTGAGCCGATTTCGAGGGTAAAAGAGTTAACTGTTCCTACACAGGAGTCAAATTTAGAGGTAATCTGGCACTGAAATATATATAAATATAAAAACATATGAAATTTTTGTAAAAGTTGGTGCAAACAGAACGGTTTGCCGTATAATGTATATAGAGGAGGTGGGACTATGAAGAATAGAAGCATTGTGGGAATTATAATGACAGCTGTTTTGATTGCAACTACCGGATTTAATGCCGGAACGTTTGGGGCATGTACTGGTGCTGATCGTAAGCCTGTTGTTTACTTGTATCCGGTAGAAGATGAAACGGAGATTTCGGTAAGTCTTGATTATAATGGTGATATTACAGATCTTATCCCGGAGTTCAATGCTGAGAACACCTGGAATGTAACGGCTAATACAGACGGAAAAATCACTTTTGAAGGACAGGAGTATAATTACCTGTTTTGGGAAGGCGTACCAAAGTATGAGTACGATTTCTTTACGGGGTATTGTGTAAAGGGATCAGAGACTGAGACTTTTCTTAGGGAGAAGCTCGTAGAACTTGGACTTAATGAGGCCGAAACAAGTGAGTTTTTAAGATTCTGGCTTCCTGATATGGAAAATAATCCATACAATATCATTAGTTTTCAGGATAAGACTTATCAAAGAGGCGCTAAACTTACAGTCACACCTGAGCCTGACAGCATGATCAGAGTATTTATGGCGTGGTATCCTTCAGATTCATTTGTTAAGATCAATCCTCAAATCATTGAGACACCTTCAAGACAAGGATTTACAGTTGTTGAATGGGGCGGAAATCGAGTTAAATAACCAATAAAGAGTCAATGGGCGAGTCAATGGGGACGTTACAATATGACTCATTTAAAAAAATGAGTCATATTGTAACGTCCCCATTGACTCACCCTATTTTAGTGCTTAAATAGTTCCGGATATAGTTACATCTTTGATCACTATTACCGATGGTATCAGATAGTTGTTATACTGTTTGAGCTCTTTAGAGAGCATTATATTCTTTAAAAGCTCGGGAAGGTTTCCGGATACCGATCCGCCACTTACAGGAGTTGTGCTCTCACCATCGTTCCAGTAAGCAAGACGTATCTCTCCAGCGAAATCTCCGGTCAATGGATCGACATTAAAATCTGAGAATTCTACAACCTCGAGATACTTACTGTTTCTAAGCTCTGCTTCTGAGGTATTTCCTCCATCTACTTTAAAATTTCCTGCTATGAAGGAGTCTGTTACTCCAAGATAGTATCTGAATTGGCAGTCTCCCCAGTAATTTTGAGGAATATTGTCCTTAAGAATATACATATCCCTGATTTCAGCGCCCTGTCTGTCTATAGGAGAATTCATAGATGAGTTAGGAAGCTCTTTTAACACTTGCAGGGTGATTTTGTCTCCCTTATTATTTTCTGAAATGTCTTTTCCGATTTCCCAGCTAGAGAAACCGCGATACTTCATGCTGGCATACATTTTTACCGCAAGGAATTCATATAAGCTGGTAGCATCTTTGGTAGATAGCAGAAGCGGAGCTTTCTTAAGGGCAGGAGTTGGGGATGTATTAAGCCTGTCTTTTCCATAACGCAAGGTATTTGTAAGTTCAGATATCAAATACTTTTTGTCACAACTTCCGGCACTGTACATTCGGTATAGCTCAATCTCGTGTTCATTATTTCTTGCATTTACAATCACTTCCACTTTTGAACTGGGATAAGTTATGGTCACATCAATTCCTTCAGAATTAACAAAGCGCTGAGTGCATTTTTCAGCGAAGATTTCATAGGAATTAATGTCTTCTGTAGCTGTTTCCGGGATTTGAGAAAGTGCTTCTATATATTCTTTTGCTGTTTTTTCTATATCATAAGTAGCGTTGTCTACTTTGACCTGCTTTTTGTTGAGCTCAAAATATGGGTTTTTTACATATGAAGCTCTTTCATATAGATTATCAATTATTTTTCTGGCATCATCTAAGGAAGCTGTAGGGTTGATCTCCTCTGTAGCGCTGCCCATAAACTTACCATTTTCAAGTGCACGGTAGACAGTGACTTCAATGTGTTCTACATCTCTAACTCTGTTCTGATCCAGTCTGTGCTTTATGAAGTAGAATTCCCAGGCTTCTGTTATTTTATCGGTCAATTCCCAAGCGGTGGCATTGGATTGTTTTAATAGATCTATAATTTTATCGGTCATCAATTTCGTCCTCCTATATCATCCAAGTCTAGCTCTTGCCTTAAGATATGGGCCGCCGTCTGATACTTTTACCAGCTCTTTATAGCCTTTTCCGCAAGCGCCATTACCAAAAGATTCGTAATCGTTACTTACCATGGATATTGATCCGAGAAGATCCGGTACATATCCTGTAAGTACAACAGGAGCAACTACTTTTCCGGTTAATTTGCCATCAATTATTTCATATCCTCTTGCAATAATGCACTGAATACCCCAATGCTTAGGATCTTCCATTCCTGAGAACATTCCGGATAATAGATAGCCGTGCTTAACAGAGGAAATCATCTCTTCTTTAGTAGAATTACCGGGATCAAACATAGTGTTTGTCATTCTTGTATAAGCTTTATGCTCAAAGTTTTCACGTTTTCCATTTCCGGTTGGTTCACATCCCAGGCGTAGTGCGGAAAGTGCGTCACATACACCGGTTTTAAGAATGCCCTTATCAATTTCAATAACGTCACCGGCAGGGGTTCCTTCATCATCAAAGGCATAGCTGGCAACATCTTTGACGCATTTTGCACCTTCGTGCATGGTAACAAGGTCAGAACCTACGCGTTTATTAATGAAATCTGCACCTAAAGCCCTCTTTTTTACAAACATATCCATTTCAACCCCGTGACCAAAGGCTTCGTGGGCTATAAGGCCAGAGACTTCAGGTGTTGTAATGATTTCATATTCTCCAGGCTCAATATGTGAAGAGCCAAGATTGTCCTCAAGTGCTTTGTATGCGATCTTAATACGATCTGACAGTTTGTCGAAAATATCAGGGCCTTCACGGTCAGAAATGCCATTGAAGGCTGAGTCACTTTTTTCGCCTCTGGCGCCAATCATAGACACGCTTCCCTCTGAAATAACATAGCTCTGACGAAGATCTTTATTTGGTGTCAAAAACATCTTGCACACATGAGTTGATTGAGCTCGTAGATTGCAGTCAATAACCTCTTCAGAAAGAGACACCCCTTCGTCACTGAATTTCTGTAGCTTGCCCATCAGTTCATTAAGGTCTGTTTCCTCAGGAAGACTGTTGGTTTCCATTTCCTCAAAGATTTGCATTGGGGCGTCATTTAGTTTATTTGTTTCAAAGATGGAACTTTTTGTTTCGCTAAGTACAGAAAACTGCATATCAAGGATTCTTTTAATATTCTGTGCTGTTTCTTTTACCTTTGACGGATCGAAACGATTAAAAGAATATTCGCTGTAGAGACCATTTTTGTATACTCTTACAACATTGCCCCGTTCTGTCATTAGTGTTTTGCCGTTGATGGATTTAACGCGCTGAGAAACAGTTATATTAAATCCAACAGAATCTGTAGAAAGAACGCTAACATAATCAAAGTCGTATGACAGTTCAGATATCAATTCTTTCAAACCAGATGATATGTCATTTAAATACGTTGAAAATTTTGCTTTCATCTTTTTATCCTTTCAATATTATAAAAATACCTATAATGCCACTAGCAAAGCTGTCATTGTACATTGTATGATAGAAGTATCAATAGAACAACCAATGTTTGAAAATTTATTTCGTTTTTGTGAGATTATTTTTTGTGAGGACTTTCTTCCTTATATATAATGTCTTTAACAAAGGAGCTGAACTATGATTCAGGATATATTTCCAAGTTATCTGGACAATCATTATTACCCGGATAGGACTGCTTCGTCTGAGAGTGCTATTGTCTGTTTCAAGAATACCAATGAAATACTTATGTATCTTGATAATGAAACGGACAAAATGGAGTATCCAAGGTTTTCACAGTGTAGTGACATAGACAACAAGCAGCTTGTTTATCTGTTTTCTGTGGATGGAGAAGAGTTCTTTTTATGTGAAAAAGAGTTAAAGGCTCCTATAGGCTTCTCATACTACAATATAAAGAAGCTGAGAGAACGGTACTATGAACCTAAGAAGTATGTATATGCTGCATACACTGCTTATCAATTGTCGGAATGGTACACGGTTACCTGTTTCTGTGGGAAATGCGGTTCACGTAATATGAATGACCTTAAGGAAAGAGCGAGGGTTTGTCCTAAATGTGGCAACAGGATATATCCCAGGATCAATCCTGCGGTTATAATCGGTGTTACAGACAAAAGCAATAACAAGCTCATTCTAACCAAATACAGAACAGGCTTTGGGCATAATGCTCTGGTAGCCGGATTTACTGAGATAGGAGAGACCCTTGAAGAAACTGTAAAGCGTGAAGTTATGGAAGAGGTGGGACTAAAAATAACGCGCGTTCGCTATTACAAGTCTCAACCATGGGGTATAGCAAGCGATATTCTGGCTGGATTCTTCTGTGATGTTGAGGGAGATCCTTCTATTACGATAGATGAATCTGAGCTAAAATATGCGGAATGGGTTTCACCGGACGATATAGAGTTACAGCCCTTAGACTATAGTCTTACAAATGAGATGATGAGACTGTTTAGGGATAATGGATACGAAGGAACCATTAATTTATAAAACCCCAGGTTTTTTTACCTGGGGCAGAAAGATCAAAGTGCCTCATCAATAAGCTTTGCGAGAGCTTCGGCTTGCATGGCTCCCATAGCACTCTTAACAACTTCGCCATTCTTGAAGATAAGGAAACTTGGGATTGACATAATGTTGTATTTAGCTGCAATTGCGCCTTCCTCATCGGAGTTGAGTTTACCAACTTTTACCTTTCCCTCATATTTCTCTGCCATCTTCTCTACTACGGGCATCATCATCTTGCATGGGCCGCACCAGTCTGCGTAGAAATCTACAAGTACAGGGATATCACTTCCTA
>ODAI011734910.1_pt1 | contig 14491 bp, 4 predicted proteins | sample 1539321 | NCBI WGS metagenome assembly ODAI01 (sample SAMN02144231, study PRJEB22623) | gut metagenome | biome: sheep rumen | host: Ovis aries | place: New Zealand
CGGTGTCCATTGCGCGTAAAGAACTTTGTCCTCGCTTGCAAGATAGTTTCCCTCATCGGCACAGTCAGATCCGCTTCCATCAGCCGCAGTGTTCCATCCCGCAAAATCATATCCCGGATTTGTATATGTGCTCTGGTTGAGCGGAGTGAGAATGCCATACGAAATATATTGAGGATCCATCGTTCCATATCCCCCGTTTGCGCTGAATGAAATCTTGTAGACTTCAGGAGTCCATACGGCATAAAGTGTAACGTCGTTGTCCTCGAACAAAGTGTACAATGAGCCGTCAAGATATTCATAGCTTCCTGTGCTTGATGTGGACCATCCAGAGAAACTGTAATGCTCCCTTGTGTAGGGGGAAGATGGCAATGTCGTTGAGTCCCCGTAATCAAGAGTCCTTGATGCAACTGAGCCTGTACCTCCGTTTGCGTCAAAGGAAAGAATGTGTGCCGAAAAAGTCCAGACCGCATAGAGAGTCACGTCGCTGTCTCCGGGCAGAGTGAACAAATCTCCGTCGAGATATTCCACAGGACCTCCATCCGTCGTGGACCATCCTTCAAAGACGCTGTGTTCTTTTGTGCATGTGTTCGTTTTCAGATAGACGCTTCCTCCGAAACTGATTTCCTGAGGACTCATCGTTCCTGTTCCGCCCGAACTGTCAAAGTTGATGTTGTACTCACCGAGTCCCCATGTCGCCACAAAACTTTCGTCATCGGTTCCGAATGTGCTTGGAAGAGTCGGATTCCATCCAGAGAAAACATAACCCGACATTGTTGGAATCTCCCAAACCACGCTCTCACCATATTTGCCGCTTATGCTTGTTGTACCAAGAGACCATGTGCCGCCGTTCAAATCAAATGTGTAAGTGATTGTTTTTCTTTCGTAATAAATTGAGACGACCGTATTTCCGTTTCCACTGATTGTTTCCTGGGAAAAAGTCTGCGGCGTAAATCCCGGATAATCCTTTGCGCTTGCCGATGTGAGTGAGTCGGTTATTCCATAAAGAGTCTCTGTCTCAATCTCGTAATCCGTTCCGTCAAGATTTTCCCTGAGATGACGGACTGTATAAGGAATGTCTCCACGTGCGCTCCAAGATGATGCGGAAAGATAAACCGGTTGAGGAGAAACTGTGAACCAGTCGATGTTGCCGTTTGAGTCAAGGTGGATATTGTCGGGAACCTGAGTGGAGCCGTCATCCGGATTTTTCATGTAGGTCCATCCGTCGGCATAATAACCTGGCTTCACATTCTCAAATTGATAGGGCAGCTCGCTCGCGTGAATTTCAGAACCGATTTTATAATATCGTTGGCCGCAATAATCCCCGCCGGAACTGTTTGTGTAAAATGTGTATGTGCTTCCGAGCAAATCGGTCAGAGAAGAGTAGTTTTCCGTATCCCATTCGCTCTTGCATGATGAAAAAATGGAGAGCAATGTCAAAAGAGAAAATGCCAAAATCAAAAATCGTCTCATAAAATCTTTCGCTTTCATAAAGCAATCCATCCCAACCTCCTCCACCAGTTTCTTCTATAATCTTAATCCAAAACTGATGTACGGGTCAAGGATTATTCCTCCAAAGTCAGAGTCCAAAATCAAACTTGCGTCCACACCGGTTTCCACAGTAAAATGTTTTGCCGGAATGCAGAAAATGGAAAGTCCCGCCTGAACTGTGAGCCGCATTAAGTTTTCGTCTATGTTTTGTCTGTCGCCCTGTGATGCCGTATAGTTGATTTTTGCATCAGCGATTGCAGCGCCGCCTCCGAGCCTCAAAGACCAGAATGATTTTTGTGAGAACAATGTGTGCTGATAGACAAGATTGAACTGAGCCGTGTAAAGGAAAATCTTTGAGTCGTGATATTCACTTGTGCTTATGAGCGGGAAGAATTTTCCTGAGAGCTCATATCCCAGCTTCCACTTTTTGCCTTTGTACGGAAGCCATGTAAGATGTGCGTTCACTTCCGGGATAATCGGCCAGTCAGAAAGCAAAGCGATTTTTTCATCCACAGGATTTGTGTAAGCTCCAAGTCCCACGGCGAAAATCAAATCCTTGCAAACATATTCTTTCTTTTCATCCGGCTCCTCAATTTTCTCCTCGTGTTTTTTAATTACAGGCTCAACCGCAATCACATCCTCCCCGATTGAGTCGATGTAGGGCGTGTGCTCCTCAGGAACGGCAAGTCCCTCGGGGAAGAAAACTCTGATTAGAGAACCTGCAAAAAATCTTCTCCAGATAAAATCTTCCGGCATGATCAAGGGATAATACGGGTGGATTGGAAGCCATGAGAGAGCCTCATTTTTTTTCTCCCCCGTCTCAAGTTTTTCTTCCGTCGTTTTTTCGTCAACAGGATTTTCTTCCGTTGATTTTTCATCAGCAGGATTTTCAATATCCGGATTTTCTTCCTCGGTTTTTGTTTCATCCGGAGTCTCAAGCGGAGTTTTGATTTTTCCAATTTGATTCCGTATCTGATTTGAGCATTGCAGGATTGAAAAAATCACACTGAGATTTGAAAACCGATTCCTTTCCTCAGATTCAATGTGCTCGGGATTTTCAACAACAGGATTCTCATCCTCAGATTTTTCGTCATGAAGATTTTCAACAGCGGGATTCTCAATCTCAATATTCTCATCCAAAGATTCCTCGTCGCTCGGATTTTCAACCTCGGTATTCTCATCCACGGATTTTTCATCCAAAGATTTTTCATCGCCCGGATTCTCAATCTCAATATTTTCATCGCTCAGATTTTCAACAAGAGGATTCTCGTCTTCAGATTTTTCATCAGGAAGATTTTCAACGACCGGATTCTCGTCTTCAGATTTTTCGTCAGGAAGATTTTCAACGACCGGATTCTCATCCACGGATTTTTCATCGGAAATACTTTCGGCATCGGTATTCACGTCTTCTGGTTTTTCGTCGCTCAGATTTTCTTCGCTTGCTTTTTCGTCAATTGGATTTTCCACACGCGGATTTTCTTCGCTTGCTTTTTCGTCAATCGGATTTTCTTCTGTTGATTTTTCATCGCTGATTTTTTCATCTGCATTTTTTGCGGAAAGGATTTCCTGTATGTTTATGAAATCGGTCTCGCTTGTTTTTCCGCTCGGATTCGTAATCCGGATTTTGTACTCACCGCTCGGCACTTCATCAAAACTCACTGTGTCCGCTCTTTCGGTTTCGGAGCCTCCTTGAGAAATGTTGTCCTTCGACATGTGAATTTTTCCTCTGATGATTTCTCCGCTCTTTCCAATCAGCTCGACTATGCTTTCGCCTGTGATGTCGGTGATTTTTACGGGAAGCACAAGCTCTCCATCCACCTGTACTGTTTCCGTGCTTTCTCCGATTTTTTCTATTACGGGCGCACTGCTTTTCAGAACCTCAAGTTCCGTCCAATCAGAAACGCTGCTCTCACGCCCCAAAAAATCCAGCGCGATGATTCTGTATGTGTAGGACCCAAAATCAAGCTCAGCCGTAACCAAATTTGTTTTTGACCGCAGGGTGATTTTTTTGCCGCTTTCCTTTGAGACAATTTCTATTTTGTATTCGAGCGCATTCGGATCACGTTTCCATTCTATTTTCTGTGGAAATGAAAAAATCTGCATGGAGCAAAAAATCAAGAGGAGGAAAAAAACTGCGATTTTTTTTAAGGGGCATTTTTTATTCAACATAGATTACCCCCTGAGTTATGGTCTCAACTTTTTCCGGCAATGTGAAATCAATCTTGAACGATGAGCTTCCGCTCTTGCTTCGTCTTTCCTCATATCCGTCTGAGGCGTATGAGAATGCGGTGACAGACCATGAGAAAGAACCGATGTCCAAGATTGAAAGATCCGAAAGTTCGAATCTGTTTGACTTAAGATTTTTCCGTGAGACCACCGCCAGATTTTTTCCGTCGGAAGTTTTTTTGTAGAGATTGAACGAGTAGGAGCTTGCACCCGGAACCGAGTTCCATTTAAAATTTATGCTCCTGTTTTCGCGAAGGTAATCCGGTCCGATTACAAATCCGCCTGCAGGAGATGTGAGAACTGGGGTAGCAAGATCGGGGAGTCTTTCCACAACGAATCTTCTTTCACTTGAGTCGAGAGGGATTCCTTCCGCCGTGCTCGCCTTTATTTTCCAAAGATAAGTTCCCGATGTGAGCCTTGGAATGGAGACGCTGCTTCCCGTGCTGGATTTTTGTTCGACAATTCTTGAGCTTCCGTCCGAATTCAATTTTCGCAAAATCAGCTGGTAGGAAACTGCCTCCCCGGATTTTTTCCATGAGAAGATTGTGTTTTCCCTGAGTGCCGTAAGTCCCGCGATGGAAGCCGATGGAGCAGGTGAGATGAGTTCAACCGGAGATGGCACTCGCAAGGAGAAATTGCCGCTTGAGAATGTGCTCATCCTTAGGGGAAGATTTTCTTTTTCAGAGCTGATTGCCTGGACCTGCCATTTGTACGAGCCCTGGGCGAATGTTCCGCGTGAGATTTCATTTTCCGTAGTCTTGTAGTGGAGGACTTCTTTTCCAGATGAATCCAAAACTTTCAGATTGTAATAATCAGCGCCATCTACTTTCTTCCATTTGAATTTCACCGGGCTTGAGTTGTAAATCAAAATCTCCTGCGTTTCCATAGGACTTTCCAAAACCGGAGCCTTCAATTTTCCGAGCACGGTGATTTTTCTTGCGGCTGTGGAATCACTTGAGCTACCGTCGCTAGAGCTTACTCTCCACCACCAGACTCCCTCGTTCAAAACAATTCCGGTCTCTGATGATTTTTCCGTCCGTCTCTCAAAATCAAGGGATGAAAAATCTTTTGACTGTGAAATCTGCAATGTGCTCGTCCCAGTTTTTCCCGGAAGCTTCCACATGAAATTCAAACTTGCGAGTCTTTCTCTTTCTACGCCGAAATCCTCCGGGGGATACAAAAGTTTGAGCCCCTCTTTTTTCGGTGTGACAATTTCGAAACTTCGCTTTTCCGACTCAAGGATTTTTCCTGAATCACTTCGGGACACTTTCCAAAAATATTTTCCGGGAGGGAGATCGCTTCCGTCGAAGTCTGAGATTTTTCTCTGAAGGTCGAGTTTTTCTTCTATTATAATGTCCTTGAAATCACTGTCCCTTGCGACAATCAGGACGGATTCATCATTTTTTGTCTCAGAGTTCCAGATGAAAGTAATCGGGATTTTTTCGCCGTACTCAATCTTTGCGTTTGAAGCTGGGACGGAAAGTTTGGGAATGTCCTCGCTCGTGTCTTTTTCCACCGTAAAACTTGCGAGCGAACTTTCGCCTTTTGAGTCCTCTTTGCCTGAGTACCATGGAGAGACCTTCCAATAATAAAATCCCTCGGGAAGGGATTCCGACTGAAAACTTTGTCCGTAGACTTTTGTGCTTACAAGAGGCTCGCTCAGGTCCGGATTTTTTGAGACGGTGATTGTGTATCCTTCCGCAAGGGGATTCCCTGTCCATTTGAATCTTATGGGCTCGGGTGCGTTTCTGTACTCAAGGTCCGCGCTGTTTCTCGGATATGAGACTTCCACCGGCTTGATTTTGTTTACGCTGATTTTTCCTTCCGCAGGTTTTTCGCTTGAGTCCTCGGTGAAAACTCTCCAGTACAAAGTTTTGTCGCCCGGGTCAAGGGAGATGTGGTCCAAGTCCTCAACAACGAAGGTTTCCTCAATCGTCGAGAAATCTTTTGTGCGTGAGGTCATCACCGTGACTTTTGATTTTTCAGCTGATGGTGATTTTTTCCATTCAAGCAGCACGCTCTCGCTTTTTTCCTCGTAGGAGATTAGGCTCAGATTTTTTGGAATGGATGTCACCGTAAGAGGATTTTTCTGCACGCCGTCCTCATCCACAGAAACTGACTCACCCGTGCCAAGTGAAATCTCTGAGCCGTCCGTCGTTGTGAGCTCAGCCTGTCCGTTCGAGACATCGATGGAGCTTCTTCCCAAATTTGAGTCGCTTCCCGCAGAGACCGAGCTTCCTCCAAGCACTTTCACCATGGTTCCGTCCGCCATTTTGATTGCGAAGGATGAGGCTCCCGCACTTGAGTCCACTTTGATGTCCCCGCCCGAGAGATTGATTTGCAGTGCTCCCTCGTCATCCGTAAAAATCTGTATGAGGGTGTTCTCGAAAATGTCCAGGTCCACGCTTTCGTCAGCCGCACCGAATCTGATGGAAGTTTTGCTGAGTTCTGAAGTGCGCACAGTGTCCTCGTCGTAAAGAGGTGCTCCGGGGGCAAGAAGTTCCCAGACAACACGGTCGTTGAATTTCCGCTGAACTACACGCTCCCTCCATTGCACGTTGGCCACCTGGATTTTGTCGGACCTTTTCGTGAAGTGCGTCAAATCCTTGTAAAAGAGAAAAATGAATCCTGAAAAAAAGAGCAGGCAAATCAGGATTACAAGAAAATCAACTGCCCGCAACTTTGACTTTGTTTTCTTCTTCACCCAAATTCACCTTTGCAAAATCCGGTTCCGGTATGCCCAGAATCCTGCGGACATCGGAAAGAGTTTTCGGTCCCTTTTGTCCGACCGCAATGCTGCAATCATCATCCAGCTCGAAAGCGGGATCCACTCTTTCAAAGAACTTAACTATATCAAATCCGGGCATGTTGACCACGCCGTAAAAATGCTGCAGTCCCTTTCCCTTTACTTCAAATGCGACCGGAATCTGCTCGACGATGATTTCCTTGTCCTGATTCTCCGGCCTGATTGTAAAGGAATTTTCCTCGCACTTGATGAAATCAGTTTTCAAAAGGTCGTACATGTCCTGAGTCATAAGCACGTCTGTTCCACAAGCCTTGTTTGATGCCTCGGTTCTGCTCGCAAGGTTTACGGCATCCCCAATGGAAGTGAATTCCATTTTGTCGAATGAGCCCATGAATCCCACGGTCACTCTTCCGCAGTTCAGTCCGGCACCGATTCTGATTTTCGGTTTGAATGGTGCGTCCGAATCTCCTTCGTGTGCTTTGGTGAAGGCTTCCGCATCCTTGTTGTATTTCATCAGAGAGTAGCGCATGGCAACGGAGCTTATAATTGAATTGAGCGCGTCCTCTTTCACATACTGGTCATGCTCATCTTTTTTCAGGGCACGTGTCACCGAAGTCTCCGGAAGATTTTCCCAGTCAAGTCCGTCGTTTCTGAGCACACCCCATGCCGCCATGATTGCGTCACCCTCGAATTTGTCGATGACTCCACCAGTGTTCCTGATGCAGGAAACCATGCGGGCCATGTAATCGTTCAGGAAGCGGATGATTTCTGCAGCGCTCTTTTCTCCGTAGCGTTTTTTGAATCCGTCCGAGATTGCCGTGAATCCGCGGATGTCGCTGAAGAAAATCGTTATGTCCTTGAGGTGCGGCTCAAAATCAATCTCCTTCGTGATAATCGCTTTTGTGACTCCCTTGTTCGTGAGTTTCGCAAATGTGTTCAGAATCTCCCGCTCGTTTTTCGTGCTCTTTCCCAACACACCGATTTCGTCCTTTCTCTTGGTCGTCTCCATTTCATTGAAAAGCTCGGTGTTGAAATTTCCCCTGTTGATTTCGTTTACCACGGCGGTGAGTTCTGTAAGAGGCCTGCTGAGTGAGCGTGAGAAAAACCAGATGACAAGAATTGCTAGCGCAAGTATGGCGGCTGTTATGTAGATGTTTCGTCGTGTCGTGGATCTGATTCCCTCGAGCACGATGTCTGTCTTTACCGTTGTGATTACGATTCCGTTTCCGTTTCCGAATTTTTTGAAAGCGCCTATGTATTCAGTTCCGTCCGTATCTTTGTAGATTGTCTGCTCGTTGTCCATCGCCGAGTTTTTGATTATGTCCATCAGCGGATTCTCTGACAAATCATCTCCGCTCATCATTTTTTCCACGTCGTTGTGGACCAGAATCACTCCGTCGTTGTTTATGAGGCAGGACTGGTTGATTGTGCCCGATGAAATGCTTTTTGCCATCTCTTCTGAAGAAAAGAGAAGTCCGAGTGAGTTTTCCGTTTCAGAAATGATTGGAGTAAAAAACGCAAGGACCGGAATGTTGAAGAATGGAGATGCGTTGAGAATTTCGAAAGCTCCGTTGCCTGCCTTTGAGAGACTCTTTTTTTCCTGCTCCATGTATGCTCGGACCATGCTCTCGTCAACTTCACGTGAAATGAGGAAGGGACTGTTGCAAAAGATTCTGTCAGATTTTGGAAGATAAAGCGCGATGATTTCAACATGACGCTCAAAGAACATTTCCTTAAGGGACGTAATCTCTTCCTCGGTACCTCCCGACGTGCTGAGCAAATCTATGAACATTCGTGCCGCAGAGATTCCGCTGTTGATTCGGCTCTCGCAGTCAGACGTTGCGCTGTTGTTGATTGTACGGTTGTTTTCCTCCGCGTTGATTCTTACGTCCTGGGTTATAAAATAGGAGACTATGGCGGTTACGGTTCCCATCGCAATCAGGACAATCAGAGTGATTATTCCAATCAGTTTGGCTCCTATGGGGTGGCGGACTTTTTCGGATCTTGCTATTTCCTTTTGTCTTTTTGCCTCCTCTTTTTTTTCAAGGGCCTGTTTTTTTTGAATCTCCTTTTTTTCACGGGCTATGTTTTTCAGCTCGCTTTTTAGGTTCGGACTTTCCTTTTGTGATTGCACCTGGGTTTGCGAGCTCTCTTTTTCTGTCTCGACCTTACGATTTTCTTTCTCTTCAGGTTCCGGAATCTGATTGTGGAGAGTCTCTTCTTTTTGTTCGGGGACCGTTTCCGTTTTTTGCCCGGGGATTATCTCATCCTTTTTTTCTTCGGCAGGATTTTCCTTTTGCTCAGGAACAACATCGTCCTTAGGCTCAGGTGATGGCTCTGGATTTTGTTCAGGACTTTCCTTTTGCTCCGGGACAATATCATCCTTTGCATCCTCTTCTTGATTTGATTCCGGCTCTGAAACAGGCTCCTGTGTCTCTGAATCAACTTTTGTCTCTGAAACAGGTTCCAGATTCGTACTCGAATTTGGACTCGGATTTTCTGCGTGGAATTGTTCTTTTTTCGGCTCAGGATTTTGCTCAAGGATTGGATTTTCATTTTGCTCTTCGTTTTCAAAGCTTCCGAATTTTTTGTCCAAATCAGCAAGCTTTGCCATGAAGGACTCACCTAACGGAACACCTTCATCAGGAATTTCTGAGAGGTCGGAAAATGAGAAGGGACTTCGTTCGGTTTCTTCTGTTTGTGTGTTTTCAGTTTGTGTGTCTTCTGTTTGTGGGACATCGCTCGGAGTTTCAATATCACCCTGCGCTTCTTCCCCGGATTCCTCATCAATCAGAGGCTCTTCGTCTGCTTTGATTTTCTCTTCAACATCAGGGAACGAAAGTGTTGTCTCAACTTCGACTTTGGGCTCTGTCTTAATTTCAGGCTCACTTTTAATTTCAGGCACTGGCTCCGGCTGATTTTTTTCTTCCCTTTCCGGCTCCTTCACGGGAGCTTGAATCTCTTCAATCTGGGGCGCTTCGACCTGGGGCGCTTCTTTTTTTTGTTCTTCGAATTTTTCAAGCTCGGCCACATCGGGAGAAATGAATTCACCGTACTGATGCAGGGTCTCGTCCGGTCTTCCGTGAAATCTTCTTGATCTTCCGGGTGAATTTTGCCATTTGGAGTACCCGTCCATCCCGTCTTCCTTTCCGGCTTTTTTTGAGGAGATTTTAAATTTATTTTCAGTATCAGCCAAACTCACAGTCAGATTCTACCATATTTAAACTGTCTTTACAATATGGTCGGCATTTTTGTTCCAAGTGATAATCTGGAAAAATTCAAAGGGGTGGGGTAGAAAACGCTCCGTCTTGCAATCCTCCAGTCGGCATTCAGGATTTTGAGAAGCTCAGGAAAAACGCAGATTTGGAGAGTTGAGATGGGCAGAAATTTGTTCGGATGCTTGAAATTTGTTTAATCCGCGTTATAATATAAGGGCAGTCGAAAAACTCATTTTCAATGGCTTTTTCGAATGCCTGTCGAGTTTAAAAGCCTGAAATTACAGGCTTTTAAACGTTGCATTTTCAAAGTTACCTCGAAAAACTGAAGTTTTTCGAGGTTCCCATAAATGAAGAGCTTTTGAAGCGAAGGAGAGCCGGATATGAAAAAAGGACTTGCCAGGGCGGGATTTTTCCGCAATCACTCAACGTTTGTAGGGGGGGGCTATTATTTTGTATAGCACTTCTGTTTTCGGGATGTGAGAACTTCCTTGAGGGAGCCTCGATAAAGAGACAGATTGAGGAGGAGATTGACTATGCGAAGGCACCGTCCTATGAAATCCGAGTTGAGTGCGACGGTGGGGCCGGGGAAATCACCACGGAGAAAAGGCTCTCGAAGAAGGTGAGGGACGAGTTCACAGTTGAGTTCGAGGCAGCGTCAGACGACGTGCAGGTGGCTGGATGGAGGGCGTACCTGCAGAACGGAGACGGGACATTCAGCGAGCTCACGAACGAATACGTCCTGTTTTTCTCATACAACACCGGGAACACCGACGGCATCTACCGGACGAACGTAAGGTTCCAGAAAGCGGCGGAGGGAACAATCCTCATAAGGCCGTACTGCATCTTCCCGACCTTCTTTCCCCCGTACAACCCCGCGGGCTACAACCAGGACACGGGCATAAAAATAACCTTCAACGTTCCTGTCAACCCGGAAAGCTTTGGAGACTTCTCCTGCATCGGCTTTTACGACTCATCAAATAACAACCTGAGGGACCGTTTCGGCACACCGTATTTTTCCGACGGCAACAAGGTTCTTAACATCCCCACCAGCAAATCAAAACTTATCATTGAGGACGGCTCTGGCGTGGAATACACCGACGTGACGATTGCAGCGGACTTTACGGGAGTGACGGATTCGGAGGGAACCAGGCTCATCTACAACAAGAACTACACTTACCGGGTGAACAAAAATGTGGACAATGTTCCGCCGGTTCTCACTGAGGCAAAGGTTTTCTCGACTTCGGACACAACGAGCAATCTGTACAAGGAACTTACCGGCCGGGACTTTGCCTCCTGGAGCGACACGGAGACGGAAAATTACAGATACGGGGACTTCAGCCAAAATCATGTGGGCGGAAAAATCTACTTTGAGCTTACGGGAAGCGACGCTGGCGGTGGAATAGGCTCCGTTCAGGTAAGGGAGACATATTTCCGAAGTGTTACGGGAGAAGAGACCACGGACACGGCCCATACATATCAGGTTCCCTGCGAAGAGAGTGATGGAGTTTATTCAGCGGAGTATCAGATCCGGTCCTCAATCGACGGAGTGATAAGGCTGGACTTCACCCTTGTGGACTACTCGGGCAATGTGAGTGAGGCAAAGACTTTCTATGTGATTAAGGACACGAGCATTGATCCAAAGGCCGTTATGTTCGAGGAAAACTTGGACATGAATCAGACTGGGCTATGGAAAAAAGAAATGCCATATTATGGAATCAGAAAAGTAAATGGCAATGTTGACACTGTTACTCTTACGGCAAAAAGCACTACCGTTGATAAATTCTATTCCTCATATACGGAGCCTTTTGACATTGATGTTTTGTGGGGATATTCAGAAGATACGATTACAAATTCTGCCGTAAAGACAACGAACTCAAGCGGGGCGGCTGTATGCACTTTTGACAGGGATTACACGAAACTCACTTATGTAAAAACAACCTTTGCAGACCAAAGCGGCAATTCAAAGATTAATATACGGGCAATTCCGCCAATCCTTGATTTTGATATGAACTGTGTAACAACTAACAAAGATAAACCCACAGCAATCGAAAACAAGATATCAATTAATCCCTATGACATACAGGGAGTCCAATCTGTTTGCAACAAGGTTGGGGCAAAAAAATGGTCTATGTACTATGCACACATGCCGTATTGGTTTGAACATGAAAAAAACGTCTGTCATAGCAAGGAATTGATGGATATATGTTTTTATAAGTATCAGACCGATAAATTTAAGGGGTTCTCCACTACAATACATCTTATCGGGGCTTTTGAATATGCAGACGGCTCGTTCTGGACCGCGCCTTTGAGCATTACGGGGCTAAAATGCGATTTTGCAGATGACTATGACGACACCTTTGACAAAATCACAATGTCGATTGACGGAAAACCGACCACAACCGCTGGGGATTCATCCTATATAAAAGATTATATACAGGTTAATGCTGTAGGTATAAAAAATTCAGTGAATTATAAAATCACGCTTGATGATTACAAGACGGAAAAGGGAAAAACAACTGAAGGCGTAAAGTTCATGTTCAAATGCCAGAACATTGATACAAATGAGAATTTTTTAAGTTCTGCCCCGGAATTTTATCTTCCTTCTAATGCAACTTACAGAATCTATATAATTTCAGAAGATTCCAATGGGAAAAAATACACTTCATCTTACAGGGATTTTTATTTAAATGGTTCAACTGGTTCTAGTGGTATACTTGTCCTTACTGAAGATTTAACTCCTCCTAAAATTCCAAGCGAGCTGGAAAATAAGTTTGACATTTATAATTATGACGGATATAAGCTATGGTACAACTCGACCCCGAACAGCTTTACGCCTCACTGGTTTAAAAGTGATGAGTGGTCGTTTGCAATTCCAATTCAAATTGCACAGGCGTATGTTCCTACGGATAATATCGAAATGTTCGCGAACAGCGACGGACTCGGAGAGATAGAATATTTCTTCATTCCGAATTACGGCAGTTCCGTCACTAATTTCGGCATTTTTTCTGAAGAAGAATTTGAGGCGCACCAGAAAAAAACTGCAACCTATGATTTGAACCAGATGAACTACACACTTCCGCAGTGGCAGAATCGAACCACAAATAGTGTAACAGGAACCGATGAGAGCGGATTCAGGGACAGCTACAGGCAGATGAGGATAGAGATTCCCTACGACGGCCTTGAGGAGGGATTCTACACTCTCTGCATGAAGGCAAAGGATGCAGCCGGAAACTATTCATACGCTTTCGCACCTGCCGTAAACAGGACATTGGGCAAGCATCTTGACTGGACTTTCGACAGCAGCAACAACACAATGACATTTAACGATGACACCACTCCATATTATGGAGCCATGCTTTATTATTATGATTCAGCACACAACAGATGGGTTTCATTTTATGGGCGGCTTGATTCCACTGATGTAAATCTTCTTGACCGCTACTTCTGCATGTATTTAGGAAAAATCTCAGAGGCAGGTTTCTTCAAAAACCGCTGGGCAAGAATCATCGCCGTAAACAAGACTTCTTCTTCTTTGGAAGCGGGCTTCTATGATGTTGAATATGTATACCTGGACTATCACCGCTATAAGGACACATCCTCCGCAATTGTCTGCAAGAACAGAAACTTGGTCGATGGAGTTGGTGGGGTGCAGGTATTCTGTGACAAACCGATTCTCGCGCACACCATGTACTGCTCAAAGCGGCTCACCCAAAACAATACAAAAGCCGATGCGGTCGTGTGGGAAAACAAGGGAATCGAGACTGGACTTGTGTTTGAAAGCAGCAACTTCACCTATGGAGCGGAGAACTACGACGAAATCCCCGCAGGCTGCTACTACACCACAATCATCCACTTCGCCGACGGCACGACTCTTATGAGCGAGGTAAAGCAGAAGTAAAGTTCTTGCAGGTTTCCAAATGCGAAAAAATGTGCTATACTGGGTTTATGGATTTTTCACGCAAGCTGCCCATCGGCATTCAGGATTTTGAGTATCTCAGAAAGAACGGCTATCTGTACATAGACAAAACGGATTTTGTGGATAAGCTGGTCAGAAACGGAAAGCCCTATTTTCTTTCACGTCCCCGAAGGTTCGGAAAGAGCCTTTTCGTCACCACGCTTGAGGCTTACTTTTTGGGAAAAAAGGATTTGTTCAAGGGACTTGCCATAGAGAGGCTTGAGGAGCAGAACAGCGAGCCTTGGCAGGTCTATCCCGTGATGAAGTTCTCCCTTGCTGCGGGTGAGTTCACGAAGGAGGACGGATTGCGGGAGACCCTTAAAAACGTTCTCTTTGAGTTCGAAAAAAAATACGGTCTTGAATCCGGGAATGAGGCCCTTCCTGTAAGATTCGCGAACGACTTGAAAAAAGCCTTTGAGAAAACGGGCAGGGAAGTGGTGGTCCTTGTGGATGAGTATGACAATCCGCTTTTGAAGAACATCGGGGGGAACGAGAGACAGGCGGAGGAGAACCGTGCGCTCTACAAGGGGTTCTTTGCCGTTTTGAAGGACTGCGACGCGTACCTGAGGTTCGTGTTCTTTACCGGAGTGACGAAATTCAGCAAGGTGAGCATCTTCAGCGACCTTAACCAGCTGAATGACATAAGCTTGAGCCAGAAATATGCGTCCATCTGCGGAATCACCCAGGAAGAGATGGAGACAAATTTTGCCCCGGAAATTGACGGGATGGCGGAGCATTACAATTATTCAAAAGAGGAGTGTCTTTCGGAACTAAAACGGATGTACGACGGCTACCACTTCTGCATGAACTGCCCCGACATCTACAATCCCTTCAGTCTTCTTCATGCCTTTGACGGGA
>ODAI014366916.1_pt1 | contig 14490 bp, 14 predicted proteins | sample 1539321 | NCBI WGS metagenome assembly ODAI01 (sample SAMN02144231, study PRJEB22623) | gut metagenome | biome: sheep rumen | host: Ovis aries | place: New Zealand
ATTTTTTTCGTCTTTAATTCTCCTATGTATACATGCCAAATATATAACTCTAATGTATTTAATAGTACAAAAAGTTACAGCTGTAGCTATTGAAATTTCTATAGATTTTTTTATAACATAATAAGCATTAATTTCCTTATACAATTCACAAATAACTCTTATCATAACTACAATACTTACTAAAATTAAAATAAAATAATATATTAACAACAAATATATTTGTTTTTTTGATAGTACATATACTTTTTCATCTTTTTTATCCACACGTATCCTCCATATTTTTTATAATTACCACTAATTATAATCAAATTTTCTTATTCTCTAAATCCCAACATTCTATATTTTACAATTTTTTGCATTATTTCAACAATTATAGACTTTTTTATTATAAGTGTTTTTCCAAATACTACAGTTAAATATAAGAATTTTTTTTAAATTATATCCGTTATTCCTTATATAAATTGAAAAAATATTTTTACATAAATAATTGAAAAAATTTTACTGTCTAATTCAACAATTAAAATTCAAATGTATACACAAAAACTAATATCTGATGCCGAAATTCTGATTATACAGATGGATAACAACTGACTATTCTGTGGAATTTCAAGACTTTACAATTAAACCTGATAGTCTAAATTTTAATAAGGCATTCTTTGAATACCCATCTGCGTCTCCAAAAAGTGTGGTATAGTTTATATTCATAAACTGTAAATCAATTAATGCTTCTTTTTGCTCAGAAGCAGGCAAGGTTAGCTTGTAGAGAGTAGGTTCATTATAATGATAACGAATCGTAGCATCTGTTACATAATCATCTATGGAATTATGATATGTATTTAAGCAAGTAAATAACCCTTGCTGATAGAATTGCCTTTTGTTTGTACCTGCTTGTGGTGTAAATACACTAAGTCCAGATTCTTCACTGACAATTGGAGAAGCTATATTCAACGCATAGATTGAAACATCTTCCCGATCATAATTATTGTCTAATAGCGTGCTATAAGCAAAAAACGCTGCAACGTAAATACTTCTGCTCCAATCAAGCAATCTTGTAGGCAAACCATGATGACGTGCATATGCCATTAATGACATTTCATCCATGGCACTGACATCTAGCAAATTGTAGTCACATTCATCTTTAAAACAGCTTAGCAACCTATTTGACAAGGTTTTCTTTTCATTTTGTAAAACATCCGGGAAAAAACGATCAAACGTTGAGGTCAAGACATATTTAGAATTCGGTTGACCTCTATATATGTATTTCCCTAGTACATTGTTTTCGTAACGCAGATCGCGATATACGCTTTCCTTAAACTGGCTCCAACTATCATACGTAAAATTCTCTATTCCATTTATCATATCCTCTTCACTCCTATTATTTACAAAATTGGATTAGGGTAGTAATTCTCTATCTCCAGTGAATCTATCATGCAAGAACGCAATGCATATAAACTATGTTTACGAGGAATATCTGTACTTATTGAATTATGTCTTAAGTAAAATGTTACTTTCTCTTTTTCAAAGTATCCGATAACTCCATTCATCCATAAAATATTTATAATATGACAATCATGTCCAAGTCGATTATTGAGCTGTTCGGAAATCATATCTAATTCATTATTTGAAAAAGTATCCTTATTAAAATTTGAAAGTATCTCTTTAATTATTAAGAATCTACTATGTGTATATTCATCAACGGAAGTATATGTATCTTCATATTTTGATTTTGCTACATCTACATGTATTTCATCTGAAACTAATTGTTTAGCACAAATATTAATCAGCTCATCACCTATTTCCTTTGCACAGTTTGATACTCTTCTTCGGATTTCTTCTGATATATCCATTTCTGGATTTTCTATAGTCATCATTTTGAGTCTTGATAAAGAATTGCATATATTAACAACATCTCGCGGAATTAGACGTGTATGTCTCAAAATATATTCAATTATATCCTCTTCGCAATCCCTTTCTACGTTTAGAATATTATTCATTCCAAGCCATGAATTAATATTTTTTCCTTGATTAACATCTTTAAGAAAATAGCAACTATTCAATCTACGTATTTTTTGCCTTATAAAATATGCTAATGAGTTATAGTTCCAGTGTAAGCGTAAGACATGTGTTTCGTATGTTATTTTTGTCTGATTCTCACTTCTTCGAATCGAAGCAAAAATTGAATCTCGAATACTCAGTATTACATGCACTTTCTCTCTAATTATAGGTTCCTTAAGTAAACTAGATACTGCTGCGTATGCGCCTTTTTGACATTTTGTCCAATATGATGGAGCATGCTCAAAATCTTCGTCTATTGAATCAAGATAAAAGTACATAGGCGGTAAATTTCTCAACACACTATTCTTTATTCTTGAAGTTAACACATCCCACTCATGATTATTAATAAAAGCATCAACTTTATTCTTGGTATCATTAAGATATAATATTTGACGTAAATAATTGTAAATTCCCATTTTGCAATCAATAGTTAATCCGATTTTCTTCATAGTAGTAGAAAAAAAATCTTTGGTATCATCATCTATCTTTCCACAAAGAAAATCATCATTAATGACATGGGATATCACAGCAGAATATATGGCATATAACCATACTCTTTCCCATTTTTCTACCAAAAAATGAGAGTTGTAGAAATGACAGAAACGAACTATCTGATCAGTATCAGCACATATGTTTTCAATATCAGAAGAATATATAGAATACTCATTATCCTGATTCCGTTCTTTTATTCGGTATTGTAACATATGCAGATAATGTGTTTTTCCTGAGCCTTTACTACCAACAATAAACCTCATTGTCGTAAAATCCTCACCAGTACCACCAACAGCTGCTGATGGCGGAACAACATCAATGAAATCTTTTCTTAAATCTTCAATACTAGCCTGGGCTCCATCAGGATTTCCAAAAGGATTTTTTCTATACATTACTATTACCTCGCAATATCATAATTTAGTAACTAAAGTTACTAATGTGAGCTTCCGATATTTTTACACCTATATCTCAGAAATCCCATATTTTCTGGGATTTTTATACATACTGCGGTCAAGTTTATCAGGTGCAGTTACACCTAATAAAAATCACCTGGTTTTCTGAAAGAACCCAAAATTTATGCAATATCTAAGAATTTAGGTATAAAAACTTAGGAAGTTCACAACTAAGTAAAAATAACTGATAATCAGCAATTATCCATCAAACTTTTATACTTTCATTGCCGATGTAGCAACTTTCTTTTCCGATGTAATAGGAGTTGTAAAATACCTCTGCTCTATTCCATACAGAATATTCTTTAAATCATCATTGCTACCAACTTTAAATTTATTATCACCTTCGCTTAAATCCGGATGATAATCTTTTATGTATGAAAAGATTTCATCTTTTTGATTACTATCAAGTGTTGACAATATTTCTATAGCCATTGCAATTCGCTTCCTATTATGTTTTCCAACCTTTTCTACTTCAAAAACATTGCCCAATTTTATAAAATCACTGTTTAGAAATTCTACAACCTCTTCATTTGTTGCCTCTCTATACAAAATATCTATTCCTTTAAATATTGAAGCAATCGTTTCCAATTTTTTAAAAAACAAACTGTCTTTCATTTTGTCATATATTGCATCAGGTTCATCAGAAATAACAATTATAGATTTTTCTTGAACATCTATTTTCGTACGATCACCTAAAGATAAAAATTTTTTATTTTTTAGCAACGTTTTTTTGTTTACTTTTTGAAAGCAGAAATAATTCTCATCTTGATAAGAACAAACATATTCTATTTTATCTACATCTATTTTATCGCATGAATAGATAGTAGAATCCCAAGATTCCTTAATCAAATCAATACTATATGGTTGTTTAGCAAAATTATTTATAACATACCATTGTTGTTCATCAAGAGCTGTATCAGGTTCAAATTCAAACATCTCCTGAATATCTATGCATGCAAACAAAGCCTGTCCTGAAAGAAGCTTTATGTAATATTTATCTTTACCATCTTTTATATACGCAAGTATTTGATTCATCAACCTCAGCTCCTTTCGAAAAAAGTATAATCATTAATTCTTTTCAAATTTAAAAATTCAAAATAGTTATAAAAATTCTTTTTCTTTTTGCAAATAATATAAATAGTTCCATTTTTTTTATTTATTTTATAAATGTTATAACCTAAAATAATAAATAAAGGATTAAAGTATATACTTGATGAAAAAGAAGTAAGCAAAAGAAATACAAAATACACTAGAAACAATGTACCAAAATCGTGTATACTTAATGCTATAAAAAAATAGCTTAGATACACTGGTAAGAATGTATCATTTGCCAATTCCGTCGATATAATTCCCCCATTTATAGAGTCACTAGGCAATGAATCACTTATGCAAATGCAAAGAAGTGTACCAATAAGCGCAATCAATAAATATAATATGTATGATAATATTTTATAACTAAAAAAATAAATATTATTTTCAATCAAATATATAACAAAAAGCAAACTTAAAGAATTTGAAATAAAAAATATTTTTACAAAAAAATCTGTAATATTCATATAATATCATCCTTTGTTAAATACATATTATTATCCTTATTATTTTGAAAACTCTTTTTTGATATTACAACTACTTTGAATGCCACATTCATAATTGTGGTACTAATACATCAATCCTCATCTTTCTCAATTTTATCTTTTAAGCACTGAGGCATTTCTGTTTCTCCCCAGAGAAACATACATGCACTATTTGAAGCTATTGTTTCTATGAGTTTAATCATTACATCCGAAAAATTCTTATTCATATTATATTTCTCCTTCTTTTTTATTATTTTTTATGTAAATTGTATCTGTTACCGAAACAACTAATTCTACCAAAATTAGTAGTTCACATGCTGAAATTAATCTGCGATACATATCCGGTAAAATATAATGGTAAAATACAATTTGAATACTTATAATTAAAAGTGCTACCGTTTTAAATTTATATCTTTTGTTTTTTGAATATTTTGCTCTTTTATCTGAAATGATTGGCGCAAAAAAAAATACAAACAGTAAAAGAATAAAACTTATAATAATTGATAGCTCACATGGCATAATTTTCAAATCAGCAATAACTATTCCTGATAAAATTGTTATAAACGATTGGACTAAACAACCAACTGAAGTTTTTCTGTGTGTCCCTCCGACAAAAGCACGTAAAATAATAAAATTAAATAAAACAAAATAGAATTCCTTTGAATATCCCAACAATTTAAATACAACACTCAGTAATATAAATTTAATTACTTCTCTAAGGAAAACATTAATTCCATATGCTAATACTTCAAACTTGAATTCATCTTCAAAATCTCCAACAATTTTTAAAGCTACTTTTTTTGATAAATTGTCAAAACAATTATCTATAGTCACAAAAGTTCCAAGCATAACATGTCCCCCCTTTATATTTATACATCATAAATTTAATTCATTCCATATAATATGCAAAAAACGTCACAAACGACGAAATTCACACCTCAAACGACATTTTTCTATTATTAGAAATATTGTTATAAATTTAATTTTTTGTTATACTATATGAAAATTATTTTAATAGAGGACGGTTGATATGAAGCAACATATTTTAATTGTAGAAGATGATATCAGTCAAAACAACAATCTTAACAAAGTAATTAATTCACATTACCCTACATGGGAAACAGAATCAAGTTATACATATAACGATGCCCTTGACAGGATAACAAATTCAATCCAAGAGAGCCCTTATACTCTATTTCTTTTCGATGTGCAATTATCCAAAGAAAAAAGTAATAGAGGCGGTTTTTTATTGGCAGAGAAAGTAAGAACTTTTCCTCTTTATTATAAAACGCCTATTTTATTTTTGACCGCAATATCCAACGAAGGCGGATTTGCCTTATCTAATTATCACTGTTACAATTACATTGCCAAGCCATATAGATATCAAGACATTATCAATCAATTAGAGCAAATGCTTATTACCGGATATCTTGAAAGCACATTTGACATTTGCGATTGTTGCCGTATTCACCACAATATTTCTTTAGCAAATATTAATTATATAGAATCAAAAGGTCACACACTTGTGATTTATTTGGAAAATGACTCACTTACCACACGTGAATATAATCTTGGCAGCATTCTTACAATTTTAGGTTGTGATTTTATACAAGTACATAAACGCTACATAATCAATGGAAAAAAAATAACACATATTGATAAAACAAATATGTGTGTAAATATTAACTCTTTTGTTATTCCAATAGGAAGAGCATATAAATCAAATCTTAATATTTGATTCAAAAAAACGGAGGAAAATTATGATATTGAGTTCGATCATCACAACACTTGAATTCTTGAGTATTTACTTTATATCTCATAAATTATCAAACAAAAGCCTAAAGCCAACGATAATTGATTTTATATTTCTTATCGTAACTGTTTCTTTTAACACATTTTTTTCTGTACAACCTATTATATCTTTATTTTTTTCTCAAGTTGTATGTATACTATATATCTCTTTGTTTGTAGCTTCAAATTGGAATCAAGGTATATTTTTAGCGTTCATAACATTATTGCTCATATTTGCCTTTCAATTTACAGCTGCTTTATTAATGGTTGTAATTTTACCTAAAGAAATAAATATATCAGATGATTTTAGTGGCGTTATTGGGAACCTTATTACATTATCTATAGCCATAATTTTACTATCATTTACTAAAATAAAACATATTTTTAATCTAATAATACAGGCAAGATTTATGTATAAATCTTTACTCTTATATTCATATATTATTTTAATGCTGATATTATTATACTTTAAATATGATCTTTCAAAACTATATGATAATACCTTTATAATTATTTTTGTGATTCTCCTTTTAATGCTTTCAAATACATGTATACTTTATTATGATAATGAAATAACCAGAAAAAATCTGGAGCTTATCTCATACAATAAAAATCTGCCAATATATGAATCTCTGATAAATGATATACGCAATAGTCAGCATGAGTTTTCAAACAGACTTCAAAATCTTGAACAATTGCCAAGCACCTGCTCCACCTATGATGAACTTGTAAATGCATTGCAAAGATATTCAAATATTTACAGTAAGCCTCTTCGTGCATATCCTTTGCTTAAAATAAATATGCCTTTACTTGCTGCTGCTCTCTACAATCAAGCATTACGAGCAGAACAGGAAGGCATAATAGTTTCATTTGATGTTGCAACTTCCACAATAAATAGTAAGGCTTCAGAAACAGAACTTACAGATTATGCAAATATCCTTTTACAAAACGCAATCGAAGCCTGTAAGCCAGAAGATAATATTTATGTTCAAATCACATCCGATGACGAAAGAACTTCAATTAAGATAAGAAATCCTATTGACGAGAAATTATCAATTAGCAAGCTAAATAAATTATTTGAATACGGATTTTCCACAAAACATACATCTCAAAAAATGGATGGATTATCTCATGGTCTTGGTTTATATTTTTTAAAAAAACAGTTAGAAAAACATAATGGATATATAAGTGTCAATTGTATAGAACGTGACGATAAAAATTGGATATGTTTTATTGTTGAAATCTGAGTTTTAATTATATATAAATATCATTTAAACATCAACCTATAATCAAACAAAGTATACATACTAGCAACAAGCGTTAAAAAAAGCAAAAAACATATGGGCATAACAATTACGGAAATATAATCAAACAAAGCCAAAACAAATACAGTAATAGTACCCATAAGAAGTATTGATAATATTGCCATAATGATATATGCAGTTTTCCTGCTTATACCCTTTTCTTTTTTAATTTCTGTCCCAAGGCAATTCGGACAGCATCCATCCTGCATCACACTTCCACATTTTGCGCATATATACTTTGTCTTATCCATATACTTTTTAAAAAAATCTATCACTTCTTCATAATCATTAATATTGTTATATATATTAATGGTCATTTTTCGTTCCGGTTTATTATTATTATCTGTCAGATATGTGTATACGACCGATGTATATATTTGATATTTACGAATATTTAGTATTCTCCTTATCCTTGTACCAGCTAACGCTTCCAGATTATTACTTAAAACATATTCAAGACAATTATTTAATTTAATGATTTTTAAAAGTCTTTTTAATTCATCTCTTTCTTCAAGTTTACTTACAATATGCATAATTAAAAATCTACTATAACTTTTATTAACCTTAAATTTTGAGATATTACAAACAGACAAAAATTTGATATGGTTTAAATCATAAATATATAAGCCTTTCCCATTTTCAAATGAGAACGCCGTTGTTTTATACCAGTCATCGTTTTTATTCAGATTATAAACAAACATTAAAAATAATAGTGTAAATATACATATTCCTATCAAAGCAGGGATAACATTATCCTCAAAAATATGATACGTTATAGGAATCAATGACAATGTTACTAATAAAATTATAATAAAAATTACAGTTATTATCTTACCGGATTTTGATTTTTTTATTTTGGATTCAGGTTCATAATAAGCCAGATATTTCATTTACGTTTCCTTCTATCTATATATTGTCGGCAGCTAATTGGTGCAAAACAGCCTATTACCAGAGACATTGTATAATAAAATATTTAGTTGGCATAACTGCAAGAGAAACATTTTTTCATGTAATTGTCAGAAAAATTCTGTATGGAAACCATTTGTCTGTTCCAAACATGAACTTTGGATGTGAACTTTCCTACTTTTCAGATATCTTCTGGAATTTAGGAAGGATTCGACAGCAACTCAATAATCTGGTCGATGCCTTACAGCACCATGTAAATCACTAGGAACTAACTGCATAGTTTTTCCATCTTCTACATGATGCCATGTATATCCCATAGGAGTACTTGAATATCCTGCAGCGTCATTTGCCTTTATAAAATCATAATATGTATCACCTTCAAGATTATTTATAGTAACTTTTTTTATACTGTATGGTTCAAATTTAGGAAATCCTTCATTACTAAAATTTACTCCTTTAGGATACTTTTCATCTAAATCTCCACTCAATTTGAATGTTTTACCTGCATATTTTTTATTTATTATCCTTACTCCATCTAAATCAGAGCCACTCCCCCTTTACTTCCACCTCATAATTATTATATCCCAGTTCATCTAAAAGCAACTCATACTCAATACAATCGCTCTCATAATAAGGTTCATATATATTTTCATAAAAGCTTCCTTCGTCATACTCCGGTACGCCCAATGCACGCCTTCGTACAGATCATCACTTTCACATACAAGAGACAGATCTCCCCGAATGACAGTCTCCTTCGAGACAACTTCCAGGGCTAGCGTACTGGCGGAAAAAGAGTATCAGACCGATGGCTATGACTGCACCTGCCACTGCCAGCAGTCCGTTCTGGACTCTCTGCTCTACAATCTCTTCCTGTATCACCTTCCAGACCAGATTATAATGGTTATAGGCTGCACGGATTACCTCCTCATTCTCATCCATAAATGTTTTTCTATGTATTGCAATGGCTGTGAGGTGATTCTGACCAATCCTATATATGATACTTCCAATTTAATCCTCTGTCACTGCAACGCTCCCAAGCTCATGAAGGTTCGTCTCATAACGAAGCAGACTTTCGATCTCTGACTGCATTCAGAAAGTCATAATTAAAAATATTATTACGTCTTCAAATATTATTTTTAACCTCCCTATTCGAAAATAAGTTGAATAGTTTTTTCATTGGTATTTTTTTTAACCTCATTTATAATATTTTCTAACTGATTTAATGTTATTTGTTCCTTTTCATGAGGAGGCTCCCAATATTTCATAGTTTTTTTATAAACAATAAACTTTCTATTTATAAGCATTTCTCCTTCCGCTTTGGCCACATAACCGTTTTCTAAATCAAATTTAACATAATTTCTGCTTCCTGTTATCTTCATTTCTTTTACCTCTCAAAAATCACTGTTTCTATTCCTGTTTGAGGATCAATAATAGTAATCTTTGTTACATTTAAATTTTCTATAAGTCTAGGTAATTCTATATTTTCCCATATATTTCCTGATCGTAATTCTGTTCCAACTATCGCACGAACTTCTCCTGAAACTTGTTCGGCATGCCATTTCTTCAATTCTATAAATAAGTCTAATATTTCCATTATATTTAACCAAATTACATGGGACAAATAATTCACCTTGTTGCAAACGCATCATTTTGTAACCAGCCTCATAAAAATAATCGGGTTTTTGAAATGTATATGTAATGTAATTATAACCTTTTGCTTCATCTATACCGTAAATTTGCATACAATTACTCCGAGTTTCTTCAGTAATACTATTAATAGTTTACATATTATATAACCTATAAAAAATTTTTTATTTCACTTATCTTTATATATCATGGTTTTAAAAAAATCTATTAATAAAACCAAAAACGTCACAAACAACATATAAAGCAACATAATCATAGCTTTATTTCAGCCAAAACAAAATGGATTGCCCTTGTCCAATACAAGAATGCATCCAAATGTTTAGCATAGCTCATAAATACGTGTCAAAGTTTCCATGTACATATCAAAAGTTTTCTATACATACATTACCAATTAAATTTTCAAAATTTAACTATTTAGAACACTACACTTTTGATATAGTTTATATATGCACCAAATTATTTTCAAAAAAACAGGGGATATACGTATGAACAACATACATACAGAAATCGAAAAATATCTTTTATATTGTGACACCCAAAAACGATTAGATGAAAAGACAATAAAAGCTTATAAAATAGACTTAAATCAATTTTCAGAAAAATATAATTCATATACTATAACTGACATTTCACCAAAAATATTAGAAGAATATATTGGTAATCTTCATAAAAAATATAAAACTAAAACTGTAAAAAGAAAAATAGCTTCTCTAAAAGCATTTTTTCATTATCTTGAATATCGTGAGTTAATAGATAAGAATCCATTTAGTAAAATACAACTACGTTTTCGTGAACCTGTTATATTACCAAAGACTATACCATTAAACAATGTTGAAGTATTCCTTTCAACTATATATAAAGAACGGAAGAACGCTAAAACCAAATACAAACAAAAAAATGCATTACGAGATATTGCCGTAACTGAAGTATTATTTTCGACCGGTATAAGGATTTCAGAATTATGCTCTCTTAAGGATTCAGATGTTAATTTAAATGATGGGATACTACTTATATATGGTAAAGGCGACAAAGAACGGCGTATTCAAATTGGCAATAATGATGTACTCAATATACTAAAAGAATATAGAATTGCATTTTTACCAGAAATAAAGAACTGTGGAAATTTCTTTGCGAATCAAAATGGAAATGCATTATCAGACCAAGCTATAAGAAGGATGATTAATAATTATACAGAAATTGCTTCAATTGATCAGCACATAACGCCACACATGTTCCGCCATACATTTGCCACAAGTCTGCTAGAAGCAGATGTAGATATACGTTACATACAGGAAATGCTAGGACACAGTTCCATAAACATAACTGAAATATATACTCATGTGGCAACTGCAAAGCAAGGCTATATTTTAGCGGCAAAACATCCAAGAAAAAATTTTCATTTTTAGAATTCAATCTGTAATATACGTTTAAGCTTCCATTTTTTTATTACTCATTTGGGATTACGCAGTTTGAAACAAACAACACTGAATACATTTTATCTATTACATATCTATAGATTTAATTGTATTAATCAGTTTTTTCTTATTACCATTAAAAAAACGACTATTAATTTTATATAATACTTTTTCAATATATTCATCCCTTGATAATACAGGAGTATAACAATTAACTCCTTTTTTTTCATTTTTTACATATCCCTTTTTTACTAAATTTTGTAAAAAAGTATAAACGGTAGTTATTGCAAAATCTAAATCAAATTCATCTTTTAATATTTTAACTACATCCTTACAAATGGCTTTATTACCACTTTCTTCGATATTCCACAAAACAATCATAACCTGTTCTTCTCTATTAGATAATACTACTTCTTTTTTCATTTAATTATCCTCCTATTTTCTCTTCTGATAGAATTAAAGCAACATTATATATCATCCAGCAATGCATTTGTTTCATTTTTATCTGCTGTAACCTTCAATAAATATCTTGCTTTCTTTTTTTCTTACTTTTATAATATAAATTTACCATTTACATATCTCGAATCATTACATGTACATAAACTTTGTAAAATTATTAATGATATCATTAAAAAAATAAATACATTCTACATATATGTATTCTATATTTTACAATATTTTCGTTGTTTTTTCAACAATATTAAATAATTATTATTAAAAATAATAAATTTATAATAAAATCTCTATAATAATATATTTTATAACATACAAATGATATAATCAATCTAAGCCATAAACATCACTAATGATTACATCTTTTAATAAATCTATAATCCCTATATTTATTTTTATGCATCATAGATTATTTGATTCATGATTGCATCTACAAGCGGATTATCATTATCGTCAAAACGCGCATACTAGCCATTTCACGAAACTTCGAGCAAAAGATGGTAAAAAAATTATACCTATTCTTATGAATCAATTTAAAGAGTTTCTTGAATACTGATTCGTTAAGTTTTAGCAAAAGACATACATCTATAATAAGGAGTATGTTTTTTTATACTTAAGTAGAACCTTGATGAAGTTAGCCTTATTTCTAACGAATTCCAACTCAAGGAGTAAATCAGAAAGACATACATACTTTACAGTGTAACACTGCTTGCATGTTTCCATGGCGAAAACACACGCCATATATTTTATCACCGCTTGTAGCGCCGATAATAAAATGTTCCTATATTACTCTTGTAAAAATCTCAGGATTTTTTACTCCTAAGTCCGAATCAAAAAGCTGTGTATCTAATAATGAATTGAATGTATTGATTTTTCCGTTCCAAGCTAATTTTTTAGACAGAAGAGAGAAACCGTATTCGAATCACAAATACTACCTTCTATACCACATTAAAATATTTCTTACGCTTTGCACTAAACTTGCTATCACTGATCATCCCATTTAGAAACTTTCGAGCTTCTAAAATATCTTCTTTTGTAAATTCATATGTAAACCTTAAACATATTTATCCTTTTTACGTTAAAAAACTTTCCCATCAGCTACTCACATCCGATATCTGTTCCTTTCCGACAGTTGCAATTCTATATTATACGCTTGAACAAATATACAATCTCCCTTGAAGAAGTTTAATGATAATCCTTCCTTTTCCTCATATACACAAACACTATATAGCGAGTACATCTATTTCCCCACATAGTACTCTTCTATTAAAGAATTTTAACACTTTTTTCTAAAAAAACATAAAAATATAGCCGCCACCAGTGTATCCTTTATTTTAACCAACTTCATATAAACTCTATCAATAAAACAAAATATCTACCTTGTCAACCTCATCTCATCCGAATAAGTATTAAACACAAGCAACTCAACGACCTCATCTTTCTGATTATCATATATAACCAAATTCATGCCCTTACATTCTTAGAATACTCTACGCCATCGATAACAAGTAAACTTTGATTCCCCTCATAAAAACCAGTGTTTATAATGGAATATATTTAATCCTCTATCTTTCCATTATATAAAATATAACACCTACAGTTTTCTATATTCTCTATTTCACAAGAGTGTACTTGATTTATATAGATAAATATGCTATTGTATTTTTAAAACAGAGAAATATCTTTGAAAATAGATAAGAAATTAATTATAAGCGGATTGTTAACATAAATCCTAATATTATATACATTATACAGAAACCTTTCTTTTTTTAATAAATAGAGAAACTATAATTTTGTGTTTTTATTACTATATGCTTTATGAGATTATTGTAGAGGAGATGACACACTATGTTTTTAACACAAAAGAAAAAAATATCAGAAATCAAGCACAAACAACGCAACATTTCGAATTATAGGACTGAAGAACTCATAAGTGAGCTCGAACAATGCAGAGAAGATGAGCGCGTATGTCAAGCTCACATACTTCAATCTATTTCTGCCATGTTAACTGTTCTAGGTTTATTTTATGGTGCATATATTTATTCTGGTAAAAACGGAGACAACACAGATTATTATCTTAGAATAATATTTCATGCAAGTAATATCGCCTTTTGCGCTGTTTTTTCCTTTATTACAACAATAGGAATAGAAAAAAATTTAAGATACTATTACATTAAAGATATAGAAAAAAGGCTATATATAATTACCCAAAATTCTATAGACGATTTAAAAACAAAAAGAGAATTTATGCACTGGAATGAATATTCCGCTCCAATAATTACAAGGAACCCTAATCATTTAAAATCTTTTCACAGTCTAATATATTGGATTTACACATCTGCATCTATATTGTGTCCGATATTTTTTTGCATTGCCATGATATTTATTTTTTTTAACAAAA
>ODAI011323402.1_pt1 | contig 14488 bp, 14 predicted proteins | sample 1539321 | NCBI WGS metagenome assembly ODAI01 (sample SAMN02144231, study PRJEB22623) | gut metagenome | biome: sheep rumen | host: Ovis aries | place: New Zealand
TACTAATATACAAATTAGAATAGTCATCATTTACTGTTATTTTATTATTTTTAACATTTAAACTAGCTGATATATCACCTAAATTAGTTTTTATCGTATATCCTGTTACTTTACATCCTAGTAAGCAATCCTGATTAGTAGTGACTTTTTTTACATTAAGCCCATATATTTTATTTATATAATATTTTAAATATTCTTCTGCTTCTTTCTCAAAGCGAAATGTACACCTGTCGCTACTCTTATTAATTTTTTTTGCAGTTAATTTGTTATCATACTCTTCTACTAGATATTTTCCATCAGAAAAACAAAACCTCAAATTGTTATCGTAATAGGAAATATATGAACCATTATCAATCTTGTTTCCTAATGGAGAGTTTTTAAAATTGTCATCAAATTCTAACAAATCGTCATATAAATAGACTACTTTATTTTCACTAGGTTTAATCTTGTTTACGATATTACTAGCCATATTTTTAAATTCACTTTTAACTTTATTTAGCACCTGATTATCGGTGTCTGATTTTTTTTCTTCAACTATGCTTAAGGTGAATGGAACAAGTATATTAGCGACTATAATAAATATAATTAATCTATTGAATTGTTTTTTTGTAGCATCACTTTCAATCTTTTTATTTGTTACTATTCTAATGATTACTCCTATAATCAGCATAATTAATAGTTCCAAAAACAACTGAATAGTAGAAATTTTAGCTAAGATAAATGTTAGTCCCTGAGTATATATCTTTAAAATACTTAGGATAATATAGCTAAGAAGTATAAATAAATATATGATTTTTATTACCTTTATTTTTTTATCCATATTATTCTCCTTTAGATAGTAATGAAATAATTCCGTAAAATAGTAGTCCGCTTATTACACATATCACCAATACAATAATACCAATTATTTCCTCTACTAGAAAGTACATAATTGCAGAAAGTACAAGAGAAAATACACAGTATATAGGTACAGTTGCCTTTGATATATTCTTAGTATTAGTCTTAGTAAATGTAGACTCTGTCGCATCAGAAAAATCTTTTTTTATTTCATCCTTAAAGGCTTTCCTTACTTGTATTTTAGCTTCCTTAGAGTCATCATAATCTCCACTTTTTTTGAGCTCGTTTTCTATCGCATCGATGTCTTTTTTAAATTTTACAAACGATGCAGTCATGGTAATTATAAGTATTATCCCAAATATTTTACTAGCAGTTAAAAATACTATTACTCCAATGGCAAAGAACATGCCACACAATCCATATGCAAATGGACGCGTTATTCTAGGATCAGATGTCGAAGTAGAATTAATTTTAGCGTTACCCTTAAAATATTTCCCATATGCATCTTGTTTTATGTCATACATGTCTTTCTCTCTTACTACTCCATCTTCTGGCGTAACGACCTTTGACTTTTTAGTTAAATCAGTTAATTCCTCTTTTTTATTTTCTTTCACTATTATAACCTCCAAGTAAATAATTCATTTGTATTAATGTTTTTTCTTTTTAAATGAAACCAATCAAATTCCAACTAGTAAACTCATTTTATAACATCTTTTATTACAACAATTATACCACTTTATGCTTTAATATGCTAGTATAATTAATCCGATTTTTTACTAAAAAACAGTAAAAAAGGTATCTAAAAGGGATCTAAAGTGGTTCAAAACATATAAACTCGCAATTTTTTAGCAAAGAAAAAAATTGCGTTTTCTCTTATTTCCCGTGACATTGTTTGTATTTCTTCACACTGCCACATGGTAAAATATTAAAACAACCAGGTAATTTTTTCTTTTTAAATTGGTATTTTTTATTTAAAATTTATAATTTTTTATCGATAAATTGGAAGTTTTTTTCATACAACTTATCTAAAAACTTATCTAAAAATTTGATTTAATTATCTTCTTTTCTTATTTCTTCTCTTAATTTCATCCAAAGTTTTCCTAATTGATTTTCGCCATCTCTATTTGGACCCCATCCCCAAAATGAATCTTTTGGTGAATCTTCTACTATAAAGTAATCTTCTGTTTGTAATAGTTTTTTCTTAACATATGGATTTTGCTCTATTTTTAATCTTAATAGTTCTTCCATAATTCCAACTTTAACTTCATTCCAATCTTTTCTTTGTTTATCTCTATTTGCATAGGCTATTCTTTGAGCTTCATCTGCTGAATGGGAATGTTTTACTTTCTCAACTAATTCTTCACTACTGCCCATAAAACTAGCTGCTTGATATGCTTCTTCTAATGATGAATATAAATATCCATTCCATTCTACTTTAAATGAAGAAAAATTATCTAATGGATAGAATTCTCTAGGATAAAAACCTATTACCTCATCCATTTTTTCTGCAAGCCAAGTATCTCTATATTGTTCAAGTTTAATCATTATATCACTCCTAACCATATATACATTATACCATACGGCAGACTTTGTCCGCAACCTAACTCTCTAAATTTAACAATAAAAAAGAAAAAAGGACAAACCCCCTTGAAATAGTTTGCCAAATCAGTATAATAACTGTTACGTGATCTATGTCACAATCAAATATAAACGGTCTGTGCCGTAATGTAGTCTATGCTACCAAAATATCGGAGCCTCAGGTTAATACCTTTGTTCCATGTTTACAATATGCATAACTACTCAGGGAGGTTTGCAATGAATATAATAAAACAAAATGAAGGAAAAATCAATGGTATTTTGGAAACTTTTGATAGAATGATAGTCAATGGTTATTTACTTAATCTGTGTAATTATAGACAATTTTTATTTTACTTAATTCAAAATAAAATTAGTTTAAAAGACTTTGATAAGTTTGCTTTGGAACAAACGACATCATTATGCAATCATATCGATAACTATATCAAGGAAAATAACTGTGAAACTATTTATCTTAATTCAGGCAAAATAGACAAAAATGAAATAGTTACAAATATATTAGATAAGAATCCAAATAAAATAGGTTTAATAACTGCATTATCAACTGTAGAAATTTGTAATACAATGACTGTTAAGCCAAATAAAGATACCGAAAAACTTGAAGTTACATCTAGGCCAACTAAATGTAAACATTACTATTTTTATTATAATGATGAAGAGTTTGGACTAATGTATTTAAAAATACAGACTTGGTTTCCTTACAATGTTCAAATATATATTAATGGACGTGAATATTTATCTAAATTATTTGATAAGAATAATATTGAATATGAAATGTATAACAATTCATTTTCATATATTGAAGATTTTGATAATGCCCAACAATTAGCGGACAATATATTAAATCAAAAATTATCAGATTCATTTGATGGTTTAGTTTCTAAAATTAATAATCATCTTCCAAATATAATTAATATATTTAGTCATTCATATTATTGGTGTATTGACCAATGTGAGTTTGCAACCGATATTAATTTTAAAAGTCGAGAAGACTTAAGTATATTTTATAAGACACTGGTTGAAACTACATATTTTACATTCAGTAGTGAAGATATATATTCTTTTTTTGGAAGAAACATCTCAAGGATTCATATGTTTACAAAAGGAGAAATTGTTTCAGATTTAAGACACAGGTATCAAGGTTACCGAATAAAATTTAAAATTAATAATAATCAAATTAAAATGTATGATAAAGGAAATAAAATGATGAAACAGGTGAAGTAATAGAAACTAAACAGTGGGTTCCTATGGGAAAAAGTATTGCTAATTTATATAGATATGTAGAAATAAGTAAAAGCATTACTAAACGATACATTGAAGCATTGCCAGAAATAGATATGGACAAAGTACCAATAAATGAAATAAAAAGTGTATCATCTTCCATTATAGTTAATGATAGAAGATACACAGGTTTTAATATTTTGTCTGAAGAAACATTAAAACTATTCAAAATAATATCTAGTGGTGAATATCTGATAAATGGTTTTAGTAATAAAATAATTAGAGATTTTTTCTTTTCAAAAGAAGTATCAAAAAAAGAAATTAATAAAATGACTAGATTACTCTGTAAACTACGAGCACATGGAATTATAAAAAAAGTCCCAAATAAAAACAAATATTATTTAACTACCAATGGTAGAAAGATTACAAATAGTATATTGGTCTATACTAGAAAAGAATTATTAAACTAACCACATCTATATGGGGAAAGGGGCACTATGCCCCTTTTTCCATGAAACCATATAAAAACTTGTTTTTTATTAATGTAATTTGAATGCAATAGCATAAAATATTATTTACTCTTTCCAACAACTTGTGATAAAACACCTACAATTTTATCGGAAAAAGCTTTTGCTCTTGATAAATAATCTGTATCTTCACAAAGTTTCTTATAAGCATCTCTATAATCAGGATAAACACATGGGACACATTCCCTCATTGTTTTATCAGCATTATTATGCTCAACAATTCCAAATAGTCCATTTTTTTTCACATAATAGTATTCTTTATCGTAAACTTGGCTAATAAACCATGAATATCCATATGCCTTAAAAACACTTTGCTCACCGCTTTTTGAATAACTTATCATAACTACACACTCCTTAAATTCATTATAACACAAAGTTGAAGTAATATTCAATATAAATTCTGACGATAATTATACATAAAATATAAATATTTATAAAAAGTTATTACCAACTTAAATATAAATGTTCAATGTCATTTTGGCTCTGGACATAATTTCATCTTTTTTTATTGGCAAAATCTCTGCAATTCCCTATAAATAAAGGAAATATTGCGATTTTTAACCGTGCAAAATTTTTGTATTTTTACCCTATTTTTGGGTATCTAGATACCTTTTAGATACTCAGCGGAAGGTATCTAAAAAGGTATCTAAAATATTTTTTAATTTTTAGGCATCAAAAAAGTCCTTATTTTATGGGCTTTTAGCTATCTGCCACAACAATTTTTATATTTTTTCCCGGATCCACATGGACAAGGATCATTTCTACCTACTTTAGTACTCTTCTTTTGTACTTTTTTAGCATCTTTACTATCATTAGTAACAGTATTCTTTACTACTTGCTTTCTTTCAATATTTTGCCTAATCTCTGATTTTAATAAATAAATACTAATATCTTTATTAATTCTAGCAATCATATCATCAAATAACTGATAGCCTTCCATTGTATAAGCTTGTAAAGGACTAGTATTTGCATAACCTCTAAGACCAATACCTTCTCTTAAATGACTCATAGTACTAATATGTTCCATCCAGTAATTATCGATAACTCTAAGAGATATTGCTTTTTCAAATTCATCTCTTATTTCTACTGGGATATCTTCTAGTTTTTCTTCGTAGTCTTTTAAAGCATTCTCATATATATATTCAATTACTTCGTCAGAAGATTTCCCATTTATTTCAGATAGATTAATTCTATGTTTTCTAAGTAAATTTTCATTACTTGCTTCAAGTATCTCACTATAATCATTCTCTTTTAATTTATTACTTTCTACTAAATGAGAATTAACAATATCACTAATATAATCATGGAAACCATTTAGAACTGTCTCATGAATAGAATCATTATCTAATATTTCATTTCTCTTAGCATAGATAATTTCTCTTTGATTATTCATAACATCATCATAATTAAGAAGTTGCTTTCTTATATCAAAGTTATTACCTTCTACCTTTGTTTGAGCAGACTCTACCGTCTTAGAAAACATCTTATTTTGAATAGCTTGTTCTCCAGTAAAACCTAAATTAGCAAGCATTCCCCTATATCTATCAGAACCAAATCTAACCATTAAATCATCTTCAAAAGATACAAAGAACTGCGTAAACCCAGGGTCTCCTTGTCTTCCAGAACGACCTCTTAACTGATTATCTATTCTTCTAGATTCATGTCTTTCTGTACCAATTACACAAAGACCACCAAGTTCTTTTACACCTTCTCCTAGTTTAATATCGGTACCACGCCCAGCCATATTCGTAGCAATTGTAACAGCACCCTTTTCACCAGCATGAGCAATAATTTCCGCTTCTCTAGCATGATTCTTTGCATTTAATACTTCATGTGGTATTTTCTTTTTATCTAACATCTTACTAATAAGTTCCGAAGTTTCAATAGCAATCGTACCCACTAGTACTGGTTGTCCCTCATTATGTCTTCTTTCAATTTCTTTAACAATCGCAGAATATTTACCAGCCTTATCAGGATATAATAAATCAGTAGCATCTTCTCTAATAACAGGTTTATTTGTCGGAATTTGAATAACATACATATTATAAATATTTCTAAATTCCTCTTCTTCTGTTTTGGCGGTACCAGTCATACCAGACAACTTATTATACATTCTAAAATAGTTCTGGAAAGTAATCGTAGCAAGAGTCTTCGTTTCTTGTTGAATCTTAACTCCTTCTTTAGCTTCAATAGCTTGATGAAGCCCTTCAGAAAAGGCTCTTCCTTTCATAAGTCTACCAGTAAACTGATCAACGATAATAACTTCACCTTCTTGAACAACATAATCAACATCTCTACTCATAGCATAATTAGCTTTAAGAGCTTGATTAATATGGTGTACTAAAGCAGTATTATTTATATCGTATAAATTATTTAGATGAAATACTTCTTCAGCTTTCCTACTACCTTCGTCGGTAAGACTAACAGCTTTGGTTTTTTCATCCATAATATAATCTTCATTTTCATTTAGACCTTTAACAAATCTGTCAGCATCTGTATACATATTAGCAGCCTGCATAACACCACCAGAAATAATAAGTGGGGTTCTAGCCTCATCTATTAAGATAGAGTCAACCTCATCGACAATACAATAATTTAATGGTCTTTGGACTCTATTTTCTTTCTTAACAACCATATTATCTCTTAAATAGTCAAATCCAAGTTCATTATTCGTACTATATAAGATATCACAATTATAAGCCTCTTGTTTTTCTTTAAAAGATAAATCTCTTAAGTTAAGACCAACAGTAAGACCTAAAAATTTAAAGATACTACCCATCCATTCTGAGTCTCTTGTTGATAAGAATTCATTAACTGTAACAATATGAACTCCTTTACCAGTTAAAGCATTTAAGTATGCTGGAAGTACGCAAGTAAGTGTTTTACCTTCACCTGTTTTCATCTCAGCAATATTACCATAGTGAATAGCAAGACCACCAAGAAGCTGTACGTAGAATGGTTTCATTCCAACACATCTATAAGCAGCTTCTCTAGCTACTGCAAAAGCTTCTACTAGAATATCTTCTAAAGTTTCTCCTTCTTCCAATCTTTTCTTAAATTTATCTGTATAACCAGCAAGTTTCTTATCAGATAACTTACTCATTTCTTCATCTAAAGCATCTATTTTATCTGCAATAGTTCTAAATCTATATAATTCTTTATATTCATTATCAAATAATTTTTTAAAAATACTTAGCATGTACATCATCTCCTAAATAGTATTTTACTATATTTTATCTAAAAAAACTAGTATTTACTTCAAAATATCATAAAATATTATCTTATTTGGCATGATACTTCTCCTTTATTTCATAAAGGAGAAAACTTATTACCAATAACTATATTCCTCTATATGAAATAATAATAGTACTAATATAATAATCTATTATATTCTTATCATGCAATTTTAATAAATAGTATAAAAAATATTCAAAAAAGAAATAATATATGATATACTTATATTAGAAAGTGAGGAAAGAAAATGACAGGATTAATTATTTTAGTAGTGGTATTAGTATTATTAGTTCTATTTGCTATTGGAACTTATAACAAATTAGTTATCGCAAGAAATAAAGTAAAGGACCAATTTAGTCAAATAGATATTCAGTTAAAGAAAAGATTTGATTTAATACCAAATCTAGTAGAAACAGTAAAAGGATATGCAAAACATGAAAGTGAAACATTTGAAAAAGTAATTAATGCTAGAAATGGTTATGCAAATGCTAAAACAGATGAAGAAAAAGTAGAAGCATCTAATGAATTATCAAAAGGTTTAAATCACCTATTAGCTTTAGCAGAATCTTATCCAGAATTAAAATCTAATACTAATTTTGAAGAATTACAAAGAGAACTTAAAGATGTTGAAGATAAAATTAGTTATGCAAGATCATTTTATAATGATGCTGTAAGATTATATAACAACAAAGTTCAAACAATTCCAAGTAATATAATTGCTTCATTATTTGGTTTTAAAACTGAACCATTCTTTGAAGCAGCGTCTGTTGAAAAAGAGAACGTAAAAGTACAGTTTTAGGATTATTAAATAATCCTTTTTAATTTAAGGAGGCAATGTGAAAAAGATATTAATAACAATAATTTTATTCATTACTTCTATGTCTATAGTAAAAGCAAATACTATATCAAATATTGATATGGATATCTATGTTGATATTGAAGGGACCGCTACTGTTACTGAAACATGGAAAGCAAATGTAAGAGAGGGTACAGAAGGATGGCATCCATATTTCAATATTGGTAATTCAAAAATAACTATTATAGAAGCTTCAATGGATAATAAACCATATACAATATTAGATGATTGGAATGAAAGTGGTAGTTTATCGGGTAAAGCCTATAAAGCAGGACTATATTATCCAGAAAGTAACGAAGTAGATATATGTTTTGGTATAACAAGTTATGGTACTCATACCTATAAAATAAAATATACTATCAGTAACTTTGTAAGTACTACTGATGACTCAGATATTATCTATTGGACATTAATGCCTTATGACTTTAGTGCCAGACCAGATAATGTAACAATAAAAATATATAGTGATGAAAAATTTTCTGATTCATTAGATGTATGGGGATATGGAAAATATGGAGCACCATGTTATGTTTATGATGGAAGAATTGAAATGACTTCCGATGGCCCATTATATAGTGATGAATATTTAACAATTTTAGTAAAATTTGAAAAAGGAACATTTAGAACATCAAATAATATAGGTAATAATTTTGATTATTATCATGATATGGCTGAAGATGGAGCTACTAATTATGTTGATGAAGATTATAATCGAAAAGAAAGTATTTTTGAGAGAATATTTCCTATAATAATGTATTTAATATTCTTTATACCAACAATACTAGGAATAATATATGCATCAAGTAAAAATAAAAAATATGACTTTGGACAAACCGGCAATAAAGTAAGAAAAGATGTTCTAGCATTTAGGGATATACCTTGTAATAAAGATCTTTTTAGAGCATATTGGGTAGCTACTAACTATAATTTAACTAAAAAGAAAGAAGATTTTCTAGGAGCGGTTATTCTAAAATGGCTTCGTAATGGTAATATTAAAATAGAAAAAAGGACATCAAAGAAACTATTTAAAGAAACAGAAGAAAATAATATCGTATTTGTAACTGCACCAATTGAAGTAGAACAAGAAAGAAAACTATATCAATATATGTATGAAGCAAGCTTAGATGGATGCCTAGAATCAAATGAATTTAAAAAATGGTGCACTAAAAATTATAAGAAGATTTTAAATTGGTTTGATGAGAATATCGATGATGAAACTAGTAAATTAGTTACTGAAGGAAAAGCAACACCAGTAGTAGATGGCAAAATATTTAAACATACTATTTATCAAATAGATCCATCTATGATGAAAGAAGCTGAGCATATGGCAGGCTTAAAAAAATTCTTAAAAGAATTCTCTATGATTGATACAAGAGAACCAATCGAAGTAAATCTATGGAATGAATATTTAATGTATGCTCAAATCTTTGGTATTGCTAAAGAAGTAGCAGATCAATTTAAGAAGTTATATCCAGAAGTAATCCAAGATATGGAAAGATATGGATATACATATAGTGATATTTACTTTATTCATCATATAACAACAGATGGAATGAAGAGTGCAAGTGTAGCTCGCTCAAGAGCAGAATCATACTCTTCTGGTGGAGGAGGATTCTCTTCTGGCGGCGGAGGCGGAGGTTCCTTCGGCGGCGGAGGCGGCGGAGGCGGTTTCCGTTAATAAACCAAATAAAAAACATCAATTACATTGTAATTGGTGTTTTTAATATGTTATTTTTTTACTAAATACAATTTTTTTACAATTTCATTACCATATTTTTTACATTCTTTTTTATTTAATACATCATTTTCACTTAATGAACAACAATAAAAATCAATAGTGCAGTTACCATCATCATTAAAAGATAGAGTGGCAGAATAAAAATCATTATTTACTCCAGTACTAACCATATGCAATGTATTAAAATTATAAGTATTTATCATAAAATAATTACTCGCTGATATCATATTAATATTATCTGTCAATCCAATTGAAGAAATTATTTTTTTTATTTCTTCTATTTCTTCTTTTGAATTTTCAATGATTTTTCTGCGTTCAATCCATCTTTTTAAAATTAAATGCCTAATAAAAGGATTAGAACTTAATGCAATTCCAGCATAGTTGAGTTTACCATTGTCTTCCAAAACCCCAATTGTTGGACGATTTTTGGCAATAGCATCTATTATAAAAGCTCTTTCTATTATTGGCTGAATATCAATACACCATGGATTTTTACTTTGAATAGACATCAGAGGTACTTTAATAAGTTTTTTATACTCTGCCTTCATAGATTTTAATTCTAAAAAATAGTCTCTTAACGATAAAATATTTCCTTTGCTACAACCAAAATAATTTATTTCATCTAAACTACTAAAAATGAAATTTCTTAATGTTTTTAAATCAATTAAATTTAGGTTATCAGAATTTCCACTTTTATACATGTTTATTCTCCCTTCTAACTTTATTATAAAAAAAGAGCTTATACATGTCAAGCCCTTTATCAATAACTATTTAGTTTCAATTAAACCATAGTCTCCATCTTTTCTCTTATATAAAACATTTATACTATCTGTATCCATATCTTTATATACAAAGAAACTATGTCCTAATAATTCCATTTCTAATACTGCTTCTTCTTCACTCATTGGTTTCATTTCAAGTTTCTTTCTTTTAACAACAGTCTCTTTAGCTTCTTCTTCCATAGGAAGTTCATAATCAAAATTAAACTCTTTAACACTTTCCTTAACATTTCTATTAAGTCTAGTCTTATTCTTTCTAATTTGTCTTTCTAGCTTATCAGTAACTAAGTCAATCGCAGCATATAAATCATCATGTTCTTCTTCACTTCTTAAAATAAATTTACTAGTAGGAATGGTAACCTCTACTATCTGTGAATTACCTCTAACTTTAGCTAAGACATTAGCGGTAATATCATCATCTTTAAAGTACTTATCTAATTTTCCTAACTTTTCCTCCGTATAATCTTTGATTGCGTCTGTAATAACAAGTTTTTCTCCTCTAATATTATATTTCATATTATCAGTCCTTTCTATATAATATTATACTTTTTTATAATTAAAAATTAAGTAGAATTAACTCCATAAATTATTATTATAAATATTAGTATCTACTAAATTTTTAATAGCAGCTTTTACATTAGGAGTGTCCTCTTTATAAGTAACTCCATGCCAATTAGCACTAGTTTCTATAACTTGGCATTTTGCTTTATTATTATGTATTAAGTCATCTAATACATTAGGAATATAAAATTCACACTTATCTAAATTATCTTTGTTCATATCAAAGAAATTAACAAACCCTTCTTCGATATACTCAAATATCTTTGGAGTAAATAATAAGAAATTCATTGATACTGTATCATTTTCTTTAACTTCAAAAGAGTCCCTTCCATCTAATGGACTAGCAGTAATAACTCCATCAATCTTTTCTATCTTACTTTCTGTAATATTTAATAAGTAATTATCATTATCTACTTCACATACTCCTCTTTTAACAGAACCATTTTCTGTAAGTGTATTAGCTACTTTATAACCAATCATACCAAATTCTGATGATTCTTTATCTATATTACTTAAAAATTCATATGCTTTAATATATGCATCTCTCCCATAAAAGTCATCTGCATTGATCATAGCAAAAGGTTCATGTATATAATCTTTAGCACACCATACTGCATGAGCAGTCCCCCATGGCTTAATTCGATCTTTCGGTACTGAATATCCTTCAGGAATATTACTTAATTCTTGAAAAGCATATTCTACCTTAATATGAGGTTCTATTCTCCTTCCAATTGTTTCCTTAAATAGCTCATAATTTTCTTTCTTAATAATAAAGACAATTTTATTAAATCCAGCTTTAATAGCATCATATACAGAGTAGTCAATAATAAATTCACCATTAGGTCCCATTGGTTCAATTTGCTTAAGGCCCCCAAAACGACTACCCATACCTGCTGCTAGAATAAGAAGTGTTGCATCTTTCTTCATTATCTCTCTCCTTTCCACTTCATATTACCCGCATTATCTTTCTAACTACATTATACCAGATAAATAAGAAAAAGTTAATATCTAGAATAAAAATAATTAAAACTATACATAATTATAATAGAATATTCGCAGATATTCACGTATAGAAAATATTTATTTATTTTCTATTTTTTGTTATACTTATTATGGAGGGATAATATATGGATATATTTTGTAAAATAATAAAAGGAGAAATACCTTCATACAAACTATATGAAGATGATAAAGTATTAGCATTCTTAGATGTAAATCCAAATCATAATGGCCATACTCTAATAGTGCCAAAAGAGCACTTTGAAAACATTTTTGATATCGATGAAGAACTATTACATCATATCTTAAAAGTAGCTAAAGAAATAGCCATCTTATTAAAAGAAAAATTAAATTATGATGGAATATCACTATGCCAAAACAATTATTATGGTCAAGAAGTAAAACATTTTCATTTACATCTAATACCAAAATATAAAGAAGAAAATAAATTATCAGTAGAAGAAGTCTATAATATCTTAAAATAGATTTCTTTTTTTATTTGACAGATAAAATTAATAAGTAAATTATCCACAAACAATTAATAGATGTATCTTTTATGTTGCCTAAATAGCATTTGAAAAATTAATTTACAAATAAAAAATAAAAGTGTATAATATTAAGCATCAGGTGAAGTTATGGATGAAATGATAGAATTGTTAGAAATAATCTTAAATTTTGAAAATAAAATGATTTCGTTTTGGATTAGCTGTATTCAAAGCATAAATGAGCAAAATGAAATAATTAAAAAATACAATTTAGAATTAATGAATTATTTCAATAATTTTAAAAGTGTTAATTTAGAAAATATTATTAATAATATTCCTTCTGACGGAATATTAGAGGATTATAGATTTAAAGAGTTAACCAGTGTATTTGGCTATTTATATGAAATTAGTCAAGAATATGATATTAATTGTATAAATGATATCATTTATAAGTTATTATCTATATGGGATTTAAATCATACTGCTGATTCTTTATTTATAAAAAAATTAATGCGTATTATATGTTCGAGTCAATTTGATTTAATATCTAATAAATATATAGATAAATTATTATTGGGGAAAATATATATCGATTTAGTAAATGAAAATAAAATTGATCCAAATGAGATTGTAGGATTTTCTTCTGAGCCTTTATATGAATTGTTGCCTATTGGGATTGAATACTATGATACTAAAATACTATGATACTAATTTAAAGGTAATATCAAACCCTTTAATAAAATGGAATATGTATAGTAATGGCTCTCACACATTAGATGGAATGTGTTGTGATTATACAATTAGTAAGGAAAAAAGTAAAGAATTTGAAACTAAGTATTATCATGACGCCATAATGTGTGCCATTAAATCATCTTGTAGTATATTTAATGATATATTTGAAAATCATGGTAAAAAAAAATATGAACCATTATACATAAGATTAATGGGATTTAGCAAATATAATAGTCATTTAAAAGATAAAGAATTTATTGAAGAAATAAAAGAGTATATACTAAGTGATGAAGGTTTTTCTCATCAACTGGATTTATATACTTATCATAATGAAATATCTGATAAAATAATTGAAGAATTAAAAGCAGAAAGAGAAAAGAAAAAAATAAAGAGTTATAAGAAATTATAATTCTTTTAATTATAGAAAAAAACTATCCGAAGATAGTTTATAGAAATATTTTCTAATATAAGAAAGTAGAACCTAGTATAATAGCAAGTAAGATGTATAAAACAATTACTATTAATAGACCGCTATTGCCATTGTTATTATTGTTATTATTTTGACATTTTTCAGACATATTTAACACCTCCTTAAATTATAACCAAGCGCCAAGTATGATTATTAATAGAATGAATAAAACTAATACAATAGCAGCTCCAGAACCATTTGAGCAGTTACTCATAATACATTCCTCCTTTTTTTCTATTCATCATATTCTATGGAAAAAATAAAAAAGTGTGAGGACTTATATAAGAAAACATAAAAATATAGTATAAAAATATTGTTTTTTTTACCTATTTTTGCTATTATATTAATGTACATAAAAAACTGAAAGGAGAATATTTATGGCAAAAAAAGAAGAAAACAAAAAGAAAAATATCAAAGAAGAGGTTAAAAATAAAAAGAATAATAAGAAAGAAGA
>ODAI011514767.1_pt1 | contig 14488 bp, 9 predicted proteins | sample 1539321 | NCBI WGS metagenome assembly ODAI01 (sample SAMN02144231, study PRJEB22623) | gut metagenome | biome: sheep rumen | host: Ovis aries | place: New Zealand
CCGGTCCAGCATAGGCTTTGTGTTGTTGTGGGCATCGTTGTGCAAATTGGCAACTATGTCGTATGTCGCCTGGTCCAGTGCTACAGGATCCAGGCTGGCCACTATACCATAGTCAGCTATCAGCGGAGCCTTTGGGTTTCCGTTGCAGTCACAGTCGATACTCATCTTGTTCATCACGCTTATGTACAGGATATTCTTGCCGCCGTTGAAATACTCATGCACCCCCTGGGCAGTGGCTGCCATTGCCTCAAGAAAACCGTTTTGGTCTTTAGTGTGTTTCCAGCACTCGACGACATCCTCGGTAACTCCTGCCGAATGGATATATGCCTTGCCTGCCGATGATGCAACACCTATGGATGCATTCTTCAGTACACCGCCAAAACCACCCATCTGGTGTCCCTTGAAGTGAGCCAGGTTTATCATGAAGTCGTAATTGCGCATGTGGCTGCCTACTATGTCATATTTCAGACGTGAAGTATCCTTGAGCGGAATGTGGATAGTGTCCTCTCCGTCCATTATGTCCACTTTGGCGATCTTGGTGAAGCCACGTTCCTCTATTGCCTTCCAATGCTTCTCTGTCGTGCAGCGGTTGCCTCCGTATGCAGTGTTACACTCGACGATGGTTCCGTTAACCTCATCTACCAGCGGCTTAATGAATTCAGGACGAAGATAGCCAGTCTTCTCAGATTCGCCGGTACTGATCTTTACTGCTACTCGTCCAGTTGCTTTACGTCCGAGGGCTTTGTAGATTTTGACAAGAGACTCCGGAGTTATCTCTCGTGTAACATACACCTTGCTTTGGGCAGCAGCGGTAGAGGCTACCAGCAGTCCCAACGTCAGGATTGATAATGTCTTTTTCATATAGTATTTTATATTTATATGATTTGTTAGTCATAACTTGACTCTTATGCCAGCCATAAATGTTGCCCTCGGCATTGGATAGCCTGCATTTATTTCGTATCTTTGTGCCAGTATGTTCTCCCCTCGTATCCATAGTGTCAGGATACGTGATGCCTGATAGCTTACGGAAGCATTAAGCAAGGCAAAGCTCTCTCGTTTCACTTCCTCCCCCGTTTGTGTGCACAGTCCGGCCAGTGCAGTAAGCGACGCCGATGCCTGCCATCGTCCGTATTGCATGTCCGCTCCTATATGGCCTTTGTAGTTGGGCGCTCCCACTGTTGCATTGCGCTGATGCAGGTAACTGTGGTTTGTGTTCATGCGCCAGTGTCTCGATATAGTCCATGTAAGGTCAGCCTCTACACCCTCGTTTAGGAATGTACCGCTGTTTATGTTCTTACCGTTAACCGTCTGAATCATGTTTTTTCCGTCCGTAACGAATACGTTTGCCCCGTACTGCAGCCTGCCGTTGCATACTGTATGATGCCATGCCAGTTCGTAGTTCAGCATGCTCTCCGCCTGTAATGTCTCGCTGTTTGCCGTACCGTACATGAACATCTCACGTATGGTAGGATTGCGGAATCCCTTGCCGAAGGTAGCACTCAGCTGTCCTGTGCGAAGGGCCTTCCAGCAGAAACTCGCCTGTGGTATTACCTCGAGACCAGCCCGTGTATGATAGTCAAGGCGGATACCAGCCTCTATTACTATTTTTCTTCCAGCCTGTTGGCGTATATCCAGGTATGGGGCTACTTCGTCCTCGTTGCTGAGGGCACTTTGCTTCAGGCGCTTTGGCGTGGTTACCGTCTCTCCGGTAACCCTGTCGGTATACCATGCGTGCCCGTGTATGTGCTTATAGTCCAGTCCAACTGTCAACGACATGGTGTTGGTCTGAAAGAAGTTGAGGTTCTCGTATGCCGAGAATCCTGCCACGGCATCGTACGAGTTGAACAAGTCCGTTTGTGGCATGCCACCGGTTGCATATCCGTCATTTATCTTATGGTATCCGAAATTGTCATATATGCTGAAGGCACCGCTGTGTCTGCCAAATCTGTTGTTCAGGACGATATTGGCCTGACAACGTGTTATCTTCTGGTCGTTTTCAATCATTGGCTTGCTCACGCTGCCAGGATTTGATGCGTCGAAATGTGTCACGTCCAAGTCACCTGTCAGCGACCAGTGTCTGGATATGTCCCATCCCAGTTTGACAAGTCCCCCGTATTGTTGGAAACCCATATTGGGCCTGTGGTTGTCGCTCCTGCCATACTGTGCGGCAATCGTGGCATGGAACTTTTTGTATCGCAGTTGGTTTGCAGCCTCGGCCTGAAACGTTCCGTAACTGCCGCCACCCAGTTGTACATGAGTATTGTTCAGGACTTTCCCATAAAGACTGTCCGTCTGTGGAACCTGGCGCGTGATGATGTTTACCACGCCACCCATTGCATTTGAGCCATAAAGGAGTGATGCCGGGCCTCGGATGACCTCTACTCGCTCTGCCATTAGCGTATGATAGCTGTCTGCGATGGAATGGCCGAAAACACCATTGTATTGTGGATGTCCGTCAATCAGCACCAGCACCTGTGAATTGCTCGACGACAACCCGCGTATCATGATTCCTCCCGCAGCTCCGGTGCTTACGCCATAACCCATCATACCGCGTGCGGTTACCATTACTCCCGGAACTTTTTCTGTCAGTGTCGGCAGGATTTCAGAACGGAATGTCCTGCAAATCTCGTTCCTGTCCAATTTGCTGACAGTGACTGGCAGCTGGGACTGTCTCGTCTCTGTGCGGACACCGGTAACTACGACCTCGTTCATAGTCAGTGTGTCCGTCTTTTCGCCATTGGCAGTACAGATATTGCAGGTACAGACGGACAGGAGCAGGATACAGAGTCTTGACTTTTTCACCAGTTATGTTATTTTCGCATGCAAAATTACGCCATTACACATGCAATCAGTTTTTTTTGCCCGTTAAAACATGTTAATCCTCTGAAACAATGGACAAAATCACGGATAGACCTAATGTAAAAGTATGTAAATTTGCAGCCGGATTTATAAAGAGGTACAATGGCACTTAATTACGTTTGGCTTGGTTTGTTTCTTGTGGGCATCGCCGTAGGTGTTGTCCGGTTTGTGTTCATGGGTGATGCCGATACATTGCCACAGATGATGAACTCGACTTTCGAGATGTCCAAATATGCATTTGACCTCACCCTGGGTCTTACCGGTACTCTCACCCTGTGGATGGGGATACTTAAAATCGGCGAGGACAGCGGTCTGGTAGGCAAGCTGGCAAAGGTACTTAGTCCCGTCTTGACCAAATTGTTCCCAGATATTCCCAAGAACCATCCCGCCTTGGGGGCAATCTTTATGAATATTTCGGCAAACATGCTGGGATTGGACAATGCAGCCACTCCGTGCGGACTGAAGGCCATGCAGGAGCTGCAGGGTATCAATCCAAAGAAGGATACTGCCAGCAATGCAATGATTATGTTCCTTGTACTTAATACGAGTGGACTTACGATTATACCGGTCAGCATAATGGCCTATCGTTCACAGGCCATGCTTACGGAATTTGGCAGCGCGAGTGCCATGGCAGCAGCCGGAGCTACCCCCACAGACGTATTTATTCCGCTTCTCCTGACCACGATGTGCAGTACGCTGATTGGACTTATAGCCGTGTCTTTGTATCAGAGGATAAACCTTTTCCGACGCGCCTTCCTGGTAATGTTTGCAGTCATCGCCGCCCTCGTTGCAGCACTTTTCTGGACTGTATACGGAATGGATACCAGCAAGGAGATACAGGACTTCTGCAACCTTTTGACCAGTATGATAATATTGGGAACGATAGCCATGTTCCTCATCTCAGGCATCCGTGGCAGGCTGAACGTCTTTGCATCCTTTATCGAAGGTGCCAAGGGCGGTTTCCATACGGCAGTAAACCTTATTCCGTATTGTGTGGCTATGCTTGCTGCAGTGGGAGTCTTCCGTGCCAGTGGCTCATTGGAACTGCTGCAGACAGGTATGCGCAATGCCGTTGATTTCTGTGGAATGAACAGCGACTGGGTAGATGCATTGCCCGTTGCCTTGCTCAAGCCGCTAAACGGGGCCGGAGCCCGCGGTATGATGATTGAGACATGGACGAGCCACGGCACATGCTCGTTTGTCGGTCATCTGTCCAGCGTCATCCAGGGCAGTACCGACACGACCTTCTATATTCTGGCCATCTACTTCGGCAGCGTCGGCATAACCAAGTTCCGCTACAGTGTCGTTTGCGGACTGCTTGCAGACTTTGCAGGAATTTGTGCAGCCGTAGCCATCAGCTATTTCTTCTGGGGGTAGTTCTTGTCATTGCCGGCATATATCTCAAACGGTACACGGAAGGGTATGCCACGTTGCATCATGTCATCGAGGATGGGGTAGAGGCGTGTCTTGAAGCTGGTCCAATGGCGGTTGTCGGGGGTGCTCCAGCCTGCCTCGGCGAGGGCGAGGGCGCGGGGGTAGGTCATGTAGAAGGCTCGGTTGATGTCGTTGATGGCTTCGCCCCACAGGGTGCCCATAACGCCGGTGATATGGTCTGTGGGCTGGTTCAGTTCCGGGTATGCAGGATCCCACTGGTATGCGTCTTTCAGAGTGAGGATGGGCATGCCCCAGTTGTTGTTTTCAGGGAGGTCGCCAGGGTACTGTGGGTAGTCGAAGTAACAATGCTCGCCTGGTGCCATGATAAGGTCGTTGCCGGATGCGGCGGTGAGCCGGATTGCTGTGGGAGTGAGTGCATTGCGCCACGTCACGAGGGTGACGTCTTTGGGGTAGGGAAAGAGGTATTGTGTGGCTGGTGGGACGATATTGTCCATCTCCACCCACAGGATGGGCTTCTTGCCTTTTGCACGGAGCGTTTCCCAGAAATGTGAGAAAAAGTATCCCATTATCAGGTCGTCGCTGGTGTAATGTAGCCTGGCCTTAAGGGCCTGGCAGCGTGGGCATAGGCTCCAGTTCTTGCGTATAAGGGATTCATCGCCCCCGAGGTGTATGTATGGCGAAGGGAATAGAGCGGCTATCTCATTTATGATGTCGCTGCACAATTTGTATACTTCAGGCTGTGAGGCGCACAGCATGACGTCAGTGCGCAGCTTGTGCCCCCATGCGGTGGTGTCTGTGTGCTGGCAGAGGTATTGCGGGTGAGTGCGCAGTATGCCATAGGTGTGTCCGGGGATGTCTATTTCAGGGACGATGGTGACGTGACGTGTGGCTGCATATCGGATGAGTTCACGAATCTGGTCTTGCGTGTAGTGCTGCTGTCCTTGGGTGAGTTGTGGGTGGCTGTATACCTGTATGCGGAACCCTTGGTCGTCAGAGAGGTGTAGTTGGAGAGTGTTGAATTTGAAACGTGCCATTTCATCGATATAGCGTTTGATGTCAGAAACAGGCAGGTAGTGCCGTGCAGGGTCGAGCATCAGAGCGCGGTATCTATAGCGTGGTATGTCGCGTATCTGTACTGGAGCTATGCAAAAGCGGTTCTTATTACATGTGCTGTTTGTCCTGATCCACTGATCGAGGGTGTTGATGGCGTTGAATACGGCATGTGGAGTCGCACCGTGGATGGCAATGCCTTTGTGATTGACAGTCAGGGTGTATTGCTCGTCGTTGTCTCGAAGGGTTGTGTCTATGCAGAGTTTGATGTCAGCCTTTGCTCGTTGTCTGTCATGTAGTGATATGTCGGGAAAGTGCCTGTGCAGCAGTGCCTTGAGGTATGTCGTTTCTGTCAGGAGCCTGTCATCTGTACTGATGAGACATTTGCTTTGGATTATACAAGGCTTCTGCAGACTGATGTGAATTTCGCGAGGGTAGGGTATCAGTGCCGGCTGGTGTGTCTGTGCAGTGGCGGCGACAGTAGCCGTGGATATGAGTGCAAGAATGTGTAGTTTGCATGTTTCGTGGCAACTGCAGTTGCATGTGCCGCAGCCCCCGGTTCGTTTCTGGCGGTGTATGTATCTGTATGCTACGATGACAGCCGTGATCAGGATGGCTGTCAGGATCAGTATGCTTTGTATATTCATTTCGTACTACATTATAGTGTTGAGTGTCAGGGCTGTGATGTAGGCGGCTATCCACGCTGTGATGCATTGGAAGATTATGGTGGCTATGGACCATCTGGTACCAAGTTCGCGCCGGATGGTGGCTATGGTGGCTATGCATGGGGTATACAGGAGACAGAAGACGAGCAGTGTGTAGGCAGTAGCAGGCGTAAGAATGGTTGTGAGTGCCGTGCCTGCAAAAAGAGTTGATAGAGTACTTACTACCACCTCCTTGGCTAGTACTCCGCTGACAAGGGAGGTGACTATGCGCCAGTCACCGAAACCGAGCGGTTGGAATAGCGGTACTGCCATCCCGGATATCTGTGCGAGTATGCTCTCTTGCTCCATGCCTTGGGCAACCATGTCCAGATGCAGGTTAAAGGTACGCAGGAACCAAATCACAATGCTGGCGAGGAAGATTACCGAGAATGCTCGCTGGAGGAAGTCGCGGGCTTTGTCCCATAGCAGGCGCATTACGTTGGCAGCGACTGGCAGGCGGTAGTTTGGGAGTTCCATTACGAACGGGACGGCTTGTCCGCGGAAATATGTGTACTTCAGTATCAAGGCTACGATTATGGCAGACAGGATGCCTATCAGGTATAGGCTCATCATTACTATAGCTCCGCGTCTTGGGAAGAAAGTAGAGGCAAAGAATGCATAGATGGGTATCTTGGCCGTGCATGACATGAATGGCGTCAGCAGTATTGTCAGACGGCGGTCGCGTTCGCTGGGCAGTGTGCGGCTGCTCATTATGCTGGGTACGCTGCACCCGAAGCCAAGGAGAAGGGGGACGATGCTGCGTCCCGACAGGCCTATACGGCGCAGGAGCTTGTCCATTACGAATGCGATACGAGCCATGTATCCGGTGTCCTCGAGCATCGACAGGAAGAAGAACAGTATGATTATTAGAGGCATGAAGACCAGGACTGTGCCCACGCCGGAGTATATGCCGTCTATGATGAGAGAGTGTACGGCAGGAGCGATGTTCCATTGTGTCAGGATGGTGTCGCTCACTTGTGTGAAACGGTCAATTCCTGCTTGGAACAGGTCTTGCATCCATGCGCCTATACTGTTGAATGTCAGGTAGAATATGATGCCCATGATGCAGAGGAATGACGGCAGGGATGTCCATCGGCCCGTAAGTATGCGGTCGAGCCTGCGGCTGCGACGTTGCTCCTTGCTTTCCTTGGGGCGTATGACTGTGTGCCGGCACACTTGCCTGATGTAGTCGTACCGCATGGCTGCCATGGCTGCCTGACGGTCCAGGTTGCGCTCTTCTTCCATCTGGCGCAGAATGTGCCGGACTGTTGCATGTTCGTTCTGGCTGAGGTTGAGGGCCTCGCTCACTAATGGATCGCCTTCTATGAGCTTGGTCGCGGCAAAGCGCAGAGGGATGTCGGCACGTCGGGCGTGATCCTCTACGAGGTGCATGATGGCATGCAGACAGCGGTGTACTGCACCTCCGTGCTCAGTGGGTGAGCAGAAGTCCTGTCGTTTGGGACCTTCTTGGTATCGTGCGACATGCAGGACGTGACCTATTAGTTCATCGACGCCTTCGTTCTTCATGGCCGAGATGGGAATTACGGGGATTCCCAGCAGTGCTTCCATTCTGTTGATGCGGATGGTGCCGCCGTTGTCCTCGACCTCGTCCATCATGTTGAGGGCAAGTACCATGGGTATGCCCAGTTCCATGAGTTGCATGGTCAGGTACAGGTTGCGCTCGATGTTTGACGCATCGACTATATTGATGATGGCAGTGGGTTTTTCCGCGAGTATGTAGTTACGGCTGACGATTTCCTCGTTGGTGTATGGAGATAGCGAGTATATGCCAGGAAGGTCGGTAAGGATGACGTCAGGGTGTCCCTTGATGTGACCGTCCTTGCGCTCGACGGTTACACCGGGGAAATTGCCGACATGTTGGTTGGAACCTGTCAGTTGGTTGAACAGTGTGGTCTTGCCGCTGTTTTGGTTCCCTACCAGGGCAAGGCGCACTATTCCTGGACTAATATCCTTGTGGTCGGTCTGTTCTTCGTGATATCGTCCGGATTCTCCGTATCCGGGATGTTCTGTCTGATATTGATATCCTCGGCTGGTATCTCCGTCTTCGTCTGGTATCACGTTTTCTGCCTGCAAGGCAGTGTCAGTCGTGGTGACTGTTATCCTGTCGGCATCGGCCTTGCGCAGTGTAAGCTCGTATCCATGTATGCGCAGTTCCATGGGATCGCCCATGGGGGCATACTTTACCAATGTTGCAGTGACGCCTGGCAGGACACCCATGTCCAGAAAGTGCTGGCGCAGAGCTCCCTCGCCTCCTACGTTGGTTATGATGGCCGACTGGCCTATGTTAAGTTGTGCAAGTGTCATTGTCTGCAGGCTTGATTACGTTGTGTTGCTTGTGCGTGGTTCATGTCTGCAAATTTACAAAAAACTATAGATTATAGTCCGCGAATTATGATTTCTTTATACCTTTGCACTATGAAATCATTAATTTTGGGTAGTGGGTTGCGTGTGATAGTGTCGGCAGGCGACAGCGATGTGGCTTATTGTGGCATTGCAGTGGACAGTGGTACGCGTGACGAGCTGGAAAGCGAGAGCGGCCTTGCTCATTTCACCGAGCACCTTAGTTTCAAGGGGACAGAGAGACGCTCCTCGCGCCAGATTATCTCGCGTATGGAGAGTGTTGGAGGCGAGCTGAATGCTTTTACCGGAAAGGAAGAGACAGTCTACTACTGTGCCTGCCAGGGTGAGTATATGGGGCGTGCCATGGATTTGTTGTTCGACGTGGTCATGCACAGTACCTATCCGCAGGGAGAGATGGACAAGGAAGTGGAGGTAGTGGTAGATGAGATCGAATCATATAACGACAGTCCGTCAGAGCTGATATACGATGATTTTGAGGCTCTTCTGTTCGACGGACATCCGCTTGGACGTAGGATTCTGGGTGATGCAAAGCGTTTGCGCGAATATAGGAGACATGATGTGCAGGCATATGTGTCGAGGATGTACACTCCCGATAGAATGGTGTTTTTTTGCTGTGGTCCGGTGGAGGAGGATGATGCATCTGTGATGCGCCTGTTACGTCCTGTATTGGCAAGGTATCCGGAACTGAACGTCGGGCAGGCTGTGCCGTCAAGGCGAGTGCGCGAGTCATTTGCCACACTTGAGTCTGGTGGCAGGCCAGTGACTGTCAGCATGGTCAAGGACACCCACCAGTCGCATATCATGATGGGAGCGCGGGCCTATGCAGGCGATGATCCTCGTCACCTTGCGCTGTATGTCGCCAACAATATCTTGGGCGGTCCCGGGCTGAGCAGCAGGCTGAACATGGCCTTGCGCGAGCGTACCGGACTTGTGTATATGGTTGACAGTTCGTTGGTTGCATATTCGGACACCGGGGTATGGGCAGTGTATTTTGGCTGCGACAAGGGAGACGTATCACGTTGCAGGCGCCTGGTCGTAAACGAATTGAAGAGGATGTGCAGCAGTCCCTTGAGTGAGCGTGCGTTGAATGCCGCCAAACGCCAGCTATCAGGGCAGATAGCCTTGGCCTATGAGAATACGGAGAACGTGGCCATTGGCATGGGCAAGCGCCTTTTGCACTATGATAGCATGCAGAGCCGTGAGCAGTTGATTGAGCGTATAGGAGCAATTACGGCGCAAGAGGTCTGGGAAGCAGCTCGTGAGGTCTTCGATCCAGAGCGCCTTACCATTCTGGAGTACAACTGATTTTTATCGTTTCACCGCTTACGGGGTGTATGAATTGCAGGCTTGATGCATGCAGCATTAGCCTTTCTGCCGAACTCTCATCGCCATACAGGCGGTCTCCGAGGATTGGGTTGTCCAGACCTTGCGGGTGTGCACAGTGTACTCGCAGCTGGTGCGTACGTCCAGTACGTGGGGATAGTATGACGTGTGCATGTCCGTCAGTGTTTTCCAGGACCTGGTATTTCGTTTGTGCCTGACGTCCGTGTATGTTGTCTACAGTCTGGTGTGGCAGGTTGTCCAAGTCAGGTCGCAGCGGCAGGGTGATTTCTCCGCAGCAGCCCGTCGGCATCTGGTGTTGCAGGATTGCCTGGTATTGTTTGTGGACTGCACGTTGCTCGAACTGTCTCTGTAGGTTGGCAAGCGTGGCAGTGCCGCGAGCGAGCAGCATGACACCACTGGTATCCTGGTCCAGACGATGTGCCGGCTGCCAGCCGGTGATGCTTTGTACTGAAGGGTAGAACTCACGGCCCGGTACCGAGAGCAGGCCTGACGGCTTGTTGACGATTAGCAGGAACCTGTCTTGGTACAATATCTCGAGTTTTTTGGCCGTGTCCATGTATTGTGACATACGTGGATCGGGTTCCGGGTCGAGCCCGTCCAGCATGTGCCGCAGTATAGGTCGGCAGCGTGTCGCGCATGGCGGGGTGAAACTGTCGTCGCGTGAATTCCATTCGGCAATGGCCAGGGGGCGTATGTGTCTGCGGAAAGCTTCCTGCAGTAGCTTTGGAGCACAGCAGTCACCGGCTCCTGATGGAATACGGGTGTTGCCGAACAGTTGTGGCAAAGTGGCTTCCTGCCCTTTTATATTAAGGAATGTGTATTGGGAGAACAGCCATTGCTGCAATGCTTGCGAGCGGACTTTGCGTTCGTGTCGCAAGTCGCAGACTTCGCGCGGCGTGACTTCTGGTGAAGCAAGGCGTTGGTTAATTGCCGTTATTGCAGCCTCCTCCTGTACAAAGTGACAGCCTGGTTGCCTGATGTCGAAGATTGGCGGCACGAAGCCTGGCTGTACGGTCTTGCCGCCCAATGTCCCGCTGAACGCAGCCAGGTATCCTCCTTCCCAGATCAGGACGCCGAATGTCTTGCCCTCCGAGACATCTTCCTGCCAGGCCGTGTTTGACAGGTATGTGCGACGAACCTCCTGCATGGCAGCGAGGCACCGCTTGTCGAAAGTATATATGCGGAATGCCATGTACTTATAGCCAGTAGACGGATTCAGGTCCCATGTTGAACAGCAAGTCTACGATGCTCAGGTTGGGAATGAAACCATGCCGAGGAGCAAACAGCTGGTAATATGGTTCCTGACATATTGCTGCCTGGTCTTGTATTGTACAGTCTGGGATGCTCAGCAGACGCACTATTGTACTGTGCAGGTCGGCATTGAAGTCTACGAGTCTTTCCCAGTCATGTCGCTCGTAGAAAGGCCGGAAATCCTCTTCGTAATAGTCGAAGTAAGGAGTCTGGCGGTAGCTGCTGGCCAGAGCGTTCCAATGGCGGTGACGCCAGTTCCCATGTTCGGATATGAATATTTCTCCTACAGGAGTCACCTTGTGTGGGTTGACAACCGGGATGCTGAGTTTCAGCATCCCGGCAGGTGAGTCTATGCAACAGCTGTTCATGCCCTGTCCCCTGCGGAAAGGGACAGAGAAATCAAAGGCTGCCCCTTTTCGGAGCAGCCTCTGGTAATATTGTATGGATCCCAGATAGGCAGTCGTCATTCCGGGGAAACTGTCACTTTACCTGATAGCGGACTTCCTGGGTGCGGAATTTCTTCACCGTTACCGGCACCTTAGAGTATTTCAGTCCTTCGGCCTTGATTATAGTACAGCGGTTCTTGTCATTCTCGGCAAACGGCTGTACGGTGTCGCCATAACCGTCACCGCTTATGACGGATGCGTCTACGCCTGTGGCTACGAGAGCATCAATGGCAGCCTGGTTACGCTTCTTGGAGAGCTTCATGTTGCCGCGTGCAGAACCGGTACCCTTGTCGGCATACGAGCAAACGCTTATCTTGCATTCCTTGTGTTCCTTCAGGAATTCACCGATTTCCTTGATCTGCTCTTCAGGCGACCTGCCCACTGTTCCCTCCAGCCCGGTCTTTGCCAGTGCATAGCTGATGACCCATTCTTTGTTGCCTGACTCTGTGGATTCTACATATTCCGTCACGTCATACCATGTCGTGTCAATGCGTGTTTCCCATACCTCCTCGACCTTGGGAGCAACAGGCTTCTTCTTGTAGCCGAACTTGTATGCCACGCCGGCCTGTACGGTGATACTCCAGTCGTCTTTGTTGCTCAGCTTGCTGTTGTAGCAGTCGCTCAGGCTGTTTGCAGACACTTCAAGGTTGACGCTCCAGTGCTTTGCAAGGTTGATGTCCAGCATTCCGCCTACACGTGCGTTGTGGCTAAGCTTGGTACCGTCCCAGCTGTTGGCCAGTATGGAACTGTACTGACCTTTCATGGCATTTACATCATCGTTGTTCCATGCCGTGTTGAGGCCAATACCTCCAATCAGGTAGAAGTTGACAGGATAGTATTTCTTCTTGCCGAACATTGTGACCATGTTGAGCATGAGGTCCAGGTTGGTCGTGATGTAGTTGTATTTGTATTTGGTCATCTCACTCTGGTCGTTGACATAGAAGCCGCCTTTGTTCCATGCACCGTTTACGTGTAGCCTTGCACCTACTACGGGAGTGAAGAACGCACCGAAGCTGACACTGGCCGTCGGTGTCGTCAGCTTCCAGTTGTTTACGTTGGTGATGGTGTTCTGTATACCACCCTGAAGGCCGACAAACATATAAGGCGCAGGCTTGTAGTCCTTGTTGTCGTCCGAATCCTGTGCCATTGCAGACGATGTGCATACGAGCATCAGTGCGGCAATGAGATAGTGGAAGTGTTTCATAGCGTGTTTGTTATTATGATTTATAAACATATTCGCAACAAAAATAAGTTTTTTTAGTAATGTAACCAAAGGAAAAGGTATAATTTTGCCTGCTGCAATATTAATATATTGTAAAATACTTGCCGATTATGACATCTTTGTCAAAAAAAAACTATCTTTGTGCGGATAATAGTGTGTCTGTTACACGTTTGGAATATGTCTGAGGTCATCGTCAGGGCAATTGAGGGAAAGAAGGATATGAAGCGCTTTGTGCGGTTCAACTATGAACTGTACAAGGATTGCCAGTATGCCGTGCCCGATTTGCTGGAGGATACATTAGACGAATTCAGCTTGGAGAAGAATCCTGCGTTTGATTTCTGCGACGCCCGCTGGTTCTTGGCAGAGAGGGACGGCAAGATTGTCGGTCGTGTAGTCGGCATCGTCAACAATCGTGCCAACGCCAGATGGGGGTGCAGGCACGTGCGCTTCGGATGGATAGACTTCATAGACGACCATGCAGTTTCCTCGGCCCTGCTCAAGGCCGTCGAGGACTGGGGACGGGATAGCGGCATGGACACCATTGTAGGTCCGTTGGGCTTTACGGACCTGGATCCCGAGGGAATGCTGTTCGAAGGCTTCGACAAGATGAGCACCATGCCTACTATCTACAACTATGCCTATTACAACGAGCATATGGAGGCTCTTGGGTTCCGGGAGGACGCCGTGTGGGTAGACCGTACGATATACGTGCCCAAGAACGGACATGAGGCCAATCAGCAGAAGTTCTTCCGCGTGGCCAAGATGGTCGAGCAGCGCTATGGCTTCCACGTACGCAAGTTCAAGGGAAAGAAGGAACTGCGCGACAGCGGATACATAAAACGGGTCTTCGACATCATCAACACATCTTACAGGGACCTGTATGGCTACAGCGAGATGTCACAGAGGCAGATGGACAACTATGCCGAAAGGTATCTGCCTTATCTCAACCTTGACCTGATTTCTGTAGTGGAGAACCGTGAAGGAGATCCCATCGCCGTCGGAATCTGTATGCCGGATCTGTCTCAGGCAATACGTAAGGCAAAAGCCCGCCTGTTCCCGTTCGGTTGGTGGTACCTGCTCAGGGCACTGTATTTCAAGCTTAGCGACGTCATGGTCCTGCTGCTTATAGGAACCCTCCCGGAGTATCAGGACAGCGGTTGCGTGAGCCTGATATTTGCCGACATCATTCCTGCCGCACAACGTATGGGATTCAATACCGCAGAATGTTGTCCGCAGCTTGAGACTAACACCAAGGCGTTAAGCGTATGGCGCAACCTTGATTCAGTCGTGTACAAGAGACGCCATACGTGGAAGAAAAGTATTGGACCCGAAGAAAGAATATAGTTATTTGATTTGGAAGAACAAGGCAAGATAGTCAGTTACGACGAAGGTAATATCCGGCACCTGTCGGACATGGAGCACGTCAGGACCCGTCCTGGCATGTATATCGGCCGTCTGGGAGACGGCTCCCAGGCCGAGGATGGCATCTACGTACTGCTCAAGGAAGTCATAGACAACAGTATCGACGAATTCAAGATGAACGCCGGCAGGCGCATCGAGGTAACGATAGACGACGGCCTGCGCGCTACTATACGCGACTACGGCCGCGGCATCCCTTTGGGCAAGCTGGTCGAGGCTGTCTCGATGCTCAATACCGGAGGCAAGTACGACTCCAAGGCATTCAAGAAGAGCGTCGGACTTAACGGAGTCGGCCTCAAGGCAGTAAATGCTCTCAGCTCACACTTCGAGGCACGCTCATACCGCGACGGTCAGATGCGTTGCGCCTCATTCGAGAAAGGAATCCTGAAGACAGATTTGACCCAGGAGACCCAGGA
>ODAI012345957.1_pt1 | contig 14488 bp, 10 predicted proteins | sample 1539321 | NCBI WGS metagenome assembly ODAI01 (sample SAMN02144231, study PRJEB22623) | gut metagenome | biome: sheep rumen | host: Ovis aries | place: New Zealand
GGATCTGGTCGAATTCTGATCGGTTTCCTGAAGCAGAATGATATCCGGATCCATATCGGAAAGCATGCCTTTGATCCCTGCCATATTCTGTGAAAATCTTTCTGCTGTGGCGGTTGAAACGCTCTTTCCGCCGTCCATGAAAAAGTCTGCATTGTCTCCGAGAGCACCGTATCCCACATTCAGTGTAACGACACTGAACTCTTCTCCGATAACAACGTCCTCACGTGTGATGCCGGGTGTTGAATGGACTGTAAGAGATTCTATGTCTTTTGGCCTGTATTCTCTGACGGTCAGGTACATAATGACGGCAAAAGCGATCAGGAACAGGGCTACGGCAATGCGCAGCACCAAAACAGCTATTTTTCTAAGCACTGTTCTCATAGGATATATCCTTTGACAATAAAGATTGAGAGGGAAGGCGTTCCCTGACATTTATTATTGTACCCGAATCGTGTATAATATTCCAGTTGGATAAACAAAAACTGTCAGTAAAGAGGCGTCAAAATGTCAATGAGTTTTACCGAAAAAGAATTCATCCCTCTCATGCTTGGCGGAGACATTAACACCTACAGTGTCTCCAGGGCCTTTTATGAAAAATACGGTGTCAAATGCTATGTATTCGGAAAGTATGCAACGGGACCCAGCTTCGGCAGCAGATTCATAGAATACGAAGCAAACGAAAAGATCGACACGGACGAGTATTTCGTCAAGAGGGTCAATGACTTTGCCGCAGCGCATCAGGACAAAACCATCATACTCATAGGCTGCGGGGATTCTTATGTGGCACTTTGCTCAAAGCATAAGGCGGAGCTTGCAAAGAATATAATCACACCTTACATAGATTATGAACTGATGCATTCTCTTCAGATGAAGGAGACTTTCTACGGACTGTGTGACAAGTGGGGAATCGATTATCCCGGGACGGTCATTTATGACAGGTCCATGGGAGATGATTTTGAGATGGATTTTCCCTATCCCGTTATCATGAAGCCTTCAAACGGTATTGAGTATTGGGAGCATCCTTTTGATACGCAGAAGAAGGTATATACCATACATGACCGGAACGAGATGATAAGCGTTCTGAATGACATATATTCTGCCGGTTACAAAGATAAGATGATCATCCAGGACAGGATTCCCGGTAATGATGAATATATGAGAGTCCTGACCTCCTATTCCGATCATAACGGAAAGGTCAAGATGATGTGCCTCGGCCATGTTCTTCTCGAAGAGCATACCCCCCACGGACTCGGAAACCATGCTCTGATCATCACGGAGCCCAATACCGGACTCATGGAGAGCGTGAAAAATCTCTTAGAGTCAATGCATTATGTAGGATATTCGAATTTTGACATCAAATATGATACAAGGGACGGAAAGTTTAAATTCTTCGAGATCAACACAAGACAGGGAAGAAGTAATTATTATGTGACCGGCTCCGGTTTTAATGTTGCCGAATACATCACGGAGGATTATTTCTACGGAAAAGAACTTCCTCTTAAGTATGCGTTAGAAGAGCATCTTTGGACTGTTGTTCCCAAGGGTGTTGCTTTGAAATATGTGAAGGACCGTATGCTTAGGGAAAAGATGGAGAAACTGTGGTCTGAAGGAAAGGTCGTAAATCCCATCTTTATGAAGGGAGATAACAAGCCCGGAAGAATGTACAGGATGATAAGAAACTATTTCAGTCATTATGTGAAGTTTAAAAAGTATTACACCTTGTGATGATTTTGGTCCGGTAAGACAGGGAAAAGAGGAAGGTACATGAGAAAAATCCTTGGTGTTGTAGGCGGAATGGGGCCTGAAGCCACAGCCTATTTTTATGAGGAGATAATCGCACATACGGATGCAGGCAGGGATCAGGATCACATAGATATGGTCATACTGAGCCATGCGTCAATGCCTGACAGAACTGAAGCTATCAAATCGGGTAATTATGATGCCTTTCTTTCTTCAATGAAGGGTGAGATAGAAAAGCTGGAAAAGTGCGGCGCCGCAAATATTGCCATCCCTTGCAACACATCACATTTCTTTATGGACAGGATAAAGGAAATGACCGACATTCCTGTCATAAATATGATAGAAGAAACGGCAAGATCCATAGCAGGCGGTGAGATAAAAGTAAAGAAGGTCGGGATACTTGCAACCGACGGATCCATCAAGACCGGGCTTTATCAGAAGGCTCTTGAAAAGGAAGGCCTTGAGTATGAGATTCCCGATGAGGAGCACCAGAAACTGGTGATGTCACTGATCTATGATGATATCAAAGCCGGCAAGCTGGGGGACGAGGATAAGTTCCACGCTGCAGTGGACCACCTTCACGAAAAAGGATGCAATGTCATAATACTGGCATGCACTGAACTCAGCGTTTATAAGAAGCATCATAAGATTCCAAGTCACTGTGTAGATTCTTTGGACGTTCTTGTAAGGGAGTCCATCGTAAGAAGCGGTGCGGTGTATAAGGAGTCATGAGCATGGGCATTCGGAAGGAATTAAGTGTCATGGGCATTAAGATGTCTCTTGATAAATATGGCAGACTTATGGAAGAAAACGGTCTTTTGGTAAAAAAGATCCGTGAGGAAAGATTCTCTGAAGAGATCTCTTTTGTTACATATGATTCCAGAGAGGTTGTAAAAGGAACCCTCTTTGTATGTAAGGGAGCCGCTTTCAGTCCGGAGTATCTGAAAAACGCAATAAGTGACGGAGCGGTTGCTTATATTTCGGAAAAGGAATATCAGGAAGGCGCAGAAGTCCCTGCCATAATAGTTTCCGATATCAGACGGGCCATGCCTTATCTTGGGGATCTGTTCTATGATCATCCGCAAAATAAGCTTAAGATAACAGCCTTCGGAGGAACGAAGGGAAAATCCACATCCACCTATTATATGAAGTCTGTTGTGGATGAATATATGAAAACTGTGGGAGGCGCAGAAAGCGCGGTTCTTTCCTCCATAGACAATTATGACGGAGTCATAAGGGAAGAATCCCATATCACGACTGCGGAATCGCTGGAACTTCACAGGCACTTTTACAATGCCGTAACTTCCGGGATCGATCATCTTGAGATGGAGGTATCATCCCAGGCCCTCAAATACGGAAGAGTTGACGGCATCAGATTCAGCGTTGCCGTGTTCATGAATATTTCCGAAGACCATATAAGCCCCAACGAGCACAAGGATTTCGAGGATTATTTTTCATCCAAGCTCAGGATGTTTGCACTGACAGACCACGCTGTGGTCAATCTGGATTCGGATCATGCTGACAGGGTTTTGGATGCCGCCAAGGCTTCGGAAAGCGTGGTTACTTTTTCCTGTAAGGACGGATCGGCGGATTATTTTGCTTCGGATATCCGTAAGGAAAAGGGAAGCATATTTTTTAAAGTAATAAAGAAGAAAGAGCCTGCATTTGAAGAAGAATTCGAACTGACAATGCCCGGGCTTTTTAATGTAGAAAATGCCATGGGCGTCATAGCTGCAGCTGACATTTACGGGATCCCCGTTTCCTGTATAAGGGACGGGCTCAGGAAGGCAAAGTCACCCGGCAGGATGGAGCTGTATGTAAGTAAGGACGGCCTTGTGAACGCATTCGTGGATTACGCACACAACAAGCTGAGCTTTGAAGCCCTGTATTCATCCATAAAAAAGGAATATCCCGGCTACAGGGTGGTGGGACTGTTCGGATGCCCCGGAGGAAAGGCTTACCAGAGAAGGCATGAACTTGTGGAAGTGGCTGCAAAGTACGCTGACAAGATATATATCTGCGCGGAGGATCCGGGACCTGATCCCGCTGAGGAGATATCTGCCCAGATAGCCGAAAATGCCCGCAAGGCAGGCCTTGACTATGAAGAGATCGAAGACAGGGGAGCTGCGATACATAAGGCAATACTTGAAGTCAGAACCCCCACTGTCCTTCTGATAACGGGCAAGGGTGAAGAAACCAGACAAAAATACGGCTCTGTCTATGCCCCCTGCAGGTCAGATGCCGATTATACCGCCGATTACATAAAGGAGTATGATGAGTCGCCTCATCATGCTGCCCGGTGATTTTTTGTTATCTTATCCAGTAGAAAACATTTGCGAGGAAGTCGCAAAGATCATACAGTCCCTTAAGCCATATGATAAGGGAACCAAGAAAAAGAGGTAATGCTACTTCTTTTTTTTGTCTGATCATAAGGGCTGATCTTGAGATGATGACACATATCATAAGGCACATTGTGCCGAAAGTGGCGCGGTCCGGATAGTGCGGGGAAAGTATCATGGCTCCCCAGGAAAGGAAGGATGCGGCAAGAAGCATTTTTTCCGAAAGGGTAAGTGCAATGCCAAGGCCCCATATGCTCATGATGAGGATGAATGAAAGAACGGTCACTGTGAGTATCTGGTGCTTAAAGACTGCCGTGGATTCATAATAAAAGCGAAGGAAGGTTTTCCAGAGGATCCCGATATCCTGATAATTTTCCGCGCTTCTTACAAAATTTCCCGGAGCGGCTATGCACATGATGCTTCCGAAAAGGGATAAAACGCTTCCTTCAAGCATCCAGGCCCTGATCTTTTTTCCGTCTTTTTTAAGAAGGATCATGGTGATGACCGAAAGTATAAAGCAGACGGGCCCCATGTTTTCGTTGCTCCACCCGGAGATGATGCCAAGGGGGATGATCCAGAAGGTGATGCCTTTAAGTGGCGTGATATCCTTATGGGACGTAATGCCACCTGCTTCCCTGAGATAACAGAAAATGAATAACAGGATAAAAACGGTGATATAAAGGTAGTTTGCGGCGCCTGCCTGCCAGAACATGCTCATTTTCCAGTTTGCGCAAAGTCCGAGGATCAGTCCGTAGGTGACAAAGATGTATGCGGGATTTTTTATCCTGCACCCCGAAGAAACCCCGGAAACAAGTACGGCCGACAGGGACAGGATGAATAAGAACACTGTATTAAGAACGTCCGCAAAGGATTCGCCGCACATAAGTATCAGCTGAAGAAGTCCGTGGGTGATGCTCCTTCCGCCCCAATTGTGCCAGTGCCAGATCTGGGCATTTATCACATCGGACAGGGAGTTTATCTTTTCGTCGGAATAAAGAAGCGTGGAATACCATTCATCGTCCATCATAAATGGTATGTAGTGGTTTACGAAATATACAAGCACAGCGCTTATCACAAACAGGATAAGGGCAAAAGCGGTTATCTTTTTATCTGTTTTTTTCATAAATTCATAATATATCGCACCATAAGAACAGTCAAATGCAGGTGCGCCTCAGAATTGAAAAAACAGTACCAAAAGAGTAAAATATACAGGGTTATACCCAAATATACGGGCAGGGCGAAAAAGAATCTTTCGTCTGCTTAAACAAACGCTGATCCATCAGCAGTTTCAGAGGTATTATTTATGAACATCGTCATTGTCGGATGCGGCAAGGTCGGAATGGTCATCACACAGCAGCTTTGCAGTGAGGATCACAATATAACTCTTGTAGACGAAAATCCGGAAGCCATAGCTTCTGTCACCAGTCACTATGATGCCATGGGGATCGTCGGAAACGGTGTCAGTTACCAGACTCTTGTCCAGGCCGGGATCTCGGACTGTGATCTTTTCATCGCGGTCACAGATTCCGATGAGAAAAACCTTTTGGCGTGTCTGATCGCCGGACGTGCCGGCGGATGCAAGACCATTGCCAGAGTCAGAAATCCCATATATTCACATGAGATAGAATTCTTAAAGTCAGAGTTCAATCTGGCCATGATAATCAACCCCGAATATACCGCTGCAATGGAGATATCCAGGATCTTCCTTTTCCCGTCAGCATTCAAGATAGATACTTTTTCGGGAGGAAGGATCGAGCTTTTCCATTTTCATGTCACCGGAGAAATGCCCATCTGCGGACAGTCTCTTTCGGTACTGAGAGAGGACATATTAAAGGGTATCATAGTATGCACCATAAGAAGAGGCGAGGAAATCATCATACCCAAAGGTAATTTTACCTTTATGAATGATGATAATGTAAGCATCGCCGCAGTCAGAAGGGATGCTCTGGATTTCTTCAGAAAGCTTGGCGTTGTAAAGGGCAAGGTAAAGTCAGCCCTTATTGCAGGCGGCTCCACGATCTCCTACTATCTTGCGGAGAGACTTTTGAGAGTCGGCATAAATACCACCATAATCGAGCTTGATTATAAGAAATGTACCGAGCTTTCGGAAAAACTTCCTTCTGCAAGGATAATCCACGGAGACGCAACGGATATAGATCTTCTTGAACAGGAGGAGATCTCATCCTTCTCGGGCTTTGCGGCTCTTACCGGGCTTGATGAGGAAAACATCATGCTCTCTTTGTATGCGAGAAAAAATACCCGGGCCAAGGTCGTTACAAAGATCGGTCATTTGAATTACGGTTCTGTCATAGATGCACTGAATCTTGATTCCATCATTAATCCTCAGAAGATCACCGCGGATTATATAGTTAAGTTCGCAAGATCCATGAGCGCCGATGAATCCGATGATGTTGAGTCTTTGTACAAGCTCGAAGACGGAAGGGCGGAGGCTCTTGAATTCAGGATAAAGGAGGAGTCCGCGGTTACCGGAATAAAGCTTAAGGATCTTAAGGTCAAGAAGGATGTACTTGTCTGCAGCATATTCAGAAACGGAAGGAACATCGTTCCCACCGGTCAGGATGAACTTATGGTCGGAGATTCCGTGATAATCGTTGCGGGCGGAGGACACATAACAAGTATCAGGGAAATCCTCGAATAATCATGAAAAAGCATTCGATAATTCTTTATATAGTCGGGATCCTGCTCATCTTTGAAAGCGCATTTTTGATCCTTCCACTCATAGTTTCTCTTATCTATAGGGACGGAAACTGGATGTGGTATCTGATCACCATGGGGATATGCGTTGTTCTCGGTTTTCCTTTGACCCGCATAAAGCCCGGGAAAAACCTTTCTTTAAAAGAAGGTTATATAATCGTTGCGCTTTGCTGGGTGGTCCTGTCCCTTGTCGGGGCACTTCCCTTTGTTTTCAGCAGGGACATACCTCTTTATATTGATGCTCTTTTTGAGACCGTATCGGGATTCACCACCACTGGAGCCAGCGTTCTTTCCGATGTTGAAGTGATGTCACGTTCGGGTCTTTTCTGGAGGAGCTTTATGCACTGGATCGGAGGCATGGGAGTTTTCATGTTCATGATGGCAGTGCTGCCCATGCTCGGAACTTCCGATATGAATCTGATGAAGGCGGAATCCACCGGTCCCAGCGTAGAGAGGATAGTTCCACATGTTCGTGACAGTGCGAGGCTGATGTACGGCATGTATTTCGGCATCACCATAGCAGAGATTATTTCCCTTCTCATAACAGGAACGGATCTTTTTACTTCACTGGTTCTTACCTTCGGATGCGTCGGAACCGGAGGCTTCGGAATACTCAATTCTTCCTGCGGGGATTACACCGTAGCACAGCAGACCGTGCTCTCTTTCTTTATGGCAGCAAGCGGAATAAACTACACTTTTTATTTCCTGATGCTTTCCGGTAAGACGAAAGATGCATTCCGTATAGAGGAGGTCAAGTACTATATCGGGATCATAGTTACAAGTACAATAGTGATCGCACTTAATATAAAGGGCATATACGGTGACATATTCCATGCCATTCATCATTCATTCTTCCAGGTGTGCTCCATTATAACCACCACCGGTTTTTCAACGGTGGATTTCGATATGTGGCCTGAACTGTCCAGAACGATCCTTATCATACTGATGATGATAGGAGGCTGCTCCGGTTCTACTGCGGGCGGTATCAAGGTTTACAGGATTGTGCTGCTTATGAAGCAGTTCAAAAACGAACTTTCCGTATTGAAGCACCCCAGAGAGGTCAGGCTCCTTAGGATGGACGGCGGAACCGTAAAGGAACCGGTAATGAGGTCCACCAATGTCTTCATATCCATCTACTTTGTGATCTTTTTTATCTCACTTCTCCTCATAAGTGTTGAGAATTATGATTTTACAACGGGCTTTACCGCTGTTGCCGCAACCATCAACAATATAGGTCCCGGACTTTCCATGGTTGGACCTACATGCAATTACGGATTCTTTTCTGATTTTTCAAAGATAATACTTATTTTTGATATGCTGGCCGGAAGGCTTGAATTATTCCCCATGCTTTTGTTCTTCAGCATGCTGGGACCCAGGAGGAAATAAATCAAAATGGTCTACACGCTTACACTTAACCCCTCACTTGACTATGTAATGTATCCGAAGTCGAGCCTGAAAAACGGAGGTACCAACAGATCCGAAAGAGAGGAACTCCGTGCGGGGGGTAAGGGAATAAATGTCTCCATAGTTCTCAAAAATCTTGATGTTCCAAGTAAGGCCTTGGGATTTATCGCGGGAACCACGGGAGATGAGATCGAAGGTACTTTAAGAAGTATAGGCATCAGGACAGGCTTTATCATGCTCCCTTTCAAAAACGGCATGAGCAGGATCAATGTAAAGATAAGGATCCCTGCGGATGTAAAAGGAAAAAAGGGATATGAGGAAACGGAGCTTAATGCCGCAGGTCCTGTGGTTGAGAGCGAAGCAGTTGATGATCTTTGTGACAGGATAGAAAGACTTGAAGACGGGGACATACTCGTCCTTGCGGGAAGCATGCCGAGCACTGCTCCGGATGACACACTTGAAAGGATACTTTCCGCCATCCCCGATGGAGTTAAGTTCGTGGTGGATATGACCGGTGACAGGCTGAAAAAAGCCCTTAAGTTCGGTCCGTTTCTTATCAAGCCAAACCTTGAAGAGCTTTGTCAGGCTGCCGGCAGGGAACTGTCAGAGGAAGAAGACATAATTGCAGAGGCGGAAAAGCTCAAAAAAGCCGGAGCAAGAAATGTCATTGTATCCATGGGGGCAGACGGAGCGATACTTGTGGACAAGGACGGTTGCATTCATAAATGTAAGGCACCTTCCGGAAAACCCCTCGGGGCATTTGGAGCCGGAGATTCAATGACCGCAGGATTTATCAAAGGTTTTATTGACGAGCATGATTATGATTATGCTCTTAAGCTGGGGGTGGCTGCCGGAAGCGCAGCTGTGTTTGAAGGGAAGCTTCCTTCATATGATGAGATAATGAAAGTATTTGATAAGGTATAAAGTATGAGATATCAGGGGATTCCGGTGCAAAAAGGCGTCGTGATAGGTTTTGTATCCAAGAACGCCGCAACACTTGAAAGACATAACGGTTCTGACAGGGTTGATGTGGACGAAGAGAGGATGCGTTTTTTTGACGCGCTTCTTGAATACGAATCCCGCATGAAAAAGATCGCTCATAATGCTCCCGGAAAAGACGCCTCGGATATAGTAAGAGCGCAGATCATGATCGCAAGGGATGCGGTTTTTTCCGATGAGGTCATTGCCGGCATCGAGAGCGGAATGAAGGCTGAGAAGGCAATTGATACGGCGTGCCAAAAATATTCCGAAAAGCTCAGGGAATCGGGTGACAGCATATTTGCGGAAAGAAGCAGTGACCTTCTTGAGGTTAAAAACGGCATCATAAGTGCCATGGAAGGATCGGGGGATGAAGATTCTTACGCACAGGACCCGGCCTTTACAGGCAATATACTTGTATCTGACGCGTTGAGTGTTGCACAGATAATAGGTCTTAAGAATACTCCCATAAAAGCTGTTGTCCTTACAACAGGAACAGCATCATCTCATGCGGCTGTCATTTTAAGATCCATGGGAATAGTTTCGGTACTTGGGGCGGAACTTGATATAAGCTCTCTCGAAGACGGGTGTGAAGCCATAGTTGACGGAGAGACCGGCCAGTTCATAGCAGCGCCCACCGGAGTCGAGAAGGACTGGTATAAGCGCAAGCTCAAGGAATTTGAAGTTGAAAAAACGCTGGCACGCATCCCGGATGGGAAGAGCCTTCCCAGTGAGACGAAGGACGGCGAGAGGATCGAAGTCCTCTGTAATCTCGGAACAGACGATCTTCCCGATCATGTCAGACTTTCCGATGGTGCGGGCCTTGTCAGGACCGAGATACTTTTTGCGCAGAAGAACGGATTTCCCTCAGAAGAGATACAGGCTGCGATATATGCAAGGATTGCGGATTCCTTCCCGGAAAAAAATGCTGTCATCAGGGTTCTTGACATAGGCGGTGACAAGACATACGGAATGTACGGGGACGAGCTGCCCAGGGCCCTTAGAAACAAAGAATCGGAGGATAATCCCGCTCTCGGAATACGGGGTATCAGGGTGCTTCTCGGGGACGAAAAATTGTTCAGGTGTCAGCTTACAGCGATCTTAAGGGCATCTTACGGCAGGAAGATAAGTATCCTTCTTCCCATGATAACAAGTGTCGGAGAGGGGAAAGCTGTTAAGGAACTGATCGCCTCATGCATGGAGGAACTTGATAAGAGGAAGATCTCATATGATAAAAACATCCGGATAGGATGTATGATAGAAACTCCCGCAGCGGTCATGTGTGCGGAGATGATCGCAAAGGAAGTGAATTTTTTCTCCATAGGCACCAACGATCTTTCACAGTATATCATGTGCGCAGACAGGGGCAACTCCGCAGTATCCGGCCTGTGCAGCATATATCAGAATCCGGTGCTCAGGGCGGTCAGGATGGTGTGTGAAAGCGCCGCAAAATATGGTGTGCCTGTGACAATCTGCGGAGAAGCCGCGGCCCAGACGGATGTTCTTCCCTTCTTTATCGGTGTGGGGGTAAGATCGTTTTCCGTGGCTCCCTCCTGCGTTTACGATGTTAAAAAAGCCGTTTCCGGACTCACTCTTTCAAGCTGCAAACAGCTGTGCAGCGTGATCCTGGACGAAAGTGACGACGAAAAGATACGAGAGATCCTAAAGTGAGCATGAAGATAAAGAAACTGAATGTTGACAAGTACACAAGACTGTCTTACTGGCTGCTTCTGGCATCTTATACCTGTCTGTTGTTCGTACTGTTTAAAAATCAGGCTTTTCACACTGAATATCTGGTTTACGGATCCGATGTCGACGCTTATCTTCTTGAAATGCGGGGCATCGACAGCGGTTTTGATTTTCCTTATCCCATATATTTTCTGCTTGGAAGGTTTTTCGCTCTTTTTTCAAATGTAAATATGGGGGCGGCTCTTTCGGCAACGATCCTCAATTCTCTTTCGCCTGCTTTTCTTGCTTATTTTATGCTTAAATACCTTTCGGGACTTGTTCCTTCAAAGAACGTTAACAGAAGGGCTTTTGAGTGTTTTATCCTGATAGCTGTATATTCCGTGTTTTTTGTGTCGATGCTCTATCCTCCCGAGGGAATATATCTTCCGGGAATATATCTGAAGAATCTGGGAGTGTTTTCGCCAAATCCATACTACAATCAGACTTTTCTTGCAGCCAGGGGATTTGCCGTTGTTTCGTTTTTCCTCTTTGCCCATATTCTTTCTTATTATGAAGATCACGCAGACCGGAATGAGTATATTGCATTTTCGGTATTTCTCCTTCTTGCAACCCTGACAAAACCCAGCTATACACTTGTGCTTGTTTCGGCAGCAGGCGTTCACATGGTGGTGAGACTGATCATATCAAAGGGTAAGAAATGGAAGGAGTTTCTTATGCTTTTTGCAACTGCGGTTCCCACCTTTATAACTCTGCTGATTCAGTTCGGAGGAGTGTTTGGATCATCATCCCATGCGGGGGAAGATGCAGGCATAGGTTTTGGCATCGGTAAAGCCTGGGGAGTATATACGGACAATATCGTGCTTGCCATAATGCTTGCCAATGCTTTTCCCGGAGTCATGCTTCTTCTTAATCTGAAGCGTTTAAAGGACCATAAGGTTTTTATGCTTTCATGGGAAGTGATGATGGCGGGATTTTTGGAGTTTCTGATCCTTTATGAAAAGGGTGAGCGTTTTAACCATTGCAATTTTGCCTGGGGTTATATGTATGGTATCTTTTTCGTTTTTATATCAGGGCTTATGCTCCTTATAGAAAATACCGTAAAGAGAAAGCAGAACATCTTCTGGCTTGTGATTGAGTGGGCGGTTTATCTCTGGCATCTTGTGTGCGGGATCCTGTTTTTTGTGATGCTTTATACGGGAGGATATTTCTATGTCTGATAACAAAACCTTCCGGATCATTTTAAGAGTCTTGGCTTATGCAGCCGTTGCATCTTATACCGTTGCGTGCATTTATATGTATCACAGGTTTATGGGATGGAAGTCGGGATCTGTTTATGAATCGGATCTTCCGGCACACATCAGTCTTGCGGTGGATGACGGCCTGATCTATTCTTTGGTTTCTGTAATATTTATCGCTTTATCCATGCTTGACTGCATGGGAGCGGTTCCGTTTATCCTGGGCGGATTTGCCTTTTTGTCGGTATATTTTTCATACTGTATCATTGAAGAACTTACGGAGCTTTACGGAAAAAAATGGGATAAAGGCGCAGCGGTCCTTGGGGCGCTGCTTCTTAATGTCCTGATGCCGTGTTATATCAGGGGATTGTCGGACGGGCGTTACATGGGCATGCATACATCATCCATATGGCATAATTCTACATATCTTATGATGAAGTGGATGGGACTTTTGGTCATTCTCATTTATATAAGGCTTGAAAAAAATATCGGCACTAAGCTGACTGCGGAGACATATCTGTACTTTTTGATAGTTCTGACTCTTACGACTGCGGCAAAACCCAATTTCTTTCTTGCGATCACGCCGGTCATGCTGGTCTTTCTTATCATGGATATCCGGAAAAAGAAAGCTCCCGCAGGAAGGCTTTTGCTGCTTGCATCATCCGTGATCCCTTCTTTTTTTGTAATGTATATGCAAAGCTCGGCGCTGTATTCCGCAAATGCCGGGGATAATCATATTTCCATCGATCCCGGAAGGGCGATGAGCGTCCATACGGGATATCTTATTCCGGTATGCATCCTTTCCATAGCCTTTCCTCTTATGGTTCTTGCCATGCATATCAGGGATCTTAAGACTGACAGAGCTCTTCTTTTTGCGTGGCTGGCAGCGGCGTGCGGATTTTTGCAGTATTTCCTTTTCAGCGAGGAAGGGAAAAGAAACATGGATGCAAATTTCAGCTGGGGATATGCCTTCACCATAATACTGATCTTCGGAATATCACTTATCATCTGGTGCAGGGATGCCGCAGAATGTTTTTCAAAAAATACGGAAAAAAGCAGTAAGATCACTCTTAAGAAGGCATGCACAGCTGTATCGGGCACAGTGCTTTTGTATCATGCATATTGCGGCATACTGTTTTTTGTAAGGATAGTATCCGGAGTATCTTATATGATGTGGGGATAACAGATTGGGAGTAATGGTAAATGCCGGTAAAAAAATGAAAAAAAGATCGGAAGTGCCGGGATTTATCCTTATGGCACTTCTTTCGGGTTTTGCACTGACCTTTAAGATGACGGATGCGATACCTTTCTGGGCATACGGGAAAGTTACTCAGGATTTTCTTATCGCAAGGATCTATTCCCTTCTCGGTGAATATCAGTTTGACATGATGGCAGCGTCACTTTTGTGCGGGTGTGCCATTAGCTTTGTGAATAACAGGTTCAGGGAGTATCTTAAAGGTTACGGACTTCCGCTGTTTTTTTCTGCGGTACTTGTTTTGGGAAGATCTGCGGCGCTTTACGGTAATCTGTCAGGGAGCTTTGGAGCTTTGCCGCTTTTAATAAGAGCTCTTTTGGCCACAGCGGGTTTTGCGGTTATCTTCAGATATTTATTTGCGCTTTTTGAAGCAGGTCTTGAGAAGATCAGGATCACGGATGCGATACCTGAATCTTTATCTTTTCTTTTTGGCGATCACATTTTCAGGAATGTATTTATCCTTTTGTTTTTGTTGTGGCTTCCCGTGTGTATATTAAATTTCCCGGGGAATCATAATTCCGATTTTATAGGTCAGCTTCTTCAAAATACCGGAGAAATGCCTTATTCGACTCATCACCCGATAGTTCTGACTCAGGTTATAGGCCTTTTTTTCGGGCTGTTTAAGATGATCTTCGGAAATTATGATATGGCGCTTTTTGTATGGATCCTGCTTCAGATGGCTGCTTTATCCGCAGCTTTGTCTCTGACACTTTCCGAGCTTAAGAAAAAAGGCGCATCACGTGCACTTCTTCTGGCAATCCTTGCTGTATATGTTCTTTCACCCATCTACTCAAATATCGTAACAACAGCCATCAAGGACGTGTTTTTTTCCGCAGCTTGTATTTGGTACTGCGTGCTTGTCATGAGGTTTTACGAAGATGAAGCCGGATTCATGAAGGATAAAAAGAGTATTTTCCATGCGGTCCTTGCTGCGTTTTTTGTGTGCATGTGCAGAAATAACGGTTCTGTAATAGTATTTGTTAACGGTATCATAATGTGCATACATGCCCTGAAAAATGCAGAAGATAAGGGTGGCCGCATTCTTGTGAAAAAATCAGTTTTTCTGCTGATACTTCCTCTTGCGATATGCACTGCAATTTCATCCGGAATAGAAGAAGCCCGGGGTGCCGAAA
>ODAI011636403.1_pt1 | contig 14487 bp, 2 predicted proteins | sample 1539321 | NCBI WGS metagenome assembly ODAI01 (sample SAMN02144231, study PRJEB22623) | gut metagenome | biome: sheep rumen | host: Ovis aries | place: New Zealand
CAAGCTAAAGGCACTTCCTTTACATTGTGCTTGCAACCCAAGTACGGATTGTGTAAGACCGCTGACTCGTGACGAGTCGGCGGTTTTTCTTTTATACTTACCTATGGTCTATAGAGTTCAATGTCCAAATTGAATTTGGACGCAATGGACAAAGAAGGGGATAACCGGCATAGTATGCCGGGACAATGGACGAAACTTTTCGGCAACGGAGGTGCCGAACACAGGACAACGAGGGGATGAGAGGATGAGAGGATGAAAATTGATGGTTCAGAAACTTTTTGTAGCGTAAATTTGTGGAAATTCACCAAAATATGCTATAAAATGACATTTTTTGCGCACAAAGGAAGTGTAACCCGTAAAGAGCGGCGTACACCTAAAAAGCAGAACCGCTGTAACAAAAACAAGAGAGTTTTTAAACTCTCTTATCTTTTGCCTCATTGCCCTCTTAGGCGGAGCGGTCACGGACTTTCTCCCGTTCCGTCGGGAGAACGCTCCGGGGTGGAATGTGGGGCTCGAACCCACGACACTCGGAACCACAATCCGATGCTCTACCAACTGAGCTAAGACCACCATGTAGCGAGCAGGACTCGCGGGATGTACAAAGTGACAAAGTACTATGTACACGCGCTACTGAAATTTGACGGTTTTCGATGGACGAATTATCGTCATTTTTCAAAAGCGGGTGCAAAGGTACTACTTTTTTTTGATATACGCAAATTTTCAGGCATTTTTTTGCAAAAAAAGTTAAAAATCATCAGTCAAGGTTGCAAAATCAGGAAAAAAAAACGATTTGAGACAAAAAATTTGGCTATTCGAAATAAAATTCGTATCTTTGCCCACTTTTTGTATGCACGCACATACGCACACACACTTACATAATATAAAAAATAAAGTTGAGAGTTGAGGGTTGAGGGTTGAGAGATGGGCAGACAAAGAGTTGAAATGGAAACGAAATTAAAATAAAAAATACCAATATGACAAACAAAGTAATTTCAAAACAAGCAGTGAGGATTTTGATGATAAGCTGCGTGATTCTGTTCTCCATTGTGCCTATAAACGCACAAACATGGCAACGACGCCGTGGATCATCCCAACGAGCAGATGATTACCATTTCGGTTACATCAGCGGAAGTGTGGGTTATTCGATGTTACAAACCCAAATCACAGGTGCCATGCCGAAAGGAAGTGTCGGCGGTTCCGTGGGAATAGGTTACGAATTCCGTAACAGCGGATTCTGGGCGAATGTGGGAGCTCAGATGAGTTTTCACCGTTCTACCTTAACGATAGATGAGTACAGCCGTAGCTATCCGGGTCGTGACACACAAGGCAAAGACGTGACGCTCATTTATCGCATCAACCAAACGGATGAGTTACAATGGAACTATGTGGATGTACCTATTCTGATGGGATATTACGTTCGCGGATTCCACATAGGAGCCGGAATCAAGATCAGTTATGCACTTCATCCGCAGACCCGTTCGTTCGGTAGTTATAACGTATCGGGTAAGTATGCCACTTATCCGGATCCGTTTGTCAATATGCCGGATCGTGGCTATACGGACTATGAGTACAACAATGTGAACGTAAACCAATTGAATGTGGGTGCAAGTTTAATCGGCGAGATCGGTTACGACTTGTTGTCCTCCGTTCCGACGAGTAGTCGATTTTGTAATGTTTTGAAATTAGCGCTTTATATAGAATATGGTTTGAATAACCAGCTACGAAATTGGGAAATTCCTCAGGAGCCGATTCAGCCCCGCAACACAGGTGAGCCCTTAGTGCCCATCAATCAAGTATCAATCAATCCTCATGTGAACACGTTTGCAAAGCCGGCACGTACCGTTCCGTTCTTTGCGGGTGTCAAGTTAACTTATATGATAGGCGGTAGCCGCACGGCACGAGTTGGCGGAATCCACCACGGATGTATGTGTTATAATTGATAATTGACAATTGAGAATTGAGAATCGAAATCTGCAAGATACGCGTAAGAGACGCGCAAGATACGCTAAATGACAGAGGCGCGAGAGTGGCGCGAGAGTGGCTGATTACCTGCCGTAAAGTATAGGATCACCAGCAGATGAAAAGCATATGAAAAGCATATGAAAATGAAACGTAATATATTAAGAGTAGTGAGTTGCGTGCTATTAATGATAGCAGCAACGGTAAACGGCAACGCAAAGATTGCGAAAGTCGAGTATCAAAATCACACCATTTGTCCGGGCGATTCGATCGTCTTCAAGAATGGTGCGTTGGTCGTAAAGAGCGACCAGGAAGTATGGGACACGATCCCGAGTTTAGCTCCTTCGAAGGACTCCACAATTGTAAGACACAAGGTAATGGTTTACAATTTGGGAACGGTAGAGCATTTGAACTACGAGTTGGAAGTCGGCAGTACTTACATATGGGAAGGCCAAACTATCACTCGCGCGGGAGAGTACTACAGCCAAGTGTACAAATCCAAGTATTGCGATTGCGACAGTTTGGTTCGCCATCTAACGGTGACGGACAAGATGCTGGCTGACAAGTACTACGTGATCAAAGATACGACGATCTGCGAAGGTTCGTCAGTAGTATGGGGCGGCATCGAGCGCACGATGACGGATGTATATCGCGAAGAGATACCCGGTATCGGCGGCGCGAAAGACACAGTCTATGTGTTGTACCTGACCGTAGAGAAGCCATTCTACAAAAATGTTCTTCTGGAGGCGTCTGTATTCCCGTTCCATTACATGGGATATGACTTTGCTGTTCCGGGCAGCCGTGATTTCAAGTTCAAGAGCGCTGCTGGTTGCGACAGCATTTACCATGTGACGGTTAATCGCAAGACCATCTTTGACGAGACGCGTGCGACTTTCTGCCAAGGCGAGTCATACACGTGGGAAAGGATCAAGGACGGCGTGAAGTACACTTCGACCTATAGTTATCCGGGCACGTACTATGACTATTTGCTATCGAAAGACGGCGACCGCGACAGTATCACATATGTGCTGTATCTGACGATGAACAACGCCGCTCAGACGACGTATCTGCATGAGACGATTTGCGAAGGCGGCTATGTCACGATAGCGGGCGAGAAGTTCAGCACACAAGGCGTACATCAGCGTAAGTTGCAGACAATCAACGGTTGCGACTCGACGATCGTGCTTTCCTTGCAAGTCCTGAAGGCAGACACGGTAGATACCGTAGCCGTAGTAGAAGCAGGGAAAACGATTACGTGGAAAGGGAATACCTATTCCGCAGAGGGAGTTTACTACTCTACCCCTTATACCAATCGTTTCGGTTGCGACTCGGTAGTCCGAATGACTCTGACGACTCATGCTGTAGATACGATAGCGGACACAGTAAGTATCTGCCCGAACACGACATACAGCTGGAACGGCATCAGCGCGAGCCGCGTCGGAACGTTCGCCCGTTTGGAGAACGTCAATGCCGGCAAGGACATTCTGTACAGCCTGACCGTGAAGAGCGTACTGCCGTTAGTCAGCAAAGATACGGCGTTCGTACTTTGTGGTAACGAGAGTGTTGTATTCTACGGTAAAACGCTGAATGAGAACGGTTTATACGTTATTCCAGCTACTTGCGACACGGTATATCATGTACAAGTAACGAAAGCGCAGCAGTCGATTCGTGAGTATCACGCCGTGATCGAAAAAGGCGGTTCATACACGTGGAACTTCACGACGCTTGACGGAATCAGCCGCAAAAAGGACAACATCAAACAGGCCGGCATATACGACACACTGTTTACGAACGTGACTACCGGTTGCGAAGATCTGTATCGCTTGCACCTCAGTTTCAAGATCAAAGCAGAGACAGAAGCTGTGACATGTGCCGGTGACCCGTATCATTGGGATGTAACGAATCAGGATTATTCTGAGTCGGGTGTATATCACCACATTGTTCGTTCGTTGGACAACTTGCGCGACAGCATCGATTACACGCTGAATCTGACGGTCTATCCGACAAACACGAAGCGTATCAACAAGACGATCTGCGAGGGCAGTTCATTCTCGATCGCCGGTCAGCAGTTCAGCACAACAGGCGAGCACGTCATTTCGCTGAAGAGCATAAACGGCTGTGATTCAACGATTTACTTGAATCTATTGGTAGCCGGTGCGGATATTACGGATACCGTAGCTCACGTAGAAGCGGGCAAGACGTTCAAATGGCGCGGCATCGACCGTACAGTGGGCGGCATCTATGCTGACACGTTGCAAAACGCGTTCGGTTGCGACTCCATTACCCGTTTGCATCTGATCACGCATCGTATAGACACGGTAGATACGCTGATCTATATGTGTCCGGGTACAAGTTACACCTGGAAAGGCATCACAACGTCGAACGGCGGTGCGAAAGCGAGTGTAGATACGACGAGTTATTTCGACAGCGAGCACGACGTACTCTACCGTTTGATTGCGACGAAGAAGAAATTAGAGGTTTTAGAGAAGTTTATCCAAATATGTGATAATCAGCCGGTTGAGTTCATGGGTCAGTCGTTTAGCCAAGCCGGCACCTACGATCTGCCTTACACATGCGACACGGTTTATCACGTTACCGTATCCAAACCATCCGTATCCGTAAGAGAGTTCAACGCCGTATATAGCGGAACCGGAAGTTACACCTGGACATTCCAACATGAGGGCGTAACCAAGACCTATTCCATCAGCGAAGCCGGCACTCATGTACAGAAATTAGACAACACATACGGCTGTCAGGACACGTATATTCTGCATTTGTCCATAGACAACATGACGTATCACTTCAAAGACTCGTTAACCGTATGTGAAGGCGAAGCCTTCGAATGGCAAGGTTACACCAATCTAAGTACTCAATATGTGGGCGAGACCCATGAGTACACCATGAGTTACAAGACCGTAGTTGGTCAGAAAGACAGTGTATATACCTTGAAACTAACGGTTCTTCCAAAGCAAGAGACCAATCTCGGAACCGTTTATTTCCTCACTTTCCCGACCAATTATTTAGGCGAGACCATTTTAAGCCCGGGTAACACGGTTTACAAAGCTCACTTGACGAGCGCGGCAGGTTGCGACAGCATTGTAAGTTTTGTAGCCCAACGTAAGATGATAGAAGACAAGACGAGTGCGGAAATATGCGAGGGCAAGAGTTACACATGGCAAGGTCACACGCTGACCTCCGGCGGTATTTACAATGAGGTAGAGAAAGCCGTAGATGGTTCCGACAGCGTACTTCACATCTTGGATTTAACGGTCAAAGAAGCTTCCAAATCACAGATTATCAAGACGATATGCGAGGGCGGCTACTATAATTTCGGTGGCAAGATCTATAGCGAGACAGGCACCTATCAATCGACGTTCGTAGCCGCAAACGGTTGCGACAGTATCGTTGAGTTGCGTCTGAATGTCCAGCCAGCGATCACGACCGTTCTTGTCCGCGAGAGAATGCAAGGCGACACCATTCATTGGGGTAACCGCATATTGACCTCTCCGACGATCTTCGACTCTATCCGCACGAGTGCCGCAGGTTGCGACAGCATCGTCCGCATGGTAGTCAATGCAAACCATTTAGACACCATTCGCGACGAGGCAACTATCTGCAACGGCGACAAATACGTATGGTTAGGCAAGAATTACTACAACGCCGGCGTATATCAGAATATAGACACTTTGGACAACAATGATGTCGTTATTTCGATTTTGAAGCTGCACGTAGATGGTGTCACCAAAGACACGATCGACAAGCCCTTTACCGTATGCCAAGGCGAGCCCGTTCGTTACATGGACAGCGTTTATACGAAACCGGGCACGTATTACTATCCGTACGATTGCAATACCGTTCATCGCATCAAAGTGACGATGACGCCGACCAACACACGTATTACCAATGCCACGTTTGACGGAAAGACTCCTTATGTTTGGAAGAAAGAGCAGAACGGCACAAGCGCTGACATCATTAAGAATGAGGCAGGTACGTATGATACGTTAATACAAGTGTTGAGCACCGGTTGCTTCGATTTGTACCGCTTGTACCTGACGGTAGATACGTTCAGTTATCACTTTCACGAGACTCAGTTCATCTGCGAAGGCGAAACTGCGACATGGCAAGGTCATGACTATACGAACTTAGCCGTCGGCACACATGAGATCTACAAAGAAGGCAAGACGGTAACGGGTTACGACAGCACTTATCACCTAACTCTGACCGTTTATCCGAAATACAATGCAGTAGAGCGTATAGAGATCGACACCTTCCCGTTCGACTACCGCGGCATCCGTTTTGACGCTGCCGGCGTGAAAGAGCTGAAATTGACGAGCATCCACGGCTGCGACAGTATCGTCAGCATCCATGCCGTACAGCGCACATTGGTAGATCACGAATACGCAACCATCTGCAAAGGCGATGTACACACATGGCATGGCAAAGACTATTCCGTTGGTGGCGATTACATGATCCGCGACAAGTCAACATCCGGAGATACAATCAATTACATCTTACACCTGACGGTACACAGCATCCCTGACACTCATATCAACGCAACCATCTGCCGCGGCGATTTCTATACGTTCGGCGGAGTGAACTTAGACAAGAGCGGCGTCTATAGAGAGACCCTGACGAACAACGGATGCGATTCCGTAGTTGTACTGTCTCTGAGTGTAGTTGACGCGAGCCAGAAGGTAATCAACTTGAAAGTGCCGGGCGACTCCGTATTCGATTGGCACGGAAATCACTTCGAAGCAGGCGTAGAAGGCACTTATCAGTTCGACACGCTCAATATCTTCGGTTGCGATTCGTCCACGGTATTGAACCTGACACGTTACAAAGAAGACACATTGCGCCGTACGGTAACCATCTGTCCGGATTCGGTATATACATGGGATGGCGAGACATACAATTCAAACGGCACTCATACCTGGGTTAAGATGCGTCCGGACGGCAATTCGACCCGCTATATCCTGAATCTGACAGTATTGGAGAAGGTTCAGAAAGATCTTCATTACACCATCTGTTCCGGCGAAGAAGTAGTGATCGGCAACGAGACCTTCACAAAAGATACGAGCTTCTTCTATCATCAGACTTGCGACACGGTTTATCACGTATTCATCAACCGTCAGCCGTCGATGGTACACAATTACGAAGCAACCTTCACCGGATCGGAACCGTATCAATGGACAGTAAAGGACAATAAAGGTGCAATCATCATCAACGAGAGTTATTCTGAAGCCGGCATCTACTCGAAGACAGTAGCCAACGAAACAACCGGTTGCAACGATATCTACCGTTTGACGCTTGCCAAAGTTGCTCCGAACGAGCAAAGTTACCGTTTCGACGAGTCGATGACAGTGTGCGAAGGCGAAACCTTCCAGTGGCGCGGCATCGACCGTATCGACTGGAGCCGCCGGAACGTGGGATCGACCTCTCATTACTATGACAACTACACGACCGTATATGGCAAAGACAGTATCTACCATTTGGCATTGACCGTCCGCGCAATATCCCGTTCCAACAGCCGCATCAGTTTCTGCGACAGCATCCAAGTGAACGGCGATTGGATCAAGAAAGATACGACCATTGTAGATACGCTCAAGAACATCTATAATTGCGACTCGATCCACTCGACCTCGTATGTAAAAGGAACCACAATTTATCGTATCGAATACGACTCGATCGCCCCGGGCGAGGTATTGAACTGGCATGGCAAAACCATTACCAACGAAGGCATTTACGACGATGTACAAACCGGCACATTAGGTTGCGATATTGTCTATCGTCTGGATGTACACTTCAAGCAAGAAGTACCGAGCATCCGAACCCGTACGGAGCGCAAGACCATCTGCGAAGGCGACGGAATCACATGGCGGCAGAACAAATACTACACAAGCGGTTTGTATTACGACACGGTATTTGTCGGCACCACCGCCGAGATCGACTCGATCTACGTATTGAATCTGACGGTTAATCCAATCATCCGCGTCAACGAAACAGTAACGTTCCCGAGATCGGCATTCCCCGTTTACTACCGCGGTGTCAACTTCCTGAAGCCTGGTAACAAAGAAGTCGTTTACACCTCATCTTTGGGTTGCGACAGTATCATCAACGTGATTGTAAACTACAGTCACAGCACACAGAAAGAGACCGCAACCATTTGCGTCGGAGAGAAATACCCATGGCGTGGCAAAGACTATGACGCGGCAGGAATATACAGCCAGGTCATCACCGACAAAGACGGCTTTGACAGTATCACTTATACCTTGGATTTGAAGGTAAAAGAGACACCTGTGATCTATCTTGACTCGACGATATGCCGCGGCAACTACATCTTGTTCGGCGGCGAGAAGCTGAGTGAGAGCGGAAACTATCGCGACACGCTGAAACATGAAGGTTGCGACTCAGTTGTCGTATTGACCCTTCATGTAGTAGAGACCCAGGGCACGACCGAATTCCGCCGTCGCAACCCGGGTGATGCTCCGACCACATGGCATGGTCAAAATCTGGACACAACAGGTGTTTACTACCACCATTACGACCTGAACGGATGCCAAGTAACGGATGTATTAGTTCTGACCGTGAACCACGTAGATACGATAGACAGCGTCGCTACTATCTGCCCGGGCACTATTCTGAAATGGCATAGCATCGAAGCAGAGACCAACGGTATATTCACGAACGTAGAACAACAGCCGAACGGTGATTGGAAATACTATCGTCTGACCGCAACTGTTATGGAAATGGAGTTCAAAGATACGACATTTACCATTTGTCAAGGCGAGAGTGTCCATTACTTGGACAGCGTTTATACGAAGCCGGGCACCTATCACTATCCGTACGATTGCAATACCGTTCATCGCGTCAAAGTGATCATTACCCCGACCCAGACACATATTATAAACGCCACCTTCGACGGAACGACGCCGTATATCTGGAAGAAAGAGCAGAACGGAACGAGCGAAGACATCATCAAAACCGAAGCCGGTACGTATGACACGTTAGTTGCCGGTCCTTCGGGCTGTTTCGATCTGTATCGTTTGTATCTGACAATAGATACGTTCAGTTATTATTTCCACGAGACACAAACAGCCTGCGAAGGCGAGACCGTCACATGGCAAGGTCAGAATTATACGAACTTAACACTCGGCACACATGAGATCTACAAAGAAGGCAAAACGGTAACAGGTCGCGACAGTACGTATCACCTGACGCTGAACGTATATCCTAAATACAATATTATCGAGCGCGTGGAGATCGATACGTTCCCGTACGACTACCGCGGCATCCGCTTTGACGAGCCGGGCATGAAAGAGTTGACGCTGCCGAGCATCCACGGTTGCGACAGTGTCATCAGCATCTATGCCGTTCAACGCGCATTGATAAATCACGAATACGCAACCATCTGCAAAGGCGATGTACACACATGGCATGGCAAAGACTATTCCGTCGGCGGCGACTATATGATCCGCGACAAGTCAACATCCGGAGATTCCGTCAATTACTTCTTACACCTGACCGTATATGAGATCCCCGAAACATATATCAACGCAACTATCTGTAGCGGCGATTTCTATACGTTCGGGGGCAAGACCTACACTGTCGGCGGTGTATATAAAGAGACCTTCAAGAGCAACGGATGCGACTCGGTAGTTATCCTGTCTCTTAACATCGCGGACAAAGACGTAAAGGTTCTCAATTGGAAAGTGCCGGCAGACTCGGTATTTATATGGCATGGCAATTCGATCGGAGCGAATGAAGAAGTTACCTATCAGTTCGACACGATCAATATCCATGGTTGCGACTCCTCCACGGTATTGAATGTAACCCGTTACAAAGAAGACACGTTGAGACGGACAATAACCATCTGTCCTGATTCCGTATATACCTGGGATGGCGTGAGCCACAGCGTAAGCGGCACTCATACCTGGGTTCAGATGCGTCCGGACGGCAACTCGACCCGTTATATCCTGAATCTGACAGTATTGGAGAAGATTCAGAAAGAGCAACGCTACACGATTTGCTCCGGCGAACAGGTAGTGATCGGCGGCGAGACATTCACCCGCGATACGAACTTCTACTACCAACAGACCTGCGACACGGTTTATCACATCTTCATCAACCGCTTGCCGTCCATGGTACACAACTATGAAGGAACCGTAATCGAAGGCGGCGAGCCGTATGAATGGATTGTGAAAAACGACAAAGGGGAAGAAATCATCCGTGAGCAATACCCCAACGCCGGAATATACACGAAGACCATTCCGAACGAGACGACAGGCTGTAACGACATCTATCGACTGACGCTGACCAAAGTGATCCCGAGCGAACAAAGTTACTACTTCAAAGAGAACATGACCGTATGCGAAGGTGAGGCGTTCCAGTGGCGAGGCATCGACCGCGTAGATTGGAGTCGCCAGAACATCGGAACGACCACCAAATACACGGAGAAATATACTACAGTATATGGTAAAGATAGTATCTATGAATTATCATTAACCGTGCGCGCGATCGCACGTACGAACGAGCGTATCACGTTCTGCGACAGCATTCAAGTGAACGGCGATTGGCTCAAGAAAGATACGACCATCGTAGATACCTTCAAGACCGCCACTACCCTATGCGACTCGATTCACACGACTTCGTATGTGAAAGGAACCACGATCCATCGCATGGAATACGACTCAATCGCCCCGGGCGAGATCTTGAACTGGCATGGACAGAGCATCAGCACAGAAGGCATTTATGAGGACAAACAGCAAAGTGCCCTGGGATGCGATATAGTCTATCGTTTGGATGTACACTACAAGCAAGAAATACCGAGTATCAAGACCCGTACGGAACGCGAAACAATCTGTGAAGACGATGTATTCTTCACATGGTGGAAGACCAACGAGAGATACTACGCTACCGGTTTGTATTACGACACCGTATTTGTCGGCACAACCGACGAGATCGACTCGATCTACGTATTGAATCTGACGGTTAACCCGACCATCCGCGTAAACGAAACGGTATCGTTCCCGAGATCTGCATTCCCTGTTTACTACCGTGGTGAAAAATTCACCGTCCCGGGTAGCAAGGAAGTACATTACACCTCATCTGTAGGTTGCGACAGTATCATCAACGTAATTGTGAACTACAGCCACGTTACCCTGAAAGAGAGTGCAACTATTTGCGCCGGCGAGCAATACTTATGGCGTGACAAATATTATAACGCCACCGGTTTCTATACGCAAACAATAAAAGACGCAGGCGGCTACGACAGTATCACTTACAGCTTGGATTTGAAGGTCAAAGAGACACCGGTAACCTATATCGACTCGACCATCTGCCGCGGTAACTATGTCGTATTCGGCGGCCAGCAGTTGAGCGAGAGCGGAACCTATCGCGACACGCTGAAACATGAAGGTTGCGACTCCGTAGTGGTATTGACACTTCATTTCGTAGAAACTCAGGGAACGACTGAATTCCGCCGTCGCAACCCGGGCGATGCACCTATCACATGGCATGGTCAAAACGTTGATACGACCGGTGTTTACTACTACCATTACGACAAGAACGGCTGTCAGATAACAGATGTGCTGGTTTTGACCGTAAACCGAGTAGATACGATAGACAGTATCGCAACTATCTGTCCGGGCGAGACATTGAAATGGCATGGTATCGAAGCACAGACGAATGGTACATTCACCAATCCGGAAGAACAGCCGAACGGCGATTGGAAATACTATCGTTTGGAATTAACGGTACCAGAGAAGGTGACCTTAGACACCACATTGAGTATCTGCTCCGGCGAGACCGTAACATTCAACGGAATCAAGTATTCCAAAGCAGGCGTTTACGACGATCCGTATAACAACTGTGACACGGCATACCGCGTACATATTCAAGTCAGAGCAAGTCAGGTATATGAGACTATCGCCAGCATGAACGGAACGGAAGCAGGTTACACCTGGACGTTCTGGCGCGACGGTCATCAAGTAAAAGACTCTCTGTTCACAGAACCGGGTACATACGAGTACACCACTCCGAACGTGACCACCGGCTGTAACGACGTATGGCGACTGATCCTTTCGAAAGACGAGAACTCGTATCATTTCGAAGACACCCGTACGATTTGTGAAGGCGAGCCGTTCGAATGGCAAGGTCTGAGAAACTTAAGCTCTGTAGTCGGAACGAACACGTACGTACTCGAATACAAGACACGTACCGGTAAAGACAGTATTTACACCCTGCATCTGACGGTTAAGCCGATTGTCCGCTCAAGCCGCTCCGAGTACTTCTGCGGTACGTATGTATGGAGAGGTGTTGAGTATAAGTCCTCCGCTGTTGTATATGACACATTGACATCCGTACAGCATGGCTGCGACTCGATTGTAGAGATCCGCTTGAACAAAGCACAAGCATTCTACGACAAACAAGAGACGACCATCATGGAAGGCGAGATCCTGACATGGCATGGCCAGAACATCAGTTCGGAAGGTATCTACCGCGATTCTTACACCACAATTCACGGATGCGACAGTATCTATGAATTGAAAGTGAACGTAGATCCGGCACCGGTTGTAACTCCGACTTATTCGCTTGTCACCTCTATTTGTGACGGAGACAGCATCGAATGGCGAGGCAATTGGTACAAGTCCAGCGGTATATACAAAGACTCGATTTTCAATGCTGCCGCACGCATCGAGGAGAACCTGAAAGAAGTATATGTACTGAATTTGACCGTATGGCCGAGCTATACCGATACGATCGTCCGCCACATCTACATCTGTAGCGACGAAGGATCCTATCGCTACTACGATCGTACCATTACAGAAAGTACCGTAATAGACACCACGTTCCAGACTATTCATGGATGCGACAGTGTAGAACTCGTATATTTCCACTTCAGCGACGGTACATTCAGTTCCGATACGATTAAACGCTATGATAACCAAGAGCCGTACATTTGGCCGGTACGTCCAGACACCTCCTACTCCACCTCGGGCACCTATTACTACACCGAGCAGCTTGCAGGAAAATGCGCGAACGAGCATGAGTTGGTATTGATCGTTTATCCGACCTTCCTGTATGAGACGGACACCGCTATCTGCGTGACGAACGCACCGTTTGATTGGCAAGTAAACGGCGTAACGATCGCCAGCGGTTTGAGTCATGCGGCAGGAGAAAAGAAGACATACGAATACAAATATGAGACCATTCACGGAGCAGATAGTATCTATCGTCTGAACTTGCAGATTGATCCTGTTCCGACCCGCACAGAGACATACCAAATGTGCGAAAGCGAAGAGTTGTACCTCTACGGCAAACACTATTACAGCAGCGAGATGAAGACCGATTCCGTATATCGCGACACCATTTTCCGCTCCGCTCCTGACAATATGTGCGATAGTATTATCCTTATTGAGGTAACCAACCGCTCCGTACAGCGTCATATCGAGACACGCGTTCTGGCTCATGACGAAACGCTGCCGGTTATCTGGCATGGAAAAGAGGTTAATCAATTCGGTTTGACCGCAGATACAATCCCTGCATCCGACCCGAACGAGTGCTACCGACTGGAGTACATCAATTTAGTGAAAGAGACACGGACTGTTGACTCGATCTGTATCTTAGATACACCGTATGTAGCATGGCGTGGCAAAGACCTTTCCGAGACGCGTCTCTACTGGGACACCACATATGATGCTACAGGTCTGATGACCGGCATCTACAGTTTGGATCTGAAGGTTCAGGAAGTACCGAAACGCACCGAAGTATATTATTTGTGCGAAGGCGAAACAAAGAATATCTACGGAAAGACATATGGTACGTACCCGTATCACGTAGTTGACTCGATCTATCTGGACACCGTCAACGGCGGACACGGACCGAGCAAGTGCGACACCCTCGTTTACGTCAAAGTACATTTGGTAGCCGCTAAGACTTCCACCAAGACCGTCATTTTGGAGCATGGCCAATCGTTCTATTGGGGCGGTTCTGACGGCAAGAAGTTCTTGATCAACAACGGCGGAGAGTACCGCGACACGATAGCCAATGTAGGCTTAGGCGGATGCGACAGTATCAGCATCCTGAATGTCATTGCCGAAGAGTACATGCCGGCTACAATTTGTATGCTCGACACACCGTATGTATGGTCTCGTAACGGCGAGAAATACTACGCTGCCGGAATCTATCACGACACCACTTTCACGGATACCCAGATCAAAGAGTACTACACCTTGGATTTGAATATTATTCCGGTGAAAGATACGACACTTGAGTTGCGCGGCTGTCTGCCGGGAGGTGTAACATGGAATGACAAGATCTATTATAACGACACCACCTTTAACGACACCATCCGCTGCGAGGCTTTGTATCATGTCAATATTGTGGTACGCCGAATAGATACGCTCCAAATCGACACCACTCTTTGCGAGCATGAGTTGCCGCTTGTTATCGGCCGCGCAAAGAAAGATACGATTTGGGAAGAAGGTATCTATCGTCACCGCGACACAAAGGTATTCGCATGCGCCTCAC
>ODAI010265745.1_pt1 | contig 14484 bp, 12 predicted proteins | sample 1539321 | NCBI WGS metagenome assembly ODAI01 (sample SAMN02144231, study PRJEB22623) | gut metagenome | biome: sheep rumen | host: Ovis aries | place: New Zealand
CAGCTTTCTTGAATCCGGGATAGTCCTCAGCCTCGTAGACCCTCTTCTTGAGAGCGATGGAAGACGAGATATTGACAGTATTCCCCTTCCCAGAGATCTTTCCTGAGAAGTCAGCCGCCTCGCTGGACGCGCTGTCCTCAGAGCCGGAAACCAAACTCATTCCCTTCGGAACCGTCACATTCTCATTTGCTTCCACCAACCTGGAGCAAGAGTCCTTGAATCCGAACTCCCTCTCAGGAATTTGGGTGTTGACCCTCAAGAAAGTCTTGACCCTGTTGTAAAGACGGCCGGATACCGGTTTGTAAAGCAGGGCTCCGTCAGCCGTCTTGACCGCATATGACGGGATAGAGAACTTGGCTGTGATCTTAATCGGAGCGTCAAGGTAATAATCCGGCGTCTTCCCATAATTGACACTGATCATCTTGGCCTCAGGATCGATAGAGAGAATCTCGTTCTCCATAGCCTTCTGCCAATTGGCCACATAACCTTTTGTGAATGGATTACGTACTGAGGCGTCGGACTGGCCCTCAGCTGTCACCGTATATTCCCCAGTGAGATTTCCGTCCTTGTCCAGGACAGTCTTGATAGAAAGCCTGAGATAGTGGTTTTCAGGAGCGGAAACCGGAGTCAAGAGAAGCGGAGAACCTTCCGGGAGGCCGGGAAGGTAGTTCTGTTGCTGCTCGGCGCTTGACCAGTTCTCTCGAGTGAAAGGCACCCAGGTTGGGTCCAGAGGCTCATAGACACCGCTGGAGCGCTTGACTACAACCACGCAATGATTGAAATGGTCCGCAGGTATACTCTCGATTCTTGATCCTGCCATCGTCATGGCGGGATGCGCATCGAAACCAGCGACCCTGAGCATTGTGACGAGCATGGAAGCCTTGTCCTTGCAAACTCCGCAACGATCGGTGAAATTCATTTTGGCGTTGTGGAGGGTATATCCCTCTCCCTCACCCATGGATATTCCGGAATAACGCATGTAATCAGCCACCCAGTGGTTCAGGAGCCATATTTTCCGATCCTCGTTAGTGACACCTTTGAGAATCTCACGAACCTTCTTCTCCACCTCCGGAGTCGCCACGAAGCTGCCGTAATCCTCATTCACTCCGCTGAACCATTTGGACTTATCTTCCCAACGTTCGGTCGAGGATAGCATAAGTTTGGGAGCCACATCAAAGAGATCGACCATATTCGGTTCCCTCTTGAAAGGCCTCGCGTCGGAGACACTGAAAGACAGCAACTTCCGGTCGCCGTCAACCCTGGTAGAGGAGTGGCACTCGCCCTGGTAGAACTCATACTGGACATCTTTGTCCCTTGGCACATCCAAAGTATAAACCTTGGATACGGTCGGATAGGTTACCCAGAAAGGCACGATATCGTAGAAATTGCCTCTCATCGGAGGAATGAATCTCTCATCCTCATCCGGGAAAGAGGTAAGAAGAGCATAGGTGAAACCCTTCTTGTTGATCCTATAGTCGATCACATCTCCTGGATCGAGAGCTCCAACCTCAGCCATGATTTGCCTGGCTCCCCAATAGATGGCTCTGGCTGGAGCGGCGTAATCACAGACGGTCTTGAGGTCAATATCCTTGACGGAACCATCAGCCTTGTAGACCTTGATCTCCTCAAACACCGCCAAAGCGGTAAGAGGATCATAGTCATACTTAAGTACCCTATGTGCCAAAGCACCTGCCTTGGTCTGGATCTTTATGACTTGGCGGATGTCGAAACTGCCTGATCCGGAATCCTTGAAACGCACGCCTGTGCTGTCAAGCAGCACGACGGCGTCGCTGCCGGACAATTCAGGCTGCCTGGCCAGCTTCTTCTCCAAAGAACGCCAAGATTGGGCTGGAACTGGAATGGAAATGGCGGCGAGTAACGCCGCCAATAAAACTTTTCTCATTTTGGAAATAATTAGACGTCAAGCTTATAGCCGGGACGATAGTCGTAATGCATCAGCTTGGTGGCCTCCGGATCATGCATGAACTTCTGCACGATCGGATTCCATACAACCGGCCTGCCAAGATCCATGGCGATATTACCAAGGTTGCAAACAGTGCAGGAAGAATGGCCGACCTCGACAGGGACGTTAGGATCGATTCTTGACTTGACAGCCTCGATGAAAGCCCTATGGTGTCCGACCTTGGTCTCATAAGGAACCGAGTCGTCACCAGCGGCACCCTTCATCTCGAGCTTCTTGTCGGAAGCCTCGTACTTGCCGCGTGATACCTTGATCCAACCGTCCTCTCCGTAGATCTGCACACCAGGAGTGCTTCCGTCGAAAGGCTCCTCAGTCACGATGATCCCATTGTCATATTTATAGGTGAGATGGTCGAAATAGCTGTAACCGGCGGGGATGATCTCGACAGGGCCGCTGCCATCTTTACCGATAGCCCACTGGGCAATATCGAACATGTGGGCTCCCCAGTCAGTCATGAGACCGCCACCCATGGGCTTGTACCAGCGCCATGCGCCCCAAAGCTGCTCATTATGCTCATTGTCGACGATAGGATCGAGATTGGAGTGGTAATACACAGATGTCGGGAGAGGGCCGAGCCACTTGTCCCAGTTAAGTCCAGCGGGGACCTCCATCTTGGGAAGGTTGCAAGGGACGGGAGCCGCGGAATACGGGTTCACATCGTTACGGCCGACATAGACCTTGATTTTCTTGATCTGGCCGAGATCTCCCTCACGGGCGTGAGTCGCGGCGAGTATGAACTCGTCGCTGGAGCGCTGCTGGCTACCGACCTGGAGGATCCTGTTGTATTTACGGACAGCCTTGACAAGCTGCTGGCCTTCATAGATGGTGAGGGTCATCGGTTTCTCAAGATACACATCCTTGCCGGCCTTGCAGGCGGCGATCGCTATGATGGCGTGCTGATGGTCAGGGGCAGCGATAACGACAGCGTCGATATCCGGACGAGCGAGAACATCCTGATAGTCCTCATAGACATCAACCTTAACCTTCTTCTCTCCCTTGCCCTGATAGTAATCAGTGACCCTCTTGACGAAACGGTCTCTCTTGATATCATACACATCACAGCCGGCGACAACTCTCACATCACTCATTGACATGAAGCCGCTAAGCAGGTACATCGCCTGCTGGCCGAGGCCTATGAAGCCCATGTTAATCATACCATTAGCTGATTTTTTCGCCGGGGCCTTAGGGGCGGCCGAGGCACTCACAATACCGGCGGGCATCATGATGCCCGCGGCTCCGATAGCGGAGGCTTTCAAGAAATCTCTACGTACCATGTTTCAGTGTTTAATCATTGATATCGTAAATATAGCAAAAAAAAGTGAAAAAATTCATCAATCGTTTTCGCCTTTGGCACGGAAATGGTATTATCCTAAAGCGACATAATTTTTTACCCATAAACCAAAAACTGACTCAATAGTTATTTCATAAGTATTGGACAAAAAAACGGAAACCTGTCGCGAGACACGTTTCCGTTATATTTTTTTATATATTTGTCCAAACGCGATTTAACACATTAATGCGACCTACATTTATACATGCTATCCTGGCAAGTCTTTTAATTTGCATACAGGGTTTCTCCGCTCCAACTCAAAACAAGCGGATTATCCTCGGGGATGAGCGTTTCGAGGAATATATCCCCTTGATAAATGGGAAAAGAGTCGCCGTGTTCAGCAACCATACAGGAATTGTCGGAGATAAGGTGACAGAGTCGGGCTATGGGCCTCACCTTGTTGATGTTCTAATAGAAAAAGGAATATCTGTCCGGGCTATCTTTTCTCCGGAACACGGGTTCCGAGGAACCGCTGACGCTGGAGAGAGAGTCAGAAGCGAAGTGGACGATAAGACAGGAGTGGAGATAATCTCCCTCTATGGCGGAGGCGACGCTCTGGGTAAGAGCAATATGGATAAGTTCGACATCCTTCTTGTCGATATTCAGGATGTCGGGCTCAGGTATTACACCTACTATATCTCCATGCTTCACCTGATGGAAGCCTGCGCCAGATCCGGGAAGGAAGTCATTATCCTTGACCGTCCTAATCCTAACGGATTCTATGTCGACGGGCCTATTCTGGACCCTGAATACAAGTCAGGTGTCGGCGCTCTTCCGATAACCACAGTCCACGGAATGACTCTCGGTGAGCTTGCCTTGATGATTAATGGTGAGGGTTGGCTTTCTGATGGGCTGAAATGCGACTTGAAGGTAATCCCTTGCCTTGGATATGATCACTCGATGAAGCCTCAACTGGTCGTCCCGCCTTCTCCTAACCTCAAAACAATGAGAGCCATATACCTATATGCCTCAACTTGTTACTTTGAGGGCACCATCGCATCTCTTGGCCGAGGCACGGATAACCCGTTCGAGTTATTCGGCCACCCGGACATGTCAGCTCCGTTCACATTCACTCCACGGAGTGTTCCAGGAGCTAAGAATCCTCCACTGAAAGATAAGCTTTGCCACGGATATGACCTCAGGGAAAAGCCTCTTGAGGATATCTGGAAAGAAGGCATCAATCTCGATTATATCATCACGGCGTATAACGAACTTAGCATCGGAGACAAGTTCTTCACTAGTTTTTTCGACAAACTGGCCGGAGTTGGATATATCAGGGATATGATCCTCTCCGGAGCGTTGGCAAAAGAGATAAAGGACAGCTGGAAAGATGATGTCAAGGCATTCAAGGCCCGCCGCCGCCCCTATCTCCTTTATCCCGAAACTTAATCGTTATTGGAGGGAACCGCCGACGATGTCAAGTATCTCGGAGGTTATCTTCTGCTGACGTCCCTTATTGTATTCGAGGGTAAGGGCCTCCAGGAGGTCATTGCCGTTGTCCGTGGCGGTCTGCATGGCGACTGTGCGGGCGGCATGCTCAGCGGCGTTGCTGTCCAGGAGGACTGTGTATATCTTAAGGCGCTGGACTTTAGGGATAAGGACACCCAGGACAGCCGCGCGAGAGGGCTCGATAATGATGCCACCTGATTCCGACGGCACGCCGCCTGTCCCAGGCAGCGTCCATTCTCGCTCCGCCCTTCGACTTAGCTCAGGGCTAGCCGCGGCTGAGTATTGCCTCGGGACAGCGGCTATGCCGTCGGAGACAGCGGCATTAGGGAGATAGGTTTCCCGGATGGTCGGCTGGGAAGAAGTGGATTTAAAGTGGTTGTAAACCAGCTCAACTCTGGCGAAACGACCTGAGAAATGCCCTTCAATCAGTTCCTGAGCGAGAGCCGCGGCCGCCTCATAACCAGGTGTTTCCGCCATCTTTGAAAAATCCGCGGGAGAAGGGAATCCGGCCTTCCTCATAGCATCGGCCATCTTGCGGCCGACAGAATAAACGACTATATTATCGTCAGAAAAACCTGCGGAACGATATTCATCGATGACCGAAAGGGTCTTCTTTATGACATTGGAATTGAAGGCTCCGCAAAGGGACGAATTCGAGGAGAAGGCCACAATAGCGACGCTAGCCTCCGGCGTGCCTCCTGTCCCAGGCAGCGTCACCCTTCGACTTAGCTCAGAGCTCGCCGCGGCTGAGTACGGCCTCGAGACGGAGGCCTCGCCGGAGGGGTCTTCGGCACCACCGCAATCGCTTGTCTGGAGCGAAGAGAGTATCCGCTGCAGCTGGCGCTGGTAAGGCAGCATGTTAGTGATAGCCAACTGCGCCTTACGCAACTTCGCCGACGCCACAAGCTTCATCGCCGAAGTGATCTTCAGCGTGCTCTTGACAGAAGTGATCCTGCCCTTTATCTCCTTCAAAGAAGCCATTATCCAATCATAGACTTCACAACAGACCCAGCCGTCTCTTCCAAAACGGAAGTAATTGACTCATCGTACTTTCCAGCACCGAGGAGATCCAAGACATCCTGATGTCCAGCCTTCATGCGGTCCAGGAAAAGAGTCTGGAACTCAGGAACCTGATCGACAGAAATGTCCCCCATCAAAGCATGCGTCCCACAATACAATACAGCCACCTGCTCCCCTACCGGCATCGGTGAATACTGAGCCTGGACGAGAAGCTTATTGTTCTTACGTCCCTTGTCAAGAGCCATCGCCGTGACCTTATCCATATCGGAAGAGAACTTGGAGAACGACTCCAACTCTCCATATTGCGCCTGATCAATCTTCAAGGTGCCAGCCACTTTCTTCATCGACTTGACCTGGGCCGAACCACCGACCCTGGACACCGAGATACCCACATTGATAGCCGGCCGTTGTCCCTGGTTGAACAGTCCTGACTCAAGGTAAATTTGTCCATCGGTGATGGAAATGACGTTTGTGGGAATATATGCCGCCACATCACCGGCCTGAGTCTCGATTATCGGCAGAGCAGTCAAAGACCCACCGGCCTTGACCTTGCCCTTCAGCGAAGCGGGGAGATCGTTCATCTGTTCCGCGACCTCTTGCTGGTCAATGATTTTCGCCGCCCTTTCAAGGAGCCTTGAATGGAGATAGAACACGTCTCCAGGATAGGCCTCTCGTCCGGAAGGACGACGAAGGATCAACGATACCTCACGGTAAGCCACAGCCTGCTTTGACAAGTCATCATAGACCACTAGAGCCGATCGGCCCGTATCCCTGAAATATTCCCCGATAGCCGCTCCGGCGAAAGGAGCGAAATACTGCAACGCAGCGGGATCCGCCGCGGTCGCCGCGACAACGATCGTGTAGTCCATAGCGCCGTATGCCCTAAGAGTCTCGACAATATTCGCCACTGTCGAACCCTTCTGACCCACAGCCACATAAATGCAATAGACTGGCTTTCCATCCTTGAAGCAGGAACGCTGGTTTATGATGGTGTCGATGGCCAGCGAAGTCTTTCCGGTCTGACGGTCGCCGATGATAAGTTCCCTCTGGCCACGGCCGATAGGGATCATGGCGTCGATAGCCTTTAAACCTGTCTGGAGTGGTTCCGTCACAGGCTGGCGGTAAATGACACCAGGAGCTTTTCGCTCAAGAGGCATCTCCGTCAATTCTCCTTCGATGTTACCCAGACCGTCAAGCGGCGTACCGAGAGGATCGACAACCCTTCCGAGCATTGACTCGCCCACATTGATGGAGGCTATACGTCCTGTACGCCGGACCGTCATCCCCTCCTTCACCTCATCGGTGGGTCCGAGTAGGACCGCTCCGACATTATCCTGCTCCAGGTTCATCACCACACCCCTCACACCGCTCTCAAACTCAAGTAGCTCCCCAGCCTCAGCGTTGGTAAGGCCATACATCCTGGCCACACCGTCGCTGACCTGCAGAACCTTGCCGATCTCCTCAAAATGAAGGGAAGTGTCGATGTCCTTGAGCTGCTGGAGCAGCACTTGCGAAATCTCGCTTGGCTTTATATTGTTGTTTTGAGCCATTTCAATGAATATAACTACACGATTCTACGATTCTTCTCGACGAACTGATTCTTGATGATTTCCAGCTGGCGGGAGACAGAGGCGTCAAGGAGCCTGTCTTCAACCTCCAGCACAAAACCTCCGATGAGGGACTCATCAACATCAGTCGTGAGAAGAAGAGTCTTGCCTGTTTTTTTCTCTATAAGATTCTTCAGCCCATCCTCGAGCTTTTTAGCGGCCGAATCAGGAGGAGAAGACAGTGTCAGTTTCCCGCGAATGATACCCCTTGATTCATAATACTGATCCTCGAAACTCTTGAGAGCCAATGCGATATCCCCAATCCTTCCATTACGGATCATAAGCTCGAAAAAGCGCCTCAGGTCCGGCGACAAAGATCCTTTGCTACGCTCAGGATGACATTTGTCATTCTGAGGGAGCGTAGCGACCGAAGAATCTACCGACACCGCAGCCTCCAACAGCGACAGCTTCTTGTCATCCGGGACGGCAGGATCAGTTATGGCGCGTCTCAAATCAGGCAGAGTCTCCAAGGCATTAAGGATCGCACGCGCCTGGGCAACCACAATCTCGCCGGAGCTCTGTCCTGAGCCGGCCGAAGAGCTGGTCTCATCAACCAGCTTCAGCAAAGCGGTGGCGTACCTGGAAGCGATGATCCCCGTATTCATAACCTAATTCTTTTGTTCCCGGGAAGACGCAATCTCATCGACTAGCCGCCGCAGAAGCTCATCCCGACCGGAATCCTGAGCCAAATCCTTTCTCATAACCTTCTCAGCAACAGCCACAGAAAGCATAGCGACCTCCTTACGGACGTCTCGCAGAGCGCTTTCCTTCTCAGCGGCGATTTGAGTTCTGGCCTGATCAATGATCTTAGCGGCCTCATCCCTGGCCTGAACCTTAGCCTGCTCGATAAGAGCGTCTCTGGAAGCGGCAGCTTCCTTCATGATCTTTGCCTGCTCTTTCCTGGCTTTCTCGACTATGGCATCCTGTTCCGAGGCCAGGTTGCGAAGGCTTTCCTCAGCCTCCTTGGCCTTTTTTATCGACTCGTTGATCCGGTCGGCGCGTTTCTGGACAGAGTCTGTGATCATAGGGAATCCCCACTTGGCAAGCACGAAGAAGACGATGCCGAAAATCAGCGTCATCCAGACGAGAAGACCGAAGTCGGGAGTGATGAGTGACATCGCTATTTAGCTATGAGACAGACCACTATGGCGAACAGACAGGCGCCTTCGATAAGGGCGCTGACGATAATGGCGGTCATCCTGTAGTGACCGGCTTGCTCGGGCTGGCGGGCACCGGCCTCAAGAGAAGAACTACCGATCTTACCGATACCGAAAGCGGCGGCGAAAGCAGCCACAGCGGCACCGATAGCCTTTCCGAAAACTCCGAGAGAAACCCCGGCCTGAAGCAAAAACATTAAAGGTGTCATAATTCTATAATATTAATAATTAATCAGTTTCAGTTTTTGGTCTCGACAATCCGATGAAGACCGCCGAAAGCATCGTGAACACATATGCCTGGATGAATGCCACAAGCAGCTCCAAGCAGTCCATAAACACGCCGAGAACGACCGCCACGACGGTCAGCCCCCCATTCACGGCAGCCCCCATCTTGGCGGTCAAGAATATCACTGCGATCACTCCAAGGATCATGAAATGGCCCGCCAGGATATTGGCGAAAAGCCTGACCATGAGGCTGAAAGGCTTCGTGAACATGCCGATAATCTCAATTGCCGGCATAAGCGGGAGAGGGACCTTCAGCCAAGTCGGCACGTCAGGCCAGAGAATCTCTTTCCAGTAGTGCTTGTTCCCGAATAGATTGACCGTGAAGAAGGTGAACAGCGCGAGTACAAGTGTCACCGCGATATTGCCAGTGATATTGGCCCCTCCCGGGAAGAAGGGCACAATTCCCATAAGGTTATTGATGAATATGAAGAAAAAGGCTGTAAGAAGGTATGGGGAATACTTCTTGTAATCCTCTCCAACACAATCTTTTATGATATCGTCCTCGACCATCGTGACCATCATTTCCATGATTCCCGTTCCACCGGTCGGGGCCTCTTCAGCCGCGTCATGCTTGCGATACCATCTCGCTGTCCCGAGAATGATGAATAGCAGAAGAGCGCTGTTTATCATCAGGCCCAGGACATTCTTGGTTATAGAGAAATCCCATGGACGGATCTCCGCTCCATCCGGGCCTTTCTCCACTATCTTGTTCTCGTATTTTCCGGAAGTCGCTATGCTAAAACCCTCATATTCACCTTCTTCCAGATGTTTTGAAGAGAATATGTGGGCTCCGCTGCCAGTCTTGCTGATGACTATGACAGGGAGTGGGATACTGATGTGATGTCCTTTAATTGTCGTGATGTGCCAGTCATACGCGTCCCTGACATGTCCATAGAGATACTCATCCATGTCCAACTCCACCTCAGTTGAAGGCGAAGCCATAAGCAAAGAGAATATGACAAACAGAAGTCTCATGGTTCAACGCACGCTAAAACATGATTATCAGCAACTTCCACGAAACCGGAAGAGATATGCACTATTCCGTCTTGGCCATAGACGATATCACCTTTCGTCAGGGACGAGATCAGCGCCGCATGATCCTTCAAGACCACAAAACGCCCCGCGGAACCGGGAAGCTCGACTCTGTCGACATCCTGGCAGACAACCGTACCCTCAGGAGTTATTATGTCTAAATGGATTGTCATTCTGAACGTAGTGAACTGTCATTCTGAGCGAAGCGAAGAATCTAGTTTACCTGAGCTAGAATCGCCTCACCCTTCTTTATCGCATCCTCGATCGTGCCCACATTAAGGAAAGCCTGCTCAGGAAGATAATCCACCTCACCGTCAAGGATTTTTCGGAACCCTTCGATCGTATCCGCGATGTCAACCATCACGCCAGGCACACCGGTAAACTGCTCAGCAACAAAGAAAGGCTGCGACAGGAACCTCTGGACTCTTCTCGCCCGGTTTACAGTCTGTTTGTCCTCATCGCTCAGCTCGTCCATTCCGAGAATAGCGATAATATCCTGTAACTCCTTGTTTCTCTGGAGAATCTGCTTGACTCTCTGAGCGATCTCGTAATGCTCTTTCCCGACCACATTCGGATCAAGGATCCTTGAAGTCGATTCCAGCGGATCCACGGCGGGATATATTCCCAATTCCGCGATCTTACGGCTCAAAACAGTAGTGGCGTCAAGATGGGAGAAAGTTGTCGCCGGAGCCGGGTCAGTGAGGTCGTCAGCGGGAACATAAACAGCTTGTACAGAAGTAATTGACCCGTCTTTAGTAGACGTGATCCTCTCCTGCATCTGACCCATCTCAGTGGCCAGAGTGGGCTGATAACCCACGGCGGAAGGCATACGCCCAAGCAGGGCGGAAACCTCGGAACCCGCCTGGGTGAACCTGAATATATTATCTATGAAGAACAGAATATCCCTTGGGCCTTCCCCAGTGTCTGAATCCCTGAACGATTCAGCCAAAGTCAAGCCTGAAAGCGCGACACTCTGGCGGGCTCCCGGGGGCTCGTTCATCTGTCCGAAAACCATCGAGACCTGGGATTTCTCCAACTCGACCTTGTCGACCTTTGAAAGATCCCAATGCCCTTCTTCCATGCTTTTCTGGAATTCCTCGCCGTATTTAATAACTCCGGACTCAATCATCTCCCGCAGCAGGTCGTTTCCTTCCCTGGTACGCTCGCCAACTCCGGCGAAAATGGAAAATCCATTGTGTTTCTTCGCGATATTATTGATCAACTCCTTGATCAACACGGTCTTACCTACTCCGGCACCGCCAAAAAGGCCGATCTTTCCGCCTTTCAGATAAGGCTCCAGAAGGTCAATGACTTTGATACCAGTGTATAGAACCTCCTGGGAAGTAGCCAAATCCTCAAACTTGGGAGGTTCCCTATGAATCGGCAACGAATGGTCCTGATCCAGATCACCGAGACCATCAATCGTATCACCGACAACATTCATGACCCTTCCTCTGATCTGCCCGCCAACAGGCATAGAGATCGGAGCTCCGGTAGCGACCGCCTTCATCCCTCGACGCAGACCATCAGTGGAATCCATCGCCACACAACGCGCCGTCTCCTCACCGATATGTTGCTGAACCTCAATTACTAGCGGCTTTCCACCATTCTCCCTGTCGACGACGAGCGCGTCGTGGATTCGTGGCAGAGCCGCTTCCTCGTTCGCTGAAGCGAAACGGACATCGACCACAGGGCCGATAATCTGCGAAATATACCCAACGTTAAGTGTCATTCTGAACGAAGTGAAGAATCTATCTACAAAAATACTGAATTATTAGCAAAAAAGAAAAAGAGGCTCCATTATGGAACCTCTTTTCCCTTTTTGACTGTCTCAATCTTATTTCACAAGGCAGACCGCTACACGGTTCTCCTCAGGAGTGTTGAAAGGATTGATTGTGTCGCCGAAGTACTCGGTGATGATCCTATCCTTGCTGATACCGGCGTTAATAATAGCCTGGGCGACGATCTCGGACCTCTTCTCGGAGAGGAACTGGTTCCTCTTGGCGGTACCTGTGTCCTTATCAGCATAACCGGAGATGCGGACCTTGGTCTCAGGATGCTCCTTCATGCAAGCGACAACCTCATCGATCTTGAGCTGCTCGCTATCGCGGATGTCCCACTTGTTGATCACGAAGAAGATGTTGCGCTGGAGAGACTCGAAAGCGGGCTCAACGATGACGGGCTCTTCCTCAACCACAGGTGCGGGTTCGGGTTCCTTGACAGGGGCGGGAGCCGGTGCCGGAGGAACAATCACGGGAGCGGGAACGGGCTTTGCCTTTCCGAAGCTGAAGGTCAAACCGGCGAGAGCCTTGATCTGGAAGTCAGCCTTTGAACCCTTCTTGGAGTTGAAGTGGTCGTTGATGAAGCTGGTGTTGCCTTCGAGGTTCAGAGCCACAGCATCAGAAAGCCTGATGTTGAATCCCAAACCGGCCCTGAGGGCAGGAGAAATGCTGCTGGGATCCCAGAGATAATTGGTGGCAGGGAAGCTCTTTGAAAGGGCATTGGCCTCGTCATTGTTGAATGCGTAGTTCGCACCCACACCGCCGAAGATGTAAGGATTGATAGTACGGTCGAACTTGTAACCTCCGAAGAGGGCGGCGAGATCGGCCATGAGGTCGATAGCACCTTCGACATAGTTGTACTTGTAGACCCTGGTCTGACCATCATTGATGGCACCCTTGCCCTGCCATGCGTTGGCATTCAGCCTGGCGGCGAAAACCGGCGAGAACTGATAGCCGAGCGAAATGGCGCCTGAAGGGGAGATGAGGCTGGTCCAATCGGTCTCACCGATGGTCTCAGCAGCACCACCCTGGAGCTGGAGGAACCAGTACGGGTCAAAATCCTTCTTCTGCGCGTTGGCTACAGATAGTGAGGCGACGAGCGCGACACTTGCGAGAATAGTTATTATACGTTTCATGATACTTATGAATATTAATTGCGCATTTAACGTCGCTAAATTAACATATTTTTTTTAATTGAGCAAGAAACCCGATTAATTTTCCGTCATTTGACCGTGAATACGCAGAACAAAGTTGGAAGGCTTACCAGAGACCGCGAAATAAACCTTCTGATACACCTTCCCGGCTTTTTTCAGCCTTCCTTTGTAAGTCACCACAATCTTTCCGCTTTTCCCAGGCTTCACCGGTTTCTCAGGATAGACAGCGCTCATGCAGCCACAGCTATAGTCCACGTCAAGAAACTCCAGATCCGCATCACCTATATTAGTGAATGTGAACACAGTACTCTGGGTGCTTGCGCTTCTGGGGAACGTACCGAGCCTCGCGTCAATCGAGTCTAATTGGATCGACGCCTGCTTCGGAGTCCCGTCCTTCCGGACAGTCGACTTGCAGGAAACAAAACTGACGACAGCCACCAAGACTAATATCAGATGAGAAACAAGCTTCATGAATTGGGTATTATAATGTAAATATAGCACAAAAACATGAAGGAACATCATCTGAGAGCCATATTTCACATTATTAGACAAAAAAGGAGGGGCGCCTTTTGGCGTCCCTCCTGTAATTAGAGGTTTAGTGGATTACTCACCACCTTCGCCGCCTTCCTCAGTGGGAGGAGTGGCAGGGGTCTCACCACCTTCGCCGCCTTCGGCAGGGGTCTCACCACCAGGGGTCTCACCACCTTCGCCGCCTTCGCCAGGGGTCTCACCACCAGGGGTCTCACCACCAGGGGTCTCACCACCGGGCTCGTCGCCACCAGGGGTGTCGCCGCCTTCACCACCTTCACCAGGGGTGTCGCCGCCTTCGCCGCCTTCACCGGGCTCGTCGTTGCCAGCGCCCTCAACATCCTGGTTGATGGTCTTCGCCACAGGGACAGTTACCCAATCAGTGTTGAAGTAACCGAAGCCGTAACGCAGGGTAGCCTTGACAAAGAGTTTGAAGTCATTGAGCAGGTTGTCACCGTTGTTGAAGTACATCAGGTAACCAGAGTCATTCTTAGGAATGTACACAGTCCTTGAAGGACGCACAGGATCAGCAAGCTTGTAGCACACGACATCCTTCTTGTTAATCTTGATGGTCTCAGTGGAAGTGGTATCCATAACCTGGTAGATGTACATGGTGGAGAGCTTGTGCTGACGCTTGCCATTGATCTCGCACTCAACATTCTTGGTGTCGATCAAGACCTCGAAGCCATAGATACCATCACCATCCTCATCGACGCCATAGTAGCCCCAATAGTTAGGATAATCGGTGAAGGTACGCTTACGCCAGTCGACAGGGTTGAGGAGGTCAGCGATGCTGATGTAAGATCCTTCCTCACCATAGTCAACACCATCAATGTAACCCTTAGTGGAAACGGTATTGACCTCGAGAGGACGAACGATGTCGGCCTGGAAGTGATCCTTACCGTCGAACTTGATCTCGACTCCACTCTCACCCTCGGTGCAGAGGAATGCGGTACCAGCGATGTAGGTGTACATCTTACCAGTGTTGATGAGGGTATCAGCAACATGGAATGTGGTGTCCTCGATGATGTTCTCCTTCTCAATATTTCCGGCCCAGTCATTCTTGACCCAGACGAAAATATTGTTGAAGTAAGGCTGGAGATCGCTGTCAGCGAAGACATCCTCAGCATAAGCGGTGGCGTCATCGTGACCGTTGACGA
>ODAI012718510.1_pt1 | contig 14484 bp, 10 predicted proteins | sample 1539321 | NCBI WGS metagenome assembly ODAI01 (sample SAMN02144231, study PRJEB22623) | gut metagenome | biome: sheep rumen | host: Ovis aries | place: New Zealand
ATAAGAGTAAAGGAGAAAATATTATGGCAAAAATAACCGAAAACACGACGATTTTCGAAGCGATTCAGATTAACCCCAAAGCGGGCGAAATTCTTATGCGATACGGTATGCATTGTTTGGGTTGCGCCTTAGCGCACGGCGAAACGATAAGCGAAGCGGCTGACGTTCACGGCGCGGACCTTGTTAAAATGCTTGAAGAATTAAACGATATAGAAGGTTAATTTTTTATGGCGGAAAGGGAATTTGCGGGCGATATCGGTGAAGAACGGGTTAAAGTAGAAACCGAAAACGTCAAATGCCCGGGGTGCGGCGCGAATATGATATTCGACGCCGATTTGCAGACCCTGTACTGTCCGCATTGCGGCAGTAAAAAAGAACTCGGCGAAAGTAAAACGGCGCAAGAAAAAGACATAATGGAAGGCTTGTCCGCGGACGCTGTATGGAAAGCGGACGAAACGACGGTTTTCCGTTGCGATAACTGCGGCGCGAAAGTGGTGCTTGCCAAGGGCGAAACGGCAAAGACTTGCCCGTTCTGCGGCACGGCGCACGTGGAAAAGACCGAAGAACTTGCGGGGCTTAAGCCGGACGCGGTGTTGCCGTTTGCATTCGGGCAGGACAAAGCGCTGGAATTCAGTAAAAACTGGGCTAAAAGGCGGTTTTTTGCGCCGCGCAAATTCAAAAAGAATTTAAATGCCGAAAACGTAAACGGCGTTTACACGCCTTGCTTTACTTTCGACAGCCATACTTATTCTACCTACATCGGCAGAATAGGCACGACTCATACGCGCACGGTGGGTTCGGGCAAAAACAGACGTACCGAAACCTATACCGTATGGCGGAACATAAGCGGCACTTTTTCCGACTTTTTCGACGACGTGGCGATAGCGGCGGGCGACAAGTGCGGGCAGAAAGAACTCGATAAACTTTCGCCTTACGACACTAATTCGAGTAAAGAATATAAAGAACAGTATCTTTTGGGCTTTATGGCGTACCATTACGATAAGGAACTGTCGAACTGCTGGGACGTGGCGAAGACTAAAATAGACGCAATGCTTCGTAAACGTATTCTTTCGCAGTACCATTACGACAAAGTGGATTATCTCAACGTATCCACCACGCACCAAGGGGTAAAATATAAGTACGTAATGCTACCCGTGTACGTCGGCAATTTTACGTTCAGTCAGAAACTTTATAACTTTTTCGTTAACGGCACTACGGGTAAAACTTACGGAAAGTACCCTAAATCCAAACTGAAAATAGGCTTGCTTACGGTTCTTGGTATTGCGGCAGCCGCGGCGCTTGCGTATTTTTTATTTATTAAAGGCTGAAACTTATCGTAATTTAAGGCGTTTTTCCGCGTAAAAGGGCGTAAAATTACCGTGCGTATAAAAAAATTGCGGTAAAAGCGCGTTCTTTTTAAAAAAAATCGAAAAATCATTGACCGAAACAGTCAAAATATTATATAATTTTATGTAGCACGAAAGTCAAAAACTAAAGTTTTCGTGCGGAGGCAACGATGAAAAAAAGCAAAGCAATCGTATTGCTTACCATAGCGCTCGTTATAACGGCTATCCTTACCTTCCTTACTTTTGCAAGATTTCCGGTAGGGACGAAGAATTTTAACGGGTTTTTGGGCGCGATACAGACCGATTACGATTTAAGCGGCGGCACGGCGTACACTCTTACTCTTTCGGACGATAATGTTAACGACGTAGACGACGTGGACGAAGTTATAAACACCTTGAAATACAGGCTTAACCTTTTAGGTTATGAAAATTATTCGGTGAAAGCGATAAAAGACGTTGACGCAGCGGTAGAAGATTACGATATCCGTATAGAAGCGCGCGGCAGCGTTAGCAGGTTCGGCGAAGTTGATACCGACACGCTTGCAAGCGATATAAAGGTTGCGGCGGCGTACGGCGAACTGACCTTTTACGGCGGCACTTCGCAAAATCCTACCGAACAGATTTTAGACGACGGCACACCTGTTGCGGACGCCTATTATATGGGCGTGTCCAACAACGGCGACAGCACCACTTATAACGTAAACATTAAGTTCAGCAATTACGGCTACGACGCGTTGATGGAACTTTTAAATGCAAATTCCACGTACTACGTGCAGATAAATTTAGGTGATACGGTGTTGTTGCCCGGTACTTCCGCGCTGTCGTCTTCTTATATAAACGACAAATCCCTTATAATAACCACCGGTTCGGAAGCGAGCGCAAGGCAGGCGGCTTTGCAGATTAAAACGGGCGGACTTGCTTATAAGTACGACGTGTCCGACGGGGAAGACGTTTCTTCGCCGCTTGGACGCAATCTCGAAATAAAAAGTATTATTACAATATCTTTGTTTTTAGTGGCGATTATCGCGGCTATGTTCGTGATAGATAAAAAATACGGTGTGGTTTCCTGTCTTTCGACAATAGCGTTTACCGATATCTATCTGTTCCTTATGATAGCAATCCCGGGCATTAAAATTTCGATAGGCGGCGTTATAGGTTTCGCGCTTTCGACCGTGTTGCTTGCCGACGGGTTTATGATAATTTCCAAGCGCATTAAAGAAGAATTTGCACGCGGTAAAACGGTAAAGAGTGCGGTCAAAACGGGCTTTAAGCGCGCGCTTTTACCCATTGCGGGTACTGCCGGAATAACGGCTGCCTCCGCGTTTATCCTGTTTGCATTAACCGGCGGCGCGCTTAAAAACTTCGCGCTCGTGTTTGCGGTAGGCACAGTGCTTGCGGCGGCGATAAATCTGCTTGTTTCGAGAATGTTCGCAAATCTTATTTTGGCGATAGTAAAATACGACCAAAGTTTTCTGGGGCTTAAACGCACCGATAAAAACGCGGAAGAGGCGGGTGAATAATGATGAAACTTTTCGGTAAACTCAAAATCTGGATAATAGTTGCAGTAATCACCGTCCTTTTAGGTGCTCTTTTATTGTCGATATTCGGCTTAAATCAGACGCCCGACTATAAATCGTCTTACGAAGCGTCGGTAAGCGTTGACCAGAACGTAAACGGTTCGGGCGAACTCGTAGATAAAACCGCGAGAGCGTATTTTGGCGAAAAGGGCTACAGACTTTCCGATTACGCTACTCAAAAAACCGAAGACGGGGATAAGTATATCTACAAATTCCACAAAGCGGGCGATATAGACAAAGAAGAATTACAAGCCGTGCTTCAAACGGCGCTTGATAACGACGCGGAATTAGGTGCTCTTAATCTTAAAGCGTCGGCGGAATACGGCGAAGTTAAAATCACTTCCGACTATAACGCGGGTAAAATTCTTTTAGCCTGCCTGTTGGGACTTATAGTAGCGTTTGCGGTTTCTTTCTTTACCGTAAAACTCGCAGGCGCTTTGACCGTCGTTTGCAACGCGGTTATGACCTTGGTTATATATACTATGCTCGTTGCGATAACGCGGATTCCCGCGCTACCCGATTTTGCGATAGTAGGCGGGGCGGCAATGCTCCTTTCCGTCGTTATGACTTTCGTTATAACTTGCAGATATAAAGAAAAACTTAAACTTGACGAAAAGGCGGACGTTTCGGCGGTAGCGACGGACGGCGTAAAGGACGGATTTATCAGGCTTTGCTTTATAACCTGCGCGGTTATACTTGCGGCGGCGCTGCTATTCGTCGGCGGCGTGTATTTCCTGTTTATCGGGCTTAAACTTATACTTGCCGCAATATCCGCTTATTTAGTATCCTGCGTGGCAACACCCGCGCTGTGGACGGTCTTCAAGAAATTGAAAATCAAAAAATAAATTTACGGAAAACAAGAAAAGGCGGAAGAAACTTTTTTCCGCCTTGTTCTTTTTAATAGGGGAATATTTAACGGGACAAATCGTTCTGTCGGAACTCAAATGAAAATCGCGTACCCGAAAGTCTTGCAGGAAAGCGAGAACATTAAAATTAAAGAGATTGCGTTTAATTGCGGAATTCTTACCGAAACCGCAAGGCTTTTGTATGACCGCGGCATTAAAGACGTTCAATCGGCAAAGCGTTTTTTAAGTCCCGATAAAAGCCACTTTTTAAATCCTTTCGACCTAAAAGGGATGTCGGAAGCGGTTTCGCGCATTAAAAAAGCCGAAGAGTTTGGCGAACGGGTGCTGGTATTCGGCGATTACGACGCGGACGGTATTTGCGCGGCGGCGATTTTAGGCGGCTGTTTAAAACAACTCGGTATAAATCCGATTATCACCGTGCCGGAGCGTGAAGAAGGCTACGGGCTTAATCTCGAAAAGATAGAAAAAATAAATTCCGAAAATAAAATCGACCTTATAATTACCGTGGACTGCGGCATTTCCGACGCGGAAAAGGTAAAAGAACTTAAAGCCCGCGGTATAGACGTTATAATTACCGACCATCACGAACCGCCCGAAATTCTGCCCGACTGTGTATGTATAAACCCTAAAATAAAGGGGCAAAGCTACGGCTTTGACGGGCTTTGCGGCGGCGGCGTTGCGTATAAATTAGGGGTAGCGCTTATAGGCGAAAAGGCGGACGAGTTTTTGGACTTTGCCGCACTTGCCACCGTTGCCGACAGTATGGATTTAATAAGCGAAAACCGCGACATAGTGGCGGAAGGCTTAAAACTTATAAACACCGCGCCAAGACAGGCATTTAAAATCTTTCTCGGCGATAACACCAAAACGGTTAGCGCGCAAACGCTTGCGTACGCTATTGCCCCGCGCGTAAACGCGGGGGGCAGGATGGGCGACGCTTCTACCGCGCTTAAACTGTTCTTATCGGAAGACGAAAACGAAATATTTGATTTAGCGGTAAAACTCAACGTATATAATGCTAACAGGCAGGACCTTTGCGAAACCACTTTTATAAACGCCAAAGATATTATATCTGAAACGGGCGCTTTTGCCGACAGGATAATACTCGTTCGCGGCGAAGAGTGGAAAGCGGGGATATTAGGCATAGTCGCCGCGAAACTTACCGAAGCGTACAATAAACCCGTGATAGTTTTCGCAAAAAGCGGCGAAGGGTATAAGGGTTCTGCGCGCAGCGTGGACGGGATAAATATTTACGACGCTATCTGCGCGGTCAAAGAATATCTTATCGCTTTCGGCGGGCACTCGCAGGCGGCGGGGCTTTCCGTTTCGGAAGAAAATTTCGAGCCGCTACGCAGGGCTATAAACCTTTACGCGGAAAAAGCGTTTATCGACGCGGACAGGGAAAGGGAAATTGCCGTGGATATAGTTGCGGAAGATGAAATTCCCGAACGCCTTGCGGAAGAGATAGAATTATTAGAACCGTTCGGCGTGGGCAACCGCCGCCCGCTGTTTGCGACGACGGTAGATAAAACGGTGATGAATCCGTTAAAAGAAGATTCCCCGCATTATTCGTTCAGCACCAAGGCGGTGGAGATGCTGGATTTCAACGGCGTAAACGACGTGCCGATTTTAGCCTATCCCGTGCCCAAAACGCTGGTTTTTGAACTTAACGTTTCGACTTTCAGAAATAAACGTTCGATAAAGGGCTTTATGCGGAACGTCGTGTGCGATTTTGAAAGTGTGGCGGACGGGCTATCTTTAGACAGAACGGAGTTTGAGCGCGCGTACGTTAAAGCCGTAAACTTTGAAAACCGCCCCGTAAACCAACTGTTTGACGGGCGGGGAAATACGGAAAAAGAAAAGGCGCAGTTTGCGTTCTGTTTCGAAGTGTTTAAAGAACTCGGCTTTTTCACGGTTAAAAACGGGATTTTAATTAAAAACGCGTCGGTTAAAAAGCCGCTTGACGATTCCTTGCTTTACAGAAAATTAGGAGAAAGACAATGTTAGACGTTATCGGAAAACTCGAAACGAATTATACCGGTAAAGACCTTAATCTTTGTTTAAAAGCCCACGACTTTGCCAAAGCCGCGCACGAGAACCAAAAGCGCGCTTCGGGTGAAGAATATTTCGTTCACCCCTGTACCGTCGCGGGGGTTTTAGTCGATTTGGGGCTGGGCGCGGGCACGGTTGCCGCGGCGTTCTTGCACGACGTAATAGAAGATACGCCCGTTTCAGAAGGTGATATAAAGCAGGAATTCGGCGACGAAGTTTTAACGCTGGTACTTGGGGTTACCAAACTCGACCGAATAGAGTTTACATCGCTCGAAGAAGAACAGGCGGAGAATTTCAGAAAGCTGTTCGTCGCTATGGCGAAAGACATACGGGTAATAATAATCAAACTTGCCGACAGACTGCATAATATGCGCTCGCTTAACTTTCTCTCAATCGAACGCCAGCAGCGTATGGCGCGGGAAACGTTGGAAATCTACGCGCCGCTTGCGGGGCGCTTGGGGATTTCGCAAATTAAGTGCGAACTCGAAGACTTGTGCTTAAAATATCTCGAACCCGATTTTTACGAATATCTTTCCATAAATATCGAAGAGCGTGTTAAAGAAGGCTACGAACTTACCGACCACGTGGTAGCGGAACTCAATAAAATGCTTGAAAGTTCGGGAATAAAGGGCGAAGTGTTCGGGCGCAGAAAACACCTTTACAGCATATACCGCAAGATGAAGGAAAAGGGTAAAACGCTTGACCAGATATTCGACCTTGTCGCCATACGCGTTATAGTAAACACGGTGGACGAGTGCTACGAAATATTCGGTAAGATACACAATAAGTGGAAACCCGTTCCCGGGCGGATAAAGGACTATATAGCGACGCCGAAACCGAATATGTACCGTTCCTTGCATACGACCGTTGTAACAAATTACGGCAGGGTGTTCGAGATACAGATAAGAACGTACGAAATGAACCACGCCGCCGAATACGGTATCGCCGCGCACTGGAAATACAAAGAGAAAAAAGAAGGCGACGATTTAGACACCCGTCTTTCCTGGATACGCGAAGTTATGGAATGGCAGGGCGGCTTAAAGGACAGCAAGGAATTTTTAAGTTCCTTAAAAGGGGACGTGTATAGTTCCGAAGTGCTTGTGTTCACCCCTAAAGGCGACGTCATAAGTCTGCCGAAAGGCGCAACGCCCTTGGATTTTGCCTACCATATCCACTCGGCGATAGGCAACAAGTGCGTAGGCGCGAAAGTCAATTCCAAAATGGTTCCGCTGTCCAGCACCTTGCAGGTGGGCGACGTGGTGGAAGTCATTACTTCGCAAAACTCCAAAGGTCCGTCGTGGGACTGGCTTAAAATAGTCAAAAGCCCCAGCGCACGCGTTAAAATCCGTCAGTTCTTCAAAAAGGAGATGAAGGAAGAGAACGTCAAAACGGGCAAGAGTATGCTTGACGCGGAAGCAAAACGCCGCGGCTATTCGCTTTCCGACCTTTTGACCGAAGAGTCGTTTTTGGTGCTTTCAAACAAGTTATCCTTTGCAAGCGAAGAAGAAATGTTTGCATCCGTAGGCTACGGCGCGGTATCGGTCAATCAGGTTATAGTAAAACTTCTGGATTTTTACCGCAAAACCCGTCCGCAGGAGCGTATCAGGGAAATATCCACGGGCAGGAAGAGCCAGACGGGCGGCGTAATAGTCAAGGGTATGAACGGACTGTTGGTGCGGTTTGCGGGGTGCTGTAATCCCGTTCCCGGCGACGAGATAGTCGGCTTTATTTCCCGCGGACACGGGGTAAGCGTACACAGGAAAGACTGTACCAACTTAAAGAACGCCGAACCCGACAGACTTATAGAAGTCGCGTGGGAGAACAGAACGTCCACCGCGTTCAATGCGGAAATCAAGGTGCTTGGCGAAGTGCAGACGGATATTCTTTTCGCGGTGGCGGCGGCAACGAGCGAACTTCAACTCGAAATCGTTTCGACCAACGGCAGAACGGACGCGCGCGCGAACAGGGTGGTAGTCGATTTTACCATACGGCTTAAAGACAAAGCGGCGCTTGACAGACTTATATCCAAATTAAAACAGGATAAACGCGTATTAGACGTTTTCAGGGCGGCAAGCACGTGAGATTATATCATTTATCGTCAGGACCTTTGCGCGTAAACACCTACTTTTTAGTGGACGAGAACTCGCGCGAAGCGGTGTGTATAGACGGCGGCGAAAACTACAGACTTATAAAGAAAACGGAGCAGGATAACGGCTTTACCGTAAAACACCTGCTTTTAACGCACGCGCATTTCGATCATGCGGGCAACGCCGCGGCGCTGCAAAAAGACGGGGCTTTAGTTTACGCTTCCGCACCCGAAGCGGACAAACTTAAAAACGGCGGCACGCTTGCGGAAAATTTCGGGCGGGCGTTTACGCCTGTGCAGGCGGACGTGATATTAAAAGACGGCGATATTTTAGACCTTGTCGGCGTTAAAATAGAAGTAATGCTTACCGCGGGGCATACAGACGGTTCGCTTACATTTAAAACGGGTGATATGCTGTTTACGGGCGACACCCTGTTTTTGGAATCGGTGGGGCGTACCGATTTCCCTACGGGCGACAGGAACGCGCTTATACGTTCGGTGCAAAAACTCTTCGCGCTGTCTGGCGACTTTAAGGTGTACCCGGGGCACGAAGATTTTACCACCCTTTCACACGAAAGAAAATACAACTTAATGAGCGACGTGGATATATGATAGAGACGGATTTGCCTAAAATTTTACCCGACCTTAAAGAAACGGAAAACCTTTTTAGCGAGTACGGGGAACTTAATATAAAACACAGGTTTTCGGACGGCGGCGACAGAGTGGTAAACACGGTTATAGTCGACGGCAAGGCGTACGCGTACGGCACGTATATCGGTAATACGGACGAACTCGTCAAAAAACGGCTTGTAAAACGCTACGCAAAACTTGCCGTATATAAAACTTTGTCGCGGCTTTTTAACGTCAGTCTTGCGTGGGGTTCTTTGACGGGTATAAGACCTACAAAACTCGCTTATTCCGCTATTGCGGAACAGGGCGAGTTTTACGACTTTTTTAAAAACACCCTTATGGTGTCGGAAGAAAAGATTGCGCTTACGGCCGAAGTTCTTGCCGCGCAGAAAGGTATTTACGACACGGTTGCGGGCGGCAGCGACTTTTTCGTGTTTATACCCTTTTGTCCGTCGCGCTGCGAATACTGTTCGTTTATAAGCAGGGACGTGCGCGGTGCGGAAAGCCTTGTGGAAGAATACGTTGATACGCTGATAGACGAGATAAACCGAAGCGCAAAACTTATAAAAAAACTACGCAGTATTTACGTGGGCGGCGGAACGCCCGTCGCGTTAAGCGATAAAAATCTTGAAAGGGTGCTTTCCGCAATAGATAAAATCAATACGGGCGTAGAGTTCACCGTAGAAGCGGGGCGTCCTGACGCCATAACCAAAGACAACCTGAATATTTTAAAAGCGCACGGGGTAAGCCGTATAAGCGTAAACCCGCAAACCTTTTCGGACGACACGCTTAAACTTATAGGCAGAAACCACACGGGCGCGGATATTTTGCGCGCGTACGATTTGGCAAAGAACGACTTTTCTATAAATATGGATTTAATCGCGGGGCTACCGCAGGAAGACTTTGAAGTTTTCAAAAATTCGCTTGAAAAGACCGTTTCGCTTAATCCCGATAACATAACCGTGCATACCCTTTGCGTGAAAAAGGGTTCGCGTTTAGCGGAAAAGGCGAACGCGGTTTGCGCGGGCGACGTATCGAAGTGCGTCGATTTTGCGCACGAAAGGCTGAACGGTGCGGGATACAACGCCTATTATCTCTACCGCCAGAAATATATGGCGGGTAATTTAGAGAACGTCGGGTACACCAAAAAAGGCAAGGCGTGCGTATTCAACGTGGACACGATGGAAGAGATAGCGAGCGTTGTCGCCTGCGGAGCGAACGCTATAAGTAAAAGCGTACGTGGCGGCGGGGAAATAATAGAAAGATACGCCGCCCCCAAGGACGTAAAGACCTATCTTAACAAAATCGACGAGATAATGCTTAAAAAAGAACAATTATTAGGATAAAAAAGCGATAAAAGGTAAATATGTTTTATAAAACAGTTTACAAAAGGGATAAATTTTAGTATAATAAAAAGGCTTGGTGCTTCGAGCAAGGTATAGGGATTCTCCCCCCGACGCTTTGCCGACAGCGAATTATTCCATTTAAAGGAGGTTAAATAAAAATGGACAAAGCAAAAAAGAGTGAAATTATAGCAAAATTCGCCCGTCATGAAGGAGATACGGGCAGTGCGGAAGTGCAAATCGCGCTTTTAACCGAAAGAATAAATCATTTAAACGAACATCTTTCCGTAAATAAGCACGACAATCATTCCCGCAGGGGACTTATGAAGATGGTCGGTGAACGCAGAAGTCTTTTGAAATATCTGCAGGAAATAGATATCGAAAGATACAGAAAGATAATCGCGGACCTTGACTTAAGAAAATAAGTGTTTTTAGGGGCGGCTTTTTTCGTCGCCCTTTTTTTTGGTAAAAAGGGGAAATTTCAGGGAATCGAAGTGCGGCGCAAAGTTCAGGGTTTGTCGCCGCGTGAAAATAATCAGAGTATAGGAAACAGGAGAGAAAATCAACAATGAAGGAATGTAAAGTATTCAAAACCACCGTCGGCGGTAGAGAAGTCGCGGTGGAAATAGGCAAGTATGCCGAACAGGCTAACGGTGCGTGCGTCGTACGCTCGGGCGAAACGGCGGTTATGGTATCCGTCTGTATGTCGCCCACGCCGAGAGACGGGATGGACTTTTTCCCGCTTCAGGTAGACTACGAAGAAAAAATGTATTCGGTAGGCAAAATCCCCGGCGGGTTTAAAAGAAGAGAAGGCAGAGCAAGCGACAAGGCGATTTTGACTTCGCGCTTAATCGACCGCCCTCTTCGTCCGCTTTTCCCGAAAGGGCTTTATAACGACGTGGTGGTTATCGCGCAGGCGCTTTCCGTCGAACCCGATATTCAGCCAGAACCTTTGGCTATGATAGGCAGTTCCATCGCGCTTGCGATATCCGATATCCCTTGGGCAGGTCCTACGGGTTCGGTCGTCGTAGGGCTTGTGGACGGGCAGTACGTTATTAACCCCGACTTAAATCAGCGCGCTACTTCTTCCATACACTTAAACCTTGCTGGTACTGCTGATGCTATCCTTATGATAGAAGCGGGCGCAAACGAAGTGTCTAACGAAGAAATGGTCGGCGCGATTATGTTCGGGCACGAAGAAATCAAAAAGATTTGCAAGTTCATAGCGGAAGAGATAGTTCCCGCTTGCGGCAAACCCAAAAAGGAAATCGAACTTTATCATATTCCCGCCGATTTGGACGCGGCGGTCAGAGAATACGCGGGCGCTAAACTCGACGCGGCACTCGATACCTTTGACAGAAGCGTACGTCAGGCAGGACAGGACGCGGTAGAAAAGGATACTCTCGCGCACTTTGCGGACACTTACGCGGGACTTGAAAAGGAAATAAAGGACAGCCTTTACTATCTCACTAAAGAAAAAATCCGCGCTAAAATCTTCGACAAGGGCATTCGTCCCGACGGCAGGGGCTTAAAGGACGTTCGCCCCATCTGGTGCGAAAGAAGCGTGCTTCCGCGCGTTCACGGCTCGGCTGTGTTCACAAGGGGACAGACGCAGACTTTAACCACCTGTACTTTGGGTATGCTTGACGAAGCGCAAAAACTCGAAGGTCTAGACGAAGAAGATAAAAAGCGCTATATGCATCAATACAATTTCCCCGGCTACTGCACGGGCGAAGCAAAGGCGTTAAGGTCGCCCGGTCGCCGCGAAATAGGGCACGGTGCGCTTGCAGAACGTGCGCTTATCCCCGTTATTCCGTCGGAAGAAGAGTTCCCGTATGCAATCAGGGTAGTAAACGACATTATGTCGTCCAACGGTTCGTCGTCTATGGCGTCGGTCTGCGGTTCGACGATGGCGCTTATGGACGCAGGCGTTCCGATAAAAGCACCGGTTGCGGGCGTCGCTATGGGGCTTATCAAAAACGCCGAAACGGGTGAATTCAGGGTTTTGACCGATATTCAGGGACTCGAAGACTTTTTAGGCGATATGGACTTTAAGGTTGCGGGTACGGGAAAGGGCATCACGGCAATCCAGATGGATATTAAAATCAAGGGCATTTCCGAAGAGATAATGCACACCGCAATAAATCAGGCTAACGAAGGCAGAAAGTTCATTTTAAGCAAGATGCTCGAATGCGTGCCCGAAGTCGCTCCCGAACTTTCACCCTATGCGCCCAAGATTATTTCCTTTAATATTCCCGTCGATAAAATCGGCGACGTTGTCGGAAAACAGGGCAAAGTCATCAACAAGATTATTGAAGAAACGGGCGTTAAAATCGATATCGAAGAAGACGGTTCGGTGCATATTGCGACCTACGGCGATATCGCGCAGGCGGAACGCGCGAAAGCCATCGTTCTGTCCATCGCCAAAGACCCCGAAGTGGGCGATATGTTCATAGCGGAAGTCGTGAGAATTTTACCGAAGGTCGGCGCGTTCTGCGAACTTGCCCCCGGTAAAGACGGACTTATCCACATTTCAAGGCTTTCCGATAAGCGCATAAACAACGTGGAAGAAGTTATCAATATAGGCGACAAAGCCAAAGTCGAAATCATAAAGATAAGCGAAAAAGGCATCGACCTTAAACTTCTGGAAATTATCAAAGACTGAAAATATAAACGTTAAGGTTCAAAGCCCGCAATACCCGAAAGGTATAGTGGGCTTGTTCTTTTAATGTAGCGCGCGGCATAGAATATCCTAATAAAGGGGTATTTTATGAAAGCGAAAAGGCGCAGAATTTCCTTAATAACCAACACTCTTTTAGTCGCGGCGTTTACCGCGGTATTCGCGGTAGGGTTTTTCCCGCAGCAGGCAATGCCTATATACGGCGGCACGGAGATTTCGGCAATTTATAACGGCGTGCGCGGCACGGATAAAGTATCGTTTATGTTCAACGTGTACGAAAACGCCGCCGTGGTTGAAAAAATCGTCGACATTTTGGACGAAAACGACATTAAAGCCACCTTTTTCGTGGGCGGGTGCTGGGCGGACGATAACGGCAAAACCTTAAATAAAATCGTTCAAAGCGGGCACGAAATAGCCAACCACGGGTACTTTCATAAAGACCAAAAAATGCTATCTTACGAAAAAAACCGCGAAGAAATATACCTTACGGGCGTTATCGTAAAGGCGCTTTGCGGGGCGGAACTTACATTGTTTGCACCGCCTTCCGGCAGTTATTCGGACGCGACCTTGCAGGCGGCGACGGAACTCGGCTATAAGGTAATAATGTGGTCTAAAGACACGATAGACTGGCGTGATAGCGACAAGGCTAAAATAGTTTCAAGGGCGACCAAAAATCTTACGGGCGGCGATTTAATCCTTATGCACCCGAAAGAGCACACGCTTGCCGCACTGCCCGAAATTATCGCGTATTGCAACTTAAACGGGCTTAAACCTATTACGGTAAGCGAAAATATTTCCCCGAAAAACACACAGAATAGTTAAAAAGCGACTTTTAGCCGCTTTAACTAAAACGGAGAACCGATGAATAAATTAAAGACTTTTGACAACGGCTTAAAACTCGTCGTAGCGGAAATGAAAGGGCTTTTTTCCGTCGCTTGCGGCGTTATGGTAAAGACGGGCAGCGCTAACGAGAGCGCGGAAGAAAACGGCATTTCGCACTTTATCGAACACACTATGTTTAAAGGCACGGAAAAGCGTTCGGCGTTCGAGATAAGCGATTTCGTGGACAGAACGGGCGGGCAGATAAACGCGTACACGTCCAAGCAGATGACCTGCTACTATACCCACTCTACGAAAGAACATTTAGAAGATTCTTTGGAGATTTTGTCGGATATCTTTTTCAATTCGGTTTTCGATAAGGCGGAACTTAATAAGGAAAAGGGCGTTATAATCGAAGAAATCAATATGAGCGAAGACACGCCCGAAGATTTGTGTCTGGATTTGCTGTCCGAAAGTTATTTCGGCGGCGCGGGGTTAGGTCAAACCATTTTGGGCAGCGCGAAAAACGTGCGTTCTTTTAGTCGCAAGTCGGTTAAAGACTATATGGACAAGTACTATACCGCGGATAACGTGGTGATTGCGATTGGGGGCAACGTAAACGGCAAAGAAGCGGAAGAGTTGGTGGAAAAGTATTTCGTTCCTTACTTTACGCGTCTTAAAAGCGCGGCGCAAAAGACTGCGAAAGCGGCGCAGCCCGTCAATCTTAAAAAGAGTAAAAAAATAGAGCAATCGCATATCGGTCTGTGTATGCGCGGTATACCTTTAAGCGACGAACGCAGAGACGCGCTTAATATAGCGAATATAGTTTTGGGCGGCGGTATGAGTAGCAGGCTGTTTCAGAAAATCCGCGAAGATTTGGGGCTGTGCTACACCGTGTATTCTTACCTTTCCTGTTATAGGGAAACGGGGGTTATCGAAGTATACGCGGGCGTCAACACCGACAGCCGCGACGTGGCTTTCCGTGCGATAGCCGAAGAGATAAAGAGATTTAAAGACGGCGGTATAACCGAGCAAGAGTTTTTACGCGGCAAAGAACAACTTAAAAGTTCGCTTGTTCTGGGGCA
>ODAI011050442.1_pt1 | contig 14483 bp, 5 predicted proteins | sample 1539321 | NCBI WGS metagenome assembly ODAI01 (sample SAMN02144231, study PRJEB22623) | gut metagenome | biome: sheep rumen | host: Ovis aries | place: New Zealand
AGTGTTCTATTTCTTTGCGAATCGCTGCTTGAGCTGGCCACATGCAGCGTCGATATCTTGTCCACGCGACTGGCGGATCGTGGCTTCGACACCAACACTCGCGAGACGTCTGACAAACTCTCCCGCACGAGCGTCCGAGGAGGGTTGGAAGCGGGACCCCTTGACCTCATTGAGCTTGATGATGTTGACATGAGCGAGGTTGTCGCGACAGAAGTCGCAGAGGGCTCCCAGCTCGTCTTCTGTGTCGTTCACTCCCCTGATGAGTGCATACTCGTAGGTGGGGCGACGACCGGTCTTGTCCACGTACTCACCCATGACCTCGTAGAGATGCATCAACGAGTACTTGCGAACGCCGGGCATGAGCGCATTGCGCGTGCGCTGGACGGCAGAATGAAGTGATACTGCCAAGGTGAACTGCTCCGGCTCGTTGGAGAATCGCTTGATGGCGGGGATAACGCCGCAGGTAGACACCGTAATGTGACGTGCGCCGATACCGAGGCCCTCCGGAGAGTTGATGCGACGCATGGCCTCAAGCGTCGCATCGTAGTTCATGAACGGCTCGCCCTGACCCATGAAGACCACGCTCGTCACGCGTGTGTCGAAGTCCTCGCGCACGTGCATGACCTGGTCGTAGATTTCGGTAGAGGTCAACGAGCGCGTGAGCCCGCCGGCACCTGTGGCGCAAAAGGCGCATCCCATGGCGCAGCCGGCCTGGGATGATATGCAAACGGCCAGCTTGTTGCCGCTTGGCATACCGACGCACTCAGCCGTCGTGCCGTCTGCATAGCGCAGAAGGTACTTGCGGCTGCCGTCCTCGGATATCTGCTTTGCCACTTCGGTCGTGCCGCCAAGGCTGAACTGCTCTGCGAGCTGCGCACGAAGGGCCTTGGGGAGGTTGGTCATCTCATCGAAGGAGGTGGCGCCCTTCTCCCAGACCCACTCCTCGATCTGTTTGGCGCGAAATGCCGGCTGTCCCATCTCCTTGAGCAGCTCGAGCAACCTGCCATGCGTGAGGGTGCGCAAGTCTATGGCAGTCGTGGAGTCGGAGGAAAGATTGATTGCTTCTTGCATGTTTTCTGCCCTCTTCTGAACGTCTATCTAGGTAGGGTAACATCATCTGGTTGTGAGTCTAGCGCAAGCGCGGATACGAAGGAGTTGCCCGATGGCAGCAGACGACGTGACGAACAAGAAGGTGGCCGTCCTTGCTGGAGGATGGTCGGATGAGAGGGAAATCTCCCTGTCTTCGGGTAGGGCGTGCGAAAAGGCCCTGCGTGAGGCGGGGTTTGCCACAGTCGAGCTGCTCGATGTTGCCGACGAAGACTTCATCCACCGTCTGGTCGACGGTGGCTATGACGTGGCTTTCGTGGCCATGCACGGGAAGTACGGCGAGGATGGGTGCGTTCAGGGCCTGCTCGAGGTTCTGCACATCCCCTACACGTTCTCCCATGTGCTCGCATCGGCGATGGGTACGGCAAAGAACGTCGCCAAGGTGATGTATGCCACCATGGACATACCGATGCCTCAGGGTGTCACGGTCACCGCAGGTACCAAGCTAGACGATTCCGAACTCGATGAGCTCGTCGAGCGCTTTGGACTCCCCCTGTTCGTGAAGCCGGCGGGCAACGGGTCGAGCTACGGCATCACGCGCGTCACGGATCGCGCGGAGCTTGCGGATGCCATTGCCTACGCTGCCTCGAAGAACGATGACGTGCTGGTGGAGCAGTGCATTGAGGGGACGGAGATTACCGTACCGGTGCTGGGCAACGACGATCCCATGGCCCTGCCGATCGTGGAGATTGTCACGGGCGCTGCCTTCTACGATCTCAAGGTCAAGTACGAGCCGGGCGAGCTGCACCATGTGATTCCCGCGCGCCTCGATGCGGATGTGTACGCTCGCGCACAGGAACTTGCCGTGCGGGCTCACAAGGCCTTGGGCTGCCGCGGTGTCTCCCGCAGCGACTTCATCGTCACGAAGGATGGCACGCCCTACATCCTTGAGACCAACACCATTCCCGGAATGACCGAGACGAGCCTCCTTCCCGACTCGGCGCGACATGCTGGCATGGAATTCCCCGAGCTGTGCCGCCACATCGTCGAGCTGGCGCTAGAGGAGTAGCGACGCCAGGGCGCACTCCTGAGCCCGTCTAGAAAGAAAGCCAAGGTACATGGCACACGAGACCCCACAGGAGCTGCTTGGGCAGCTCCTGCTCCCCACAACGCCAGATGAGGTGCGAGCTCGTTACCTCACTATCGCCGATCGTGCTCGCGCCACCGACTTCGGTCCCTTGGAGGAGGATATGGTGGTGCTCGACACCGAGACCACCGGCCTGTCCTTTCGCACGTGCGAGCTCATAGAGATAGCGTGCGCACGTATCAGCGGCAAGGAGGTCATCGAGCGCTTCCAGACCTTCGTCCGCCCGTCTCGACCCATTCCCCCCGAAATACAGCAGCTCACCGGCATACGTGCGATTGACGTAGCGGATGCTCCGTCTGCGATCGATGCCGTGGGACAGCTCGCGGACTTCGTGGGAGGATCGCCGATACTGGCGCACAACGCCGTGTTCGACAGGAACTTCGTCGAGAAGGTTCCGGGCGGCAGTGACGTGAGCGATCTTTGGATCGACACGCTCTCGCTCTCGCGTCTGGCGCTCCCCTTGCTGCGCTCGCATCGCCTTTCCGACATGGCAGCGGCGTTTGGCTGCGAGAGCGTGACCCATCGTGCGATGGACGACGTCGATGCGCTCTGTGGCATGTGGCCTGTGATGCTTACCGGCCTGTGCGACCTCCCCGAAGGCCTGCTCGACACGCTTGCGAGCATGCATCCCGAGGTCGACTGGCCGTTCCGTCCCATCCTCTCACATCTCGCGATGGAGTCGGGGTCGACCGGTTTCTCATTGAAGTCGGTACGACACGACCTGATATCGAGTGTGGAGTGGCATGCAAGGACCGATGCCGCAGAGGTTGCCGGGCAGCTGAGCGTGCCGTCTGCCCAAGAGGTGCGGGCAGCCTTTGAGCCGGGCGGCCTGGTCTCGCGCATGTATGACGTGTACGAGCGTCGCGAGGAGCAGCAGGACATGGCGGCGGAGGGCCGCGAGGCGCTTGCGACCAGCACTCATCGTGCCATCGAGGCAGGTACGGGCGTAGGAAAGTCTATGGCCTACCTCGTACCTTCCGTGATGTTTGCCCAGCGCAATGGCATCACGGTGGGTATCGCCACCAAGACGAATGCCCTCACCGACCAGCTGATGAGCCACGAGCTGCCGGCACTCGACAAGGCGATACCCGGCGGCGTGACCTTCACGAGTCTGAAGGGCTATGAGCACTATCCCTGTCTCAACCGACTGCAGCGTGCAGTACACGCAGAGCTGCCCGCATCGCGCGTGGCAGCACGTCAGTCAGACGAGCCTGTGGAATCCTCCATGCTCACGGCTATCGCCGTGACGCTCGCGTCCGTCTGCCAGGCTGCCGAGGGAGACCTGGACACGCTGGGTATACGTTGGCGCTTTGTACCAAGGGGCATGCTCACAACGACCCCGTCGGAATGCCAGCGCACACGTTGTCCCTTCTTCCCCAATGAGTGCATGGTCCACGGCGCTCGCCGACGTGCCGGCTGCGCCGATGTGGTCGTCACCAACCACTCGCTGTTGCTGCGCAACGTGAGCGCTGAGGGACGCATCCTGCCTCCCATCCGCCACTGGATTGTGGACGAGGCGCATGGCTTTGAGCAGGAAGCGCGCAGACAGTGGGCCGTAGAGATAACGGGAGAGGACGTCAGCTCGTCGTTCGAGAAACTTGGCGGCGCCAAGACAGGGACGATTCACTCGCTGTTCCAGCAGCTCAGCGGCAATGAGGCCTCGACGCTACCCGCTCGGCTGCTCACCAAGCTGGCTGCGGCGGCATCGCGGGCGACCGTTGCGACTGCCGACGTCTTTGAGACGCTGCACGGCCTCGGGAGCGTCGCGGGCCCCAGCGGCGGCTACGACACGCAGACGCTCTGGATTGACGAGGGTGTGCGCCAGTCCCCCGCTTGGGCAGGCCTTTCTGAGGCCATGCTTGCCGCAATCGATCGGCTGGACGAGGCGGCAAAGGACGCCCGCGAGGCGGTCGAGGCGCTGACCGACGTGAAGCCACAGCTTGCTGGCGACCTGAAGGAGGCTTCGGGGTTCATTGCCGAACTCCGTGATGCCCTGTCGCTGATAGAGGCTGGCGAGGACCATACCTACGTGTATTCCGCGCGTCTGGCCCGACATCGCCGCGACATGTCCAACGAGGCGCTCGTCGCCGAGAAGGTCGACGTGGGGACAGATCTCGCCACAAGGTGGCTTCCCGAGATGATGAGTGTGACCTTCACCTCGGCAACGATGGCAGTCGGCAAGTCGTTTGAGCACTTCGACCATGCTGTTGGTCTCGACCAGCTGGGTGACGACATGCACGGAAGCCTGTGCCTCTCATCGAGCTTTGACTTCGATCGCAACATGAGTGTGGTGGTGTGTCGCGACATGCCCGCTCCGGGATCACGCGAATACCTGCGAGCTCTCGAAGACCTCCTGTTCGACGTGCATCGATCCATGGGCGGGTCGGTGCTGACGCTCTTCACCAACAGGCGCGAGATGGAGCAGGTCCATGCGGCCCTGGCGCCGCGTTTGGCGGATATAGGGCTGAAGGTCGACTGCCAGGAGCGCGGCTCATCCCCACGCAGGTTGCGAGAGAGGTTCATGGAGGATGAGAGCCGGTCGCTGATGGCGCTCAAGTCGTTCTGGGAGGGGTTTGACGCCGCGGGTGACACCCTGCGTTGCGTGGTGATACCCAAGCTACCCTTCGCGAACCCCAACGATCCGCTGGTACGAGAGCGTGACCTGAGGGAAGACCGCTCGTGGTGGCGCTACTCGCTTCCTGAGGCGGTGCTCTCCGTCAAACAGGCGGCGGGCAGGCTCATCCGCACCGGCACGGACGCCGGTATCGTGGTATTTGCGGATTCGCGTGTGGCGACGAAGCGCTACGGTCAGCAGTTTATACGCTCCATGCCCAGCAGCTCGTGCGTGCAGCTCGAGCGTGCCAACGTGGGGCGCTACATCGATACCTGGCGTACGAGTCGCCGCCGCTAGGTAAGCGGTGACTCATTGCTTTCGTGCACATCGTGTTCCCAGGGGTGAGGTGGAACATGCGCAAACCCAAAGGAATACTGGACGTAATCCGAGGGTTTTGCATGCTGTCCCCTCTGTTCCTGGGGCGTCATACGCCGAAATGAATTGATCGCCGTTTCCTAAGGGAAGCTAGCGGTTCGTTTCCTCCTAGTTTGCGTGGGCAGCCGTCTGTTCCAGCGCATACGTGCGCATCTGCGAGGCAAGGGCGTCGTCGCTGACCTGCACCGTGCCAGCGCAAGCGACGAGGTGGCGTGCAAGCCACGAACCACCGTACAGCGGCAGGCGTGCGACAACGCCATGGTCATCCGTGGCGAGGACCTGAAGGCTATCCCAGGCAAAGAGGTCGAGGTAGCGCCTGTCGCCGAATCGTACTACGACCGACCGCGCGCTCTGGTGCATTGGCGGGAGGGTGGTTGCGGGGACCTCGGACTGAATTTCCTGGACATCGGCCATGCGATCGATGCGGAACACACGCGGCCCACATCTCATGAGGTCATACGCATCGAGGTACCAGCTATCGTCGTTACGGCGGACCAGCTGCGGAACGACCCTGCGCGTGGTAGTTGCACCTCCCGAGACGGGGGTGTACGAGAACGTGAGCCCCCTACCTGCGGAAATCGCCTTCGAGCATTGCTTGAGCACGGTCGTGTCGGACGCGGAGCTGGGTACCTCGAACGACCTTGCCACGTCGTCTGCCGAGAAGGATGGTGCTGCGTAGGCGCGCGACAGGGTCTGCACAAGAGGGTCGTCCTGTGCGACACCGAGCTCGGTGAGGGCGGCCTGCAGCGCGATGGTCTCAGAGCGCGTGAGGCGGATGCTTCGGACGTTGAGAAGCGCGCCTTCCATGAGCGCCACCTCGTCATCCTCGTCGCTGATGATCACGGGTAGGTAGTCGACTGCTTCGCCGCTGCCCATGGAGACGAGGGCAATCAGGTGTCGTGCCTCGTCGTAGCTCGTGCCGAGAGTCGTGGCGATGTCTTGCGCCGAGATCACCTCACCCTGTTGCGTGAGGCTCGAGGCAAGCGCCACCAGCTGGCGCGCGGTAGCGATACTACCCTTTCTACCAGCTCTTTTGCGAGATTCGACAATGGGCTTTGTCGTCACGTAGTCCGCAAGCGACCTATCGAGAACCTCGCTCTCGAGGACGCTGTGCAGCGTGGCGTGCCATAGCTCCACCAGGTTTTGTGGTCCGAGCGGCACAATGCGCAGTCCCACCGCCCACGATGCCGCGAGCTGGGCATCCGAGAAGGGGACGTCCCATACGTGCGCGCCGTCCACCTCGCGTACGGTTCCGTGAATGGCCGTGGCGCGAGCAAGCTGCTTGCTCTGCGCGCCCTCCACCAGGAATCGTGCCAGGCCCTCGCTATCGCCGATCTGGAAGGGCAGACGCTCATAGTCGCTCACCGAGAAGTCGAGGGGAATCTGATAGGAGATGTTTCGCAGCTCTCTGACGCGTTCGAAACGGTCGAGACGATAGGTGCGCATGGAGTCGGGGACCAAGGCGCCATTGCCTTCGATGCGGCTAGCCACGAAATAGGTGCGGTCGTGGAGGCCAAAGGAGCCGAAAATCGCAATCGTGCGCTTGCTCGTGGCTCCCTTGGCATCGGTGTAGGTGATGTCTGCGGCATGGAGGTTGCTCATGCAGGAGACAAGCTGAGCGAGCAGCTTGTGCTCGGGTGTCGTCGTTTGGTCGTCACGGACGATGGGGCCACCCGGATACATCCTCGCTATCTTGGCCAATGCCATGCGCAGCTCGTCGCGATAGGGAAATGCCTGGTCGAAGGCCATGTCGTGGCAAAGCACGTAGAGCATGCGCGCGTCGCTGGCGCAAAGACCGTCTCCCCTCACATACGAGTTGCGCTCGTCGACGCGCCAGAGCGTGTCGGGCTGTGACCCCTCTACCTCGCGAATCGCGATGCCAAAGCTGTCCAGGAGCTCGCGGTCGCGCAGAAACTGTCGCTTGAACGACCCCTCGTCGAGGTCTGGGTAGAGGTCGCTCCATATGGTGGACGACGCGATGGGTCGACTCGTGCCAAAGAACTTGACGGCAAGCGTCAGAACCCGTCCTGCACGCAGATCGTCCTCCGTCATCCGCAGATAGGAGTCTTGCTTGGCCATGGACCCTCCCACGTCGTTCTCATCGGTGTTTGCATAACGAGGATGGTACGCCAATGTCGGCCTGCTTTGCAGGGAGGTTTGCGTGAGTGCCTCTGTGAGGATCTTCGCCTACCCACGTGCCCTTTGCAAACCCCGCGTTTTGAATAAACGTCCCTCTATTCCTGTGAGCTCGTCACGCAGGGGTCATATGAGTTCACGGTGCATTCGCGGAGGAATCAATTTGCTAAGCCACTACTACTGGAAGGTCACAAAGCCAGAAGGTCGGCGTATACTAGAAGGACTAATGCACCTACACGCAACCGCTAGGCGAGGTACGCAACATGGCGACTACGCGCGACTATACAGATTATCTAAACGACCAGGTCGACATCGCTCCGGTCAATAGTCAAGAAGAGCTGCAGGCATCGGAGATCGTCGAAAGCCTGTTTGTCCAGCATGGCTTGGAGACGCAGGTCGAGGAGTTCGACGCGCCAGTATTTGCAGGTCTCTCCACGCGCATCTACATGATTGTCCTGTTCTTGGGGATGCTGCTCGCAGGATTCATCGGCACGCCGGTCTCGATCGTGGGCCTGGTGCTGGTTGCCGTGTCGTTCGTGTTGCTCGTCCTCGCGCGCAACGACAACGACGTGCTCGCGGCGATCGGTCCTCAGGCGCGTAGCCAGAATGTGATCGGCGTGCATCGTGCCACGGGCCCCAACGTGATCAAGGGCAACCGCCCCATCGTGATCGTGGCTCACTACGACACCCCGCGCGAAAACTTCCTCTACAACCGACAGCTAGCGAAGTGGCAGCCCATCATCAAGCGTCTGGCATGGCCGCTCTCCATCGCAGTGGTTGTTCTGACGCTGATGCAGGTGATTCCCTTCCTGCCTGTGATCGTTCGTCGCGTGTTTTGGGTGCTGGGCGTGCTGGCTGCCCTTCCCCTGCTGCTGCTCGGTGCGTCGTCCGTCTACGAGCGCTTTGCACCGTGCACGACGGGAGCCAACGACAACAAGGCCTCCGTGGCTGCGATGCTGGGCGTGCTCGACATGGTGCGTCCCGGTCCCGACGATGCCAAGCGCTGGGCCTCCTCGCACCCCAAGAGTGTTCGTCGCTCGCTCGAGGAAGAGCTTGAGGACGAGATCTATGGAGACGAATGGGACGACGAGTACGAGGATAGCGAGTACGCGGAAGACGAGTATGCGGTCGAGGAGAGCTACGCCGAGGAGCCTCAGGCCTACGCCGACGACGAGCAGTATCCCTACGAGGAAGATGAGGGCTACGCAGAGGAAGACTCTGCTGGCGAAGAGTCTTTCGTAGAGGAGGAATCCTACGACGGGCAGGACGAGCTTTCCGAGGAAGCCGTCGCCGACCTCGAAGACGAAGAGCCTGCAGAAGGCTATGACGAGGACGAGGACTATCTCGACGAAGAGTATCTGTCTGACGAGGGGTACGAGGAAGCATCGGACGAGCCGGTGGGACATGCCTACATGCCCGCTGCGGCCGACGAGGGCTATGTAGACGAGTTCAGCTTCGAGGAGCCTTCCACCGTTCGTCGCGGCGCGTCGGTTCTCGAGAGCCTGCAGGTGCTTCCCGAGACGTGCGAGATCGTGTATGAGAACCTCATCCCGCGCGAGGAGGCAATCGAGCGCATCGGTGGAATCCTCCCGGAGCAAGTTGAGGTCGAAGAGGTGGCCGGCGCTGGGTCGGAGGCTCTCGACCAAGCGAAGCGCGTTGCCGGTCGTGTGGGCAAGACGCTTGGTGGTGCGCTGTTCGCTGCCCGCGATTGGGCGCAGAGGGTGTTCGATCGCATTGGCGAGCTCTTTGTGAGCGTGAAGGAGCGCTTTGGCAAGGATCACAACCTGCCCGAGATCGACAAGGCGGGAGAGTCTCCCGCGACCCGCGAGGACTATAGCGAGTACACCAATGAGTACGTTGAGGACTATCCCGCGGATGACGATCAGGTTGAAGAAGACTATCTTGATGCCGGCGAAGAAGAGGAGTACCTCGACGACAGCTATGCCGAAGACGAGTATATCGAGGACGAACAAATCGACGAGGACCTTGAGTCGGAAGACGAGGGTGTCGATGACAGCCTCGAGAGCGTCGACGAGGATTACCAGGATGCCGGTTACCTCGAGGACGAAGAGTATCTTGACGATGAATATCTAGAGGACGACGAATACCTCGACGATGAGTTTGAGAGCGAGCCCGTGGAGGAGTACCTCGGCGACGAGATGGAGGCCACGCCCTCCGAGGACGATCTTGTCGAGGATGAGCCCGCGGTAGCAGAAGATCTGAATGTCGTCGCGGCGCCCGTTCCGATGCCCACGTTCGAGCCTGAGGATGAGGTTCCCGTTGCGGACGTAGACGAGCGCAGCGACGAGGTTGTCGAAGAGCAGCTTGCCAACGCCGATGAGCAACTTGCCGATGTAGAGGAAGAGGTCGCCGCTGAGCCTGAGCCGCCCGTGGAGAATGGGTTCGAAGCCGAGGCCTTAGACCAATATCAGGATGCAGACGAGGCGCCTATCGAAGATGAGGCGGAACCGCAGATCACATCAGAAGTGACAGCTGGCTTCGATGCGTACGTGCCTGAGGACAAGTATCGCGATGCGATCGAACCCGTCGACGACTTCGCAGAGATCCCCCTGGCCGACTTCGAGCTCCTCGACGAGTACGAGGAAGATCTCGAGGACGTAGTGCCGACCGGCGCGTACGCAGACGTGGAAGATGATCTCCCCTACGAGCAGGAGAGTGAGCTTTCCTACGGTGGGTTCGAAGTCCCAACGATTGACGAGCCTGCCGCAGAGCTGCCTGTCGATGAGTCTATGGATTTGCATGAGGAGACCGACCTTAGTTCTCAGAGCACAGGTCAACTTCCCCGTGTGAATGTGGCTGTCTCTGTCAGCGCGGAAGAGCTGGCGGAGCAGGAGAACATCGACGCTGAGGCAGATGCTGAGGCTGCGGTCGCAAGCCTTTGGGTGCCCGCGGAGCTGGCGAGCGAAACGGTCGAAGAGACCGTTACGGCTGTCGACGAGCCCGAGCCCGCTTCTGCCTTGCCCCGAGACTATATCGAGACTGACATAGATGCCCTGACGCTCGACGAGCCAGACGGCGTTGAGAGCTATGTCGAGGAGCTGGCGGAGGATGTTCCGGAGGCCCCGAGTGTGGCAGAGGCGGCTTCGGAGCCATCTTATATATTTGATGCGGCTGACGACGAACAGCCTGCTGCCATTGACAGCGACGGGTATGAGCCGGAGCAGGAAGCGCCGTTTGACGGCTACGACTATCGGGAGAATCCTGCGTCCCTCGATGTGGATGAGCCTGCGAGCTTCACTCCGCTCGATCTAACTGAGCACGAGGAGCCTGTCGATTTCGATCGCGTGTGTGACGATAGGCAGGAGCCAGCGCGAGAGGTCATCGATGCCGACCCTTGGGGCCCTTATCTTGATGTGGTCGATGCTGAGTTCGAGGTCCTCGACGACGAGGTCGACGAGGCTGCCAGCGGCAGCGTACCCGTCGAGGTAGTGGATGTTCCCTCCATGGGCCTTGGGTATGAGATACCTGGTCTCACACCGACGGACGACCTGTTCGGTCATACGCAGCTGGACGAGACGGATGCGCTTAATGTGGCAGACGCCATGCCGATCGAGCAGGAGGAGCCCGCTGCGACATCTGCTGGATATGAACCTGACGATGAGGTTGCATACGCGCCGGTCGCTCCGTCGCCAGAGCCGGAGGCTTCGGTGTTCTCCGTTCCCGAAGATCGACTCGACGATGCGGCGGTTGACGAGATCTATGAGTCGGTGGTTGAGCCGACCCCGGTACAGGTGGCGACTCCTCCGGTCGAGGATGCCTCGTCGATACTGCATGCCATGTTTGCCTCGGCTCCTGAGCAGAGGCGCTATGAGCCGCCAAGGTCCACAGATGTCCTGCATGAGATGTTTGCCACGCGGCCTAGTGCAATGCCCGAGGAACCTGTAGTGGCTGACGACACGTTTGGTGCCGAGGCGCACGATGATTGGGCATCCATGTCCGCAGTCCAGGACGCTCAGGAAGAGGAGCCTTGGGCTGCCGAGGCACAGCAGGATGAGGCGCAGCCTCCCGTGGCAGTAGTGGAACAGCCTGCCATGACGACCGTGGACGATCTTGAGGATGAGCCTGCGCCGCTTGATGAGGTCATGCCTACTCCTGAGGAGCCTGCGCAGGCAGAGGCATCTGATGAAGCCGAGCAGTATCCGATGATCGAAGACGACATTGCGGACCTTGCTCCTGCGACAGACGAGCCTGTTGAACAGTTCGAGCCTCCCGTGGATGTTGTGGTCGCTGACGACGAGCCGGTGGCAGAAGCAGAGCTGGCGAGCACCGAGGCCTTTGATGCAGAGCAGTCCGTAGAGACGGGCGCCGAGCCCGCATGGGAGCCCGAGGAGTCTGCAGCCGCGTATGATGACTCTCCCGTAGAGGAGATCGTTGAGGATCAGACGGTTGACGTGTTCGAGGCACCGCAGGCAGAGGAGGATCAGCCGGAGATGGCTGAGCCTACCGTCGATGCCGCTCAGGAGGCAGAGCCTCTTGAGGAGTTCGTGCCCGAGATGGCAGGCGAGGCTGACGACCTGGCATCTATCGATGAGCTCGACGATGTGGATGAGCTCACTGTCCTCGAAGATGAGGGAGAGAGCCAGCCTGATCCGTATGCGACACAGCTGATGGACGGCCTCGTGTTCTCCACGGAAGAGGATGTGAGCGACGACGAGCTGGCAGACAAGGATGTGACGGGCCTGACGACCTTCTCCGCGGAAGCGGAGGCGGACGTTGAGGACTTCCTGCCGGTCTCTGACGAGCGCATCCCCAAGCCGCGCGCTGTCGATGATCCGGATTGGGGCAAGAGCAGCTTCAAGCCGGCAGCGGTCTCGGTCGGAAGGCGTGCCATGCTGCTCGACCTCCCCGATCCCTCGGTGATATCGGTCGATCCACTCGATGCCAGCAATTCGGGGGCCTTCGCGAAGCCCTCCACCGCATCGGCGCAAGACAGTGCTGCGATGAGAAGTGTGGAAGCACAACGCAGGCTTGATGCCCTGCGCAGGGTGCCCTCGCCTCTCGATGAGCCGACAGGACCGACACCAAAGATCGAGCCTGAGCCTGTAGAGGAGCCGCAGGCTACCGTGACCGAGGAAGAGGATTCCGGTCTTCCTCGGTACAACAAGGGCAAGAACATAGGAAGCAGGACGCCCAAGAAGAACGCGAAGCGCAAGATGCGCTTTGGCCATCGCCGCAAGGAGAACACCGAGCAAGTTGAGTCGATGGGCGAGTGGCTTGGCCTGGACGACGACTACGATGCCAAGAAGGACGGCCGCCAGATAGGGTCGTGGGACAACTTCGACGACGACGGCAAGCGTGGCAAGTGGAAGGGCGGCGCCACCTATCGTGCTGGCCTGCGCGACGACGACTACTATGACGATGCAGAGCCCTTGACTGGCGAGCCCAACTTCGATGAGCTCGACATGGCGCCTGCGTATGCCACAGAAGGCGGGCAGATGATGGATGAGACAGAGCAGAACGCCCTTGACGACGAGTCCATGACAGAGCTTCGCGAAGCCGTGCTGAGGCTGGGCGACGACGACCTCATTGCCCATGACGTATGGTTCGTGGGTGTCGGTTCTTCGGCGCTCGACCACGCGGGCATGCGCGCCTTCTTGGACGAGCATCGTCGCGACATTCGAGGAGCATTCCTCGTCAACATCGACAGCGTTGGCGCGGGCGACCTCAAGGTTCTCACCAGCGAGGGCATGGGCAATAAGCGCCGTGCCGACCGCCGTATGGTGCGCATGTTCTCGAGCATTGCCGATGCCCTGCACATCGACCTCGGACGTGCGGACTACAGCTGGGACGAGACCGACGCGACGCCGGCCATGCAGCGCTCAGTGCGTGTGAACACGCTGATGGGCGTGAGCACCGATGGCGTGCCAGCTCATTCGCATACGTCGATTGACGAGCCCGAGTACCTCGACGACCAGCAGATTGCGAACGTGGCGGATCTCATCGCAGAGCTGATTCGCCGCTCGTAGACAGAGAGACTGAATGCCTTGCCTGCGGACCCGACCATAACGGTCGGGTCCGCAGTCGCATGTCGGGACGGGGTATCGCCCATGCATCGAGCGAATGGGTGCGAGCTGGTCTGGACCAAGCGACCCACGGCGCGCAGGTTCTTTCTCTGGATTCTGCGTGCCGCTGGCGAATTCAAGGGCTCTGCACCGATGGTACTCACCACAACTGTGCTAGCATGAATCCGTTATGCGGGTGTCGCCAAGTGGTACGGCAGTAGCTTCCCAAGCTACCATTCGCGGGTTCGAATCCCGTCACCCGCTCCATAGCATTCGATACGGCCTCCTCTATGGAGGTCGTTTTTGTGTTGAGCGACCGTGTCGCAAGAAATGCCGCATCGATGTATCGGCATGTACGCAAGTGGGATTCGATTGAGGGGCACTTGTGGGCGTTCCCCGCTCTTGTGGCATGGCTCGGGATGGAGATTGTCGTCCTCGGGCGTATTCGTGTCGATTCCCACAGGAACAAGGGAAATGACGCCAAGATAGGCTCCGTGTGTATACAATTGTTCTTCGCGGCCTCGCCCGCAATCCATTTCATAGCAACGGGCCCCTCGGGGCATTATTCTTGCTTGCCGAAACATGCAAGAGGAGGTACTTGTCATGCAGCTGCACATGAGCCCTGCTGAGGCAGACGCTGCGATCAGCGCACTGTCACCACAGATCGACCGCTACGCCGAACTGCTGATAGTGAAGGGTGCGGCACTGCGTCCCGGACAGGAGCTGGTGGTCCAGTCTCCCGTCGAATGCGCGGACTTTGCTCGCCGTGTCGTGCGTTGCGCATACAAGCATCGCGCCGGGCACGTGACGGTCATCTGGAACGATGATGTCGTCAACAGGCTCGAATACGAGAACGTGGCGCTCTCCTACTTTGAGCAGACTCCGTCATGGAAGGTTGAGCAGCTCAACAGCCTCGCCGAAAAGGGAGCGAGCTTCCTGTTCCTCGAGGGATATGATCCGCAGGCCCTCCAGGGTATCGATCCGGCCAAGCCTGCGGCGGCATCCCGTGCGCGCAACAGGGACTGCAAGGCCTTCCGTGACGGAATGGACTTTGGTCTCAACGTGTGGACCATTGCGGGAGTGCCGGTTGCGTCGTCGGCGGCGATGGTCTTCCGGGGTATACCGCGGACGGGGGACACGG
>ODAI012588654.1_pt1 | contig 14483 bp, 11 predicted proteins | sample 1539321 | NCBI WGS metagenome assembly ODAI01 (sample SAMN02144231, study PRJEB22623) | gut metagenome | biome: sheep rumen | host: Ovis aries | place: New Zealand
ACATAAATCTTCATGCTTTGTTAGTAGCGTTTCGATACCATCTAGTAATATGCTTGAAAAAGAAGTAGTTTTTGGAGGTGTTAATAAACTTAGAACAACTATTCAAGGTTCTGTTGATATTATAGATGCAGATGCGTACTTTGTATTGACAGGTTGTACAGCAGGTATAATAGGTGATGATATAGTTAGTGTAACGAATGAATTTGCTCAAAAAGGTATACCTGTTTATCCTATTGATACTCCGGGATTTGCTGAAGATAGTAACTTAGGTTATGAAACAGTTTGGAATACATTTATAGATCAGGTTATAGAAGAAGCTCCTAAGGATGAAAAATTGGTAAATATATTCGGAATTATTCCCTATCATGATCCATTTTGGAGTGGAGCATTAGAAGAGATTGACCGAATTCTTTCAAGACTTGGCCTTAAGGTTAATACTTTTTTCACTAAGGGACAGGGAATTGAAGATATAAAGAAATCTTCAGCAGCAGCACTAAATATCATAATTAACCCATGGTTATTTAAAGGACCTGCTAAAAAGTTTGAACAGAAATTTGGTGTTAAATCAATTAGATTCCCAGGTTTGCCAGTAGGTGCTACTGATACAACAAGATTCGTAAGAGAAGTAGCAAATGCTCTTAACCTAGATAGCAAATTAGTTGATGCTGTAATAGCTGATGAAGAAAGATATGTATATAATTACCTTGCGCAGGCTATTGGTGTGGTTAGCTGGAAGAGATTTGCTGTTGTTGCAGATGCAAATAATGCAGTTGGATTTACAAGATATTTAGCAAATGATTACAGCTTTTCACCAGTACTTGTTATTATTTCTGAACCTATTTTTAGAAAAGAAGATAAGGAAAGAATTATAAATGAAATCCAGAATTTAGAGTATGCTAAACCACCTAAGGTATTATTTATTACTGACCAATATGAAATAAATAAGGCTATTAGGGAAGAAGAGGAAGAGATTACTCTTCTAGTTGGTAGTAGTAATGAAAGAGAAATAGCGCTTGAAAAAGACATACAGTTTATATTAGGCGCATTTCCTATGAGTGAAAGACTTATTTTTAATAGAACATATGCAGGATATAGAGGAAGCTTAACATTTACTGAAGATATATATGATAACAATTAATGTATAATAAAGATAGCAGATTTGAATTGACATTTGCCAATACAAATCTGCTTTTTTTGTATGAAAACATAATTATAAATTATAAAATTTACCTCTTACATCAAAATATTTACCTGATACTGAAATTGGGTTTACAAATGTATTCATAATAAATATAATGATGGCATAAGGAGTTGATGCAATGAAAATAACTATTGAAATTGATGAAAATTGCATAGAGGATGAAGTGATAATTCGATGTAGAGAAGTCAATGAATCTATTAGTAAGTTAAATAAGATGATTGCGGATGTATCTAAAAAAGATAGAAAACTGACTCTTTATAAACAAGAAAAAGAATTCTACATAGAAGTTTCAGAGATTTTATTCTTTGAATCAGAATCAGATGGTGTTAGGGCCCATACAAAGTATGATGTTTTTATAGCGAAGTACAAGCTATATGAACTGGAGAATATTCTGCCGAGTGAATTTTGCAGAATTTCAAAATCCACTATTGTAAATGCAATGAAGATATATGCAATTACAAGAAACATTACAGCATCTAGTCTTGTGGAATTTGAAAATACAAATAAAAAAGTTTATGCATCAAGATCATATTACAAAAATTTAAAAGAAATCATGAATGAAAAGAGGTAGAAAAATGAAGAATAAATTCTGGGGATTGTTATTTATATTAGCAGCAGTATATATATTATTTGGTTCAACTGAACTATTTGAAGGAATTGGTCTTGGAACTATAATTTTGACAGCAATATTTGCTGGAATGTTAATTAAAGGTTTGATGAATTTAAGTTTTGGTGGAATTTTATTCCCATCAGCATGCCTTTCAATCATATGGGATAAACAGCTTGGAATTGAAGATTTGACACCATGGCCAGTTTTATTTGCTGCATTACTTGGTACGATTGGTCTTAATATGATATTTGGCAAATCAAAAAACCATATTAACATAGATAAAAAAATAATAAAGTTTAATAACGAAAGAACAAATTATGCGACAATAGATAGGGAAAGCGGACAGTATGTTACAGCAAATGTAAAGTTTGGGGGCCTTGAAAAATATATTGAATCAGAGGATTTAAGAAGAGTGGATTTGACAGCACATTTTGGTGGAGCAGAGATTTATTTAAATAATGCAAAAATTCCTAGTGGTGAAGCAATTGTTACACTAGATTGTAAGTGCTCAGGTGTTGATCTTTATGTTCCAAAAGAGTGGAATGTTATTAATAAAGTTGACGTAACTATGGGTGCTGTTAGCTTAAATGGTAAATCAACAGGTGAAAGTGGCGTAAATCTAATACTTATTGGAAATGCTTCATTATGTGGCGTGGATATTAAGTATGTGTAGTGATGATTTAATAATAGTGTTTAATATAGTTATATTCTAAAGATATGTTTAAGGAGCACTCCGTGAGGGAGGGCTTCTTTTTGCGTGGATAGATTTATCAAAAAAAGAATGCTACTTGATATTTCGTCAGAAAAAGTATATAATATATCTGACGAAAGGAGTGGCTGTATGAGGGAAAAATATCAAAAAGAAATACAAGAAAAGATAGAAAAGTTTGATGATGGATATGTATTTTCGGCAATTGATTTTGTAGAGATAGCAGGCACAGACCCGACAAATAAGGCATTATCAAGGCTTAATGAACTGGGAGTAATACGTAGAATAATGCAGGGAGTATATTATAAGCCAGTTTATAGTAAGTTATTGGATGAATATAGTTCTCCTGATATAAGTAAACTTGCAGAAGCTTTGGCTAGAAAATTTAATTGGACGATAGCTCCAGCAGGAGAAACTGCTTTGAATTATTTGCATATGTCTACACAAGTACCAAACTCATGGTGCTATATAAGCGATGGACCTTATAGAAAATATGAAATAGAGTTACATGAGATAGAATTTAAACATTGTGCAAATAAAGAAATTTCTGGAAGAAGCTATTTAACTATTTCTATTATCCAAGCAATAAAGTATATAGGTAAAGGAAAGATACAGAAAGAGGATATAGAGAGGTTGGCTAGCAATTTGTCTGATGGAGATAAAAGCAAAATTCTAGAAGAAGCCAAAACAACGACTTCATGGATATATCAGACTATTAAGGAGGTTTGTGCATAATTACTTAAAATGGTCATTTTCTTAAGAAAATGAGTTTACTTAGAAGATACACTCGACATTTGTATGATGTCTATAGTATGGGTAATAGTTAGGGAAAGATGCAGCGTTTTTTTATGGAATTTTAAGGTCGTTTGGAGGTAAGTAATTTGGGGGGGGTTTGAAGGAGATAGTGAATCGGGAAATTGGGATGTATTTGTTAAAGTATCTGTTGATAGAGAAACAAAAAAAGTAATATATTTGGATTATAAAATACCTGATGGAAAGCGAATGGAAAATCCAATTAAACCAATTAGTTTTGCATAAAATACGCAGAAGAATCACACCGGAAGGGGTGCTTTTTTTGTCATGAATTTTGATGGTGTCAAAAATATAATGTGGATAAAGTCGGTTATAAGATGTGTATAAAATATATTGACTTTGAAACTCTGTTGGACATATAATGACATTAAATATATGTCGACAATATTAAATATTGAAAATGGAGGAATTTGATGGAAATAAGAAACATAAGAGACGATAAAGTTCTTATAACAAGTGATACAATGTTCGCATATATAATGCAAGATGAAGAGGTATGTAAAGGTACAGTTGAAAGAATACTTGGAAGAAAAATCAATAAAATAAGTTTTCCTGAAGGTCATAAAGAAATCAGAGAGTTGCTAACTGATAAAAGTGTAATCTTAGATGTTTATTTTACAGACGAAGAAGGTGTAAAGTATAATGTTGAGATGCAACGAGCAAATGTTGGAAACATTCCAAAACGAAGTAGATACTATCATTCAAAAATTGATAGCTTAAAAACAAAAATAGGAACTCCGTATAATAAGTTAGAAAAAAGTTATGTGATATTTATATGTGGATTTGATTTGTTTAAGAAAGACAAACCTTTGTATACTTTTAGAAAGACATGTCTGGAAGAACCAGAGTTAATATTACAAGATGATCAGATTACTATATTTGTAAATCTAACTTCAATGGAGCTGGATTCAGTTGATATTAGTTTAAAAAATATGATATTATATATGCGAGAGGAAGTGTTGAATGATGAGTTCACAAGACTTCTTGATTCTAAAGTTGAAGAAGCTAATATCAAGGATAAAGCTGAAGGAGGTGATCTCATGACCCTGGAAGAAAAGATAAATGAAGAATTAAATCAAAGGGAAGAAGAAGTTAAAGCAGAAGAACGTATGAATTGTCTAAAGAAACTTGTAGAATATATACAGGAAGGATTATTAACAAAAGAAGCAATCATGAAAAAGTTTGATTATACCGAAGAAGAAATAAACAAATTCCTATAAATTATTTAAGTTAGAAAGAAGTAGAAAACTATTATGAGTTTTCTACTTCTTTTGTGAGCAGTGCAAATCATCAAAACCTCAAATCCACCCGTAAATCCCAAAAACAACAAATCCCCAAACCAATAAATCCGCAAAATCAGCCAAAAGTAAATCCCCAAACCAAAACCTAATTAGTGCATTTCTCCACCCCAAAGTGCTATAATATACTTAAATCCTAAAAGGAGCGGAATAATATGGAGAGTGAGGTACCGCCCATGCAAAATGATTTCACAACAAACCTAACCAACCAAACCGATTTCACACTAAACTTATCGGGCCATTATCACAACACACTAGACATCGAAGGCTTCTCTAGTATGATGAAAGATCCGTCATACTGCTACAAGTTTTACTGGTTGGAAGCTATAGTAAAGCTAATAGCCGAAGATGTAAGCGAAGCAACTTTTGGAGATGTGATAGATGAGATGATAGCAAATGCCTGGTATTCAGTCAGAGAATTCCATATACATCTTAGTGGAATGCAAGCGGATGGGCAGGTTAGGGACGGCCTAGAGCGAGCAGTGCTAAAACTTACAGAAATAAGCAACCTCGCAGCTCATGCATCAAAGGTCGAAATAAAGAACGCAATAAAAGAACATGAAAGCGAATTAAAAACATATAAAGTACAATTAACCAATATGGTACCATATAGAACACTTGCAGGATTCTTCAGAAATGCAACGCAAGCCAGACCATGGGAAAGTGCAAAACGAATGACAGCGTATATCGAAATGATAAACAAAGACGTAGTATTGCTGCCATACACACTAGGAGAATCAAGCAATATAAACAAGGAAATCTACTTCAATGAATCATGGCGACGTATGATTCAGGAGAACACAGTAGCAATCCTAGGCTGGATACAGTATGAAAAGATAAAATGGCTACAGAACAACAATCCAGAAGTGCCAGGACTAGTATATAAGTTAGCGCCAATGGACGAGAAGATGCGCAAACTAGCAAATGTCCGCAACCTTTGGAATGAAGTCCTTGTGCTTATAGAAGTAAGAGATGTATTCACAGGAAAAATAGTCGACCCTAAAAAGTATGAAGTTGATCACTTTATACCATGGTCATATGTCATGAATGACGAACTATGGAATCTAATGCCAATGGATTCATCACTTAATTCAGCAAAGAGTAACAAGCTGCCGATATGGGATAGGTTTTTCGGAGCATTTGCTGAGAATCAATATATGATGTATGAGTTTATATATGAGAATGAAAAGGTTCATATGCAATTTGAAAAATGCTATAAGGATAACCTTCATTCGATATGGGCAGGACAGGAATTATACCGTAGGGGCAACACGAAGGATGAGTTCGTTGGGATTCTTAGGAAGAACATGCAACCGGTGTATGATTCGGCGAAAAGACAGGGTTATGAGGTATGGAGGAATATATAGCGCGAACGCTTTTAAGGATTAGATAAAATTTGAGAGCCACACTTTTTAGGGTGTGGCTTTTGTTGTGGATAAGTGAAAATATTTATGAATAGTAAGTTGATATGAGTGTTTAGAAAAATGTTGGCAATAATAGACAAAATACTTTAAAGAAAAGAGAAGATTTGGTATAATATTACTAATAATATTTAGGCTGAATGATATGCTTGAAAGGGAAATATTGAGGAGAAAAATCAAATGAAAAAGATAACATGTTTAGATTTATTTTGTGGTGCAGGAGGACTGACGGAAGGTTTTTTACAAACAGGTAGATTTAAGTTCTTAGGACACGTTGAGTGGGAAAAACCGATGGTAGATACATTAAGAAATCGTCTTGTAAAGCATTGGAAGTATAGTAATAAAAAAGCTCTTGAGGATGTTGTATTATTTGACATACAAAAAACAGAAGAATTACTGTATGGAAATTGGTCGGAAGAAACTATACAACAATTTGGTGAGTATAACTCTAAAGTAGTTGCTCAGTACGGATTAGATGGAATTGTTGGAGATAATAAAATAGATGTAATAATAGGAGGTCCACCTTGTCAAGCCTACTCGATTGCGGGACGAGCGCAGGACCCAAATTCAATGAAAAATGATTATAGAAATTATCTGTTTGAGAGTTTTGTAAAAGTTGTGGCGCATTATAAACCTGAAGTGTTTGTGTTTGAAAATGTTCCTGGTATGCTTACGGCATGTCCAGGAGATATTTTAGTTATAGAGAGAATATTTAAAGCTTTTGAGGACATTGGATATGTTATAAGAAATCCTCACTATATGAAAAAATCTGTTTATTGTACTTCGGAATTTTCTGTTCCACAAAAAAGAAATAGAGTAATAATATTTGGAGTGAAAAAAGGCGGAAAGTATGATGTTGAGAATTTCTATTGGGCATTAGAAAGACAAAAGAAAAAAGATAAAGTTATTACAGTTAGAGACGCGATAGGAGAGTTACCAAAATTTGTACCACTTGATAAAACCTATAAAGATGGTAATAAAAATGTTTCGCATAAGTTGGTTGGCGATAATAATGTTTTGCAACATATTGCTAGATATCATAACCCTAGAGATATAGAGATTTTTAAAGAATGGGTTTCAAATAATTTGAATAATCTTTCAACTCAAGAAAAGTTGGAATACTATAAAAAAGTATCAGGAAAGACATCAAATCATAATAAGTATAGGAGTTTGGAATGGGATAAGCCATCACCTACAATTGTGTCGCATTTACATAAAGATGGTTTGATGTTCATTCATCCCGATGCTGAACAAGCAAGATCTATTACGATTAGAGAAGCTGCATTGTTACAGAGTTTTCCAATGGATTATGAATTCATAGGTTCTAGTGCATATTGTTATAAGATGATTGGAAATGCTGTACCAGTTGAATTCGCAAAAAGTATTGCAAATTCAATATTTGACGTTTTGAAAGGTAAATAGTGATGAGAAAATTAAATGTATTAGTAGCATGTGAAGAGAGTCAACGAGTATGTAAAGAATTTAGAAGACTTGGACACAATGCATATAGTTGTGATTTGTTGAAATGTAGTGGAGGACATCCGGAGTGGCATTTTAATATGGATGTTTTGGAAGTGATTAAAAATAAAGGTGGGATTCTTCAGAATGGAGATGAAGTGTATATAGATGGAGAGTGGGATTTGATGGTAGCACATCCGCCTTGTACTTTTTTGGCAGTTAGTGGAGCAAGATGGTTTTATCATCCTGACGATAAGGGATTACCTATAGAGAAGAGAAGACCGCATCCTAGATTTCCGAATCGAGCTAGGGACAGGGAAGAAGGTGCAAAGTTTTTTATGGAATTAATAAATGCAAATATTAAACATATTGCCGTAGAAAACCCTATTGGAATTATGAATACGAGATTTCGTAAACCAGATCAAGTTGTACAACCATATTTTTTTGGTGATGAAGCATCTAAATCAACATGCTTATGGTTGAAAAATTTACCGTTATTGGAAAAAACAAATGAAGTAGGAAAAGGAGAATTGATAGAACTTAGTAGTGGGAAAAAAATACCGAAATGGTATTCTGATGCTTTGGTTAAGGCAAAAACTCCAGAAGAGAGGAGAAATTTGAGAAGTAAAACTTTTCCAGGATTTGCAAAAGCTTTAGCTGAACAATGGAGTGAATATATATTGGAGGAAGATTATAGGGATGAAGTTGTATATAAGAAAGGTTTTTCCACATGATATAACTCATGAAGTAGGGGTAAGAAGTGATGTAGTTAGTAATTTTTTTAAAGGTAAGTCAAAGGATATTATATTTGTGGGAAAACAAACAAAAAAAGAATATGTAATAAGTATAAATAATAAAACAGATCCAAGATTTGGTGGAGATTTTAAGAAAATGCTTGTCGAAGAAGGTAATGTGAATGTTAATGATTTATTGTTTATTTATAAAAATACTGACAATAAATATGAAATAGAAATAGTGAAACCTGATGATGAAAGATACTTTAGTTATATGGTTATTTTTAGAGGAAGAGAAAGACATGCATTAGTTGAGTCGTTTTAAGAATTAAGATAGAGGTATAAATATGTTTGAACAGGAATGTGTGCCATTTGCACCAACTTTAATAGAATCGATGAGATCTTTAGGATACTCTTTTTCATCAGCAATAGCTGATTTGATTGATAATAGTATAAGTGCTGGAGCAAACTGTATAGATATTATATCTGAACCTGGTATTAATCCAACACTAATAATATTGGATAACGGATGCGGAATGGATGGTAAAGAATTATATGAGGCTATGCGATATGGAAGTAGTAATCCGTTAGAAGAAAGAAGTAAAGATGACTTAGGGCGCTTTGGGTTAGGTATGAAATCGGCGTCTTTGTCTCAGTGTAGAAAACTAGTGGTTGTTACCAAAAAGAATAATGAAATGAGTGCATGCTCTTGGGATTTGGATTATGTTATACAAAAGAAAGCATGGATGTTAAAGGTTTTTTCTGACAGCGAGTTAGAAGAGTTTCCGTATATAGATAGATTAAAAGATATGGAGCATGGTACATATGTATATTTATCTGAGTTTGACAGAATAGAGGAAGCAAAAGGGAATTTAGCACAAGCATTTAATAAATGTTTGGATGAGATGAATGATCATTCAGCGCTTGTATTTCATAGATTTTTAGAAAATGAACTTATTATTAAGATTAACGAACTTGAAATAGAAGGCAGGGATCCATTTTTATCATATCATCCAGCAACACAAAAAAAGAAAGAAAGCAATGTATACATAGATGATGAAAAGATAACTCTAAAACCATTTATATTACCACATTTGTCAAAGCTTAGTAAGGAAGATTTGATTAAGGTTGGAGGAAAGGAAAACTTAAGAAATGATCAGGGGTTTTATGTATATAGAAATCGACGTTTAATAATTTGGGGAACATGGTTTAGAATTGAAAGAAAAGATGAGTTAAACAAGTTGGCTAGAGTGCGTGTAGATATACCAAATTCTTTGGATTATATGTGGTCGATTGATATTAAGAAGAGTACTGCTGTTTTACCAGATAAAATTAAAAAGAACATGTATAGTGCAGTGTATGATTCAGTTTTGTCTAGTGAGCATGTTCATACATATAGAGGCCGAAAAGAAAAGAAAAATGATGAAATTGATTATATATGGGAGAGAATAAAAAAGAGAGATAGCTATAAATATGTTATTAATAGAGACATTCCTCAGTTTAAATTATTAGAAGAAACTTTAGATGATGATCAAATAAAAATGTTTAACAAGGTTATTGAAGTAATAGAAGAATCATTTCCGGTGGCTGCTTTATATGTGGATGCGGCAAAGGGGGATGTGGATAGTAAAAGTGATAAAGAACATAATGAGGAAGTTGAAGAGGTGTGGGAAAATCTGTTGATTCAAATTGAATATATAAAGACACATCATTTACCTGTACTAGAATATTATAAAGCTTTTCAAAAGACTGAACCGTTTTGTAATTATAAGGAAATCATTGATAGGATACAAAAGGAGATAGATAAATATGAATGATTTACAAAAGAGTTTTAAAAATTTAGTGGTTGTTTTTATTTCTAGTATTGATGATTTGTATGAGGATGACATAGATAAAAAAATAAATGAAGTAAGAAGCCTTCCAACATATGCAGAGCTTACAGATGGGGAAGTTGAAGAAGTAGCTATAGAGATAAAATCTGAGATTTCAATTAAACTTGATAAAGGGGTTTTGTTAGAAGAAAAAGGCCATGAAAAATGGTTTTTATCTAAAAAAGGTCAATTAGATATGAAATATTGGGAAAGATATAGAAAATATTTATTGACGGATAAAGGCTTTTCAACAAAAGTTGTTAATACTATGGATGACATATTGGATACATTAACGGATTTATTAGGAGATCCTAGTAGAGATATAGCATATAAAAGAAGAGGTTTGATAATTGGAGATGTACAATCAGGAAAAACAGCAAATTATACAGGATTAATTTGTAAAGCAGTTGATTCAGGATATAAGGTAGTAGTATTACTTACTGGAATGATTGAAAAATTAAGGCAGCAGACACAACAAAGAATAGATGAAGGTTTTGTTGGTTTAGATAGTAATGCAATGATGAAGCAAAAAGATGATAATACTATAGGAGTAGGAAAATATGATAAATCTATTAGACCTATGGTATTAACATCGGTTGATGATGATTTTAAAACACAAAATGCTAAGAATTTGAATTTTGACTTAAGAAATATTAATGGACCGGTTATCTTCGTTGTGAAAAAGAATTCAGCTGTTTTAAAAAGATTGAATAAATGGTTAAGTACATATAATCAAAATGGAGATAATCCAATTGATCATTCATTATTGGTTGTAGATGATGAATCTGATAATGCGTCGGTTAATACAAAAGCAAATCCTGAGGATACCCCAACAGCTATTAATGGAAATATAAGACAGTTATTAGCTATGTTCACTAAATCTAGTTATGTTGGATTTACCGCAACGCCATTTGCAAATATATTTATAGATCCGGAAAATGAGAATGAAATGTATTCAGAAGATTTGTTTCCTAAAGACTATATATATTCTTTAAATGCTCCATCAAATTATATTGGTGCTAGAAACATCTTTGGAGTAGATGGTAACGCTAAAAATATGATAGTTGAAATTTATGATAATCATAATGACTCTACTAGTATTGCATCTATATTACCATTATCACATAAACAGACTATTTATGTTAGAAAGTTGCCTCAGGATTTAAAAGAGGCAGTACTAACTTTTGTGTTGGCTAATGTGATTGAAGATATTAAAGGTTTATCAAATAATCATAGATCGATGTTAGTTAACGTAAGTAGATTTACTAGTGTTCAAGAACAAGTGGCTTCTTTGATTAATGAATATTTGAAAGATGTACAAGCATCTTGTAGAAACTATGCTGCTTTGGAAGTAGATAAAGCTCTTATTGATTTTAATATAAAAGAATTAAAAAGAGTATACGAGAAGATTTATTATAATATCAATTATGATTGGGAAAAAATTCAAAAAAAATTATATGAATCAAGTGCAGGAATATTAGTGCAATTGTTTAATAGAAATGCTGGTCAAAACTTTAGTTATGAAGATTATAAGGATGGCTTACGAGTGATAGCAGTTGGAGGAATGAGTTTATCTAGAGGATTAACTCTTGAAGGATTGGTTACTAGTTATTTTTATCGTAATTCAAAAATGTATGATACATTAATGCAGATGGGTCGATGGTTTGGCTATAGAGGTGGATATGAAGATGTTTGTAGAATTTTTATGTCGCCAGAAAGTATTGAATGGTATAGATACATAAGTGAGGCCACAGATGAATTAAGGGAGGAAGTAAAAAGGTATGAAGATACAGGGTTAACTCCAAAACATTTTGGCTTAAGGGTAAGGTCAGATATAACATCTTTATATGTTACAGCATCAAATAAAATGAGAAGTGCTGAATCAAGAGAATGCGTTATTAGAATGAGTGGTGAGGTGTTAGAAACTCCTGAGATATATTCAGATTATGAAAAAAATGAAAGTAACTTTGATACTGTAAAAGGTTTTATAGACCAATTGGAAAACGATGGTTACAATCGTATTGAGAAGGAAACAAAACGTGGAAGGATAAGATATGAATATAGAAATGTACCAGCTAATGAGATAATTTCTTTCCTTAAAAAAATTGAAATATCTCCTAAAAATGCCCAATTTAATGTTTCTACCATAAATAGTTTTATAAAAGATTACAATGGAGATGAATTAAAAAAATGGGATGTAGCAATTCCAACAGGAAATTCGAAAAATTCTATTTGGTTGAGAGACGATATGGAGTTAAAATATCCGACTAGAATTTTTTCTGTAATTAATGATGGAAAAATCCTGAAAATGAATGGTGCAAAAAATAGAATAGGTGCTTCTAGTGATGGAAAATTTGGATTAACAAAAGAACAGTTAGATAAAATGAAGGATTTAAAGGAACAAGAGTTAAATAATGTGAATGATTCAAAGGGTAAACAGGAATGGTCTCAAAGAGATTATTTTAAGAAAATAAAACGAAATCCATTACTAGTTATTTATTTTGTGGAATTAAGTATTGGTAAGAATACTGATGATGAGGAAGTTCTGCAGATGGTTGAAAATTACAAAGGAAAACCGGTCGTTGGATTTGGCATAGGTATTCCAGAATTATCTGATGAAAAAACCAAATATGCAAAATACATGTTAAATAAAGTCGCAATCCAACAGATTTTTGAAGGTGGATATGATGATTATTTTGAGAATGATGATGATTATGATGAGGTGGATTAATGGATATAGAAAAGAAGTTTTCTCAAGGAGCAGAATCAAAAACATATGTAAGAATTGATGGAACATATAAAACAAATATTTATTTGGGATACAGTGAAGATGGTAAAATGTCTATGGTTGTTGTTTCGTCAGGAAAAGAGACATTAGTTAAATCATCAAAGGTGATAGAAGTAATGTTAAGGAGACGAAAAGATAATGATATGGCTTTGTCATTTGAACTTTTGGATAATTCCTATAAATCACTCTTTTATGTTTTTTGTAAAGATATAATTAGTATAAGTGAAAAATCTGAAAGAAATATGGTGATTTCAAATATATTGACAAGATGGAAGTATTGGAAAGATATGTTTGGAAAACGGAAAAGTGATTTACTAAGTAAAAGTGAAATTAAAGGTTTGATTGGTGAACTCATTGAGCTTAGAGATCATTTTTTGGCAGAGTTTGAGGAAACAGTAGCTATTCAAAGTTGGATGGGACCAATATTAGGGCATAAGGATTTTGAAGTTGATGATACTTGGTATGAAATAAAGTCAGTAAATGAAAATGCGGTACAAGTAAAGATTAATTCATTAGAACAACTAGAGTCTGAAGTTGATGGTCATTTGGTTGTTATGAGAATTGAGGATTCAACATTAACATCAAAATTGTCATTTGACTTAAATAAGATAGTATGTAGTGTATTGGAAAAAATTGAAAATCCAGAAAATAAGGAGTTATTTACAACAAGGTTGGATAATGTGGGTTATGTGTATAATCCAGGATATGAGAATTTTTGCTTTGAATATAAAGGAAAACAAACATATTCAGTTACAGAAGGGTTCCCGAGATTGAGTCGTAAAGATATTAATCCTTCTATTGGTAACGCAGAATATACAATTTTACTAGATGGAATCTATGATTTTAAGGAGATTTAAGGTATGAAGGTTGAAGAGTATCGAGCAAGTTTACATGAAGATATAGCAATTGCTGCAAATGCAAATATGACTAATCAAGAGGATGAATTTATTAATATTGTTACTGAAATTTTAATATCAGGAGAGGAATTTGATGATTTTGTAGAATGCTACTATGAGGGGGTTACACGTAGAAAAGCTAATATGAGAATAGATGGTTATGCTATGGATGAAACAGATGGTAGTTGTTGTGTTTTTATAGTAGATTATCATGGCCCGCATGAGAATGATTCTATTTTATCAGATGATATAAAAAATGCTTTTAAGAAAATCAGATATTTTGTTGAAGAATCAATAAAATATGAGTTGTATCAAGAATTAGAGGAAAGTACTGAAGCATACGAATTTTCTAGAGATTTATATTATGATAATGACAAAATAACTAAATTTAGATTCTTCATGCTTACTGATGCCTATAATAACCAACGATCTAAGAATATTAAAGATGAAAAATTGAATGATATACCTGTAGAATTAAACGTATGGGATGTTAACAGGATTTTTGACATTGTAAATTCTACAACGCAAAAGGAGAGTATAGAAATAATTACATCGGAATTTGGCGAAAAAGGCATTCCGTGTGTAAAGGGCGCAGTATGTGAAGATGTTATATCTGATGTTGTTATGGAAATCATAGATGAAGAAGATGGAAATACAAGAAAAGAAGAAAAACTTAAAGTATCA
>ODAI010688516.1_pt1 | contig 14481 bp, 13 predicted proteins | sample 1539321 | NCBI WGS metagenome assembly ODAI01 (sample SAMN02144231, study PRJEB22623) | gut metagenome | biome: sheep rumen | host: Ovis aries | place: New Zealand
AAGGAAGTCAAGTATGACAAGCTCTCTGTCAATATGACAAGGTATGAGCTGAGAGTTGACGGCAAGGTCGTTGACACTCCTCCCAAGGAGCTGGAGCTCCTTTTCCACCTCGCTTCCAATCCGAACCGCGTTTATACCAGAGACCAGCTTCTCGACGAGGTCTGGGGCTTTGAGTACTACGGCGATTCCAGAACTATAGATGTTCATGTAAAGAGGCTCCGCGAAAAGCTCGAGGGTGTCTCCGAAAAATGGGCGCTGAAAACTGTATGGGGCGTAGGGTATAAGTTTGAGGTCACCGAAGGCGCTCATGAGTAATCATAAAAGCATATTTTTTAAATACTTTTTTATCTGTTAAGCAGTAATACTCATAAGCTTTATATGCTTAGGTGCAGTATTACTGCTTGTTTCTTCAAGGTACTTCCTTCAGGAGAAGAAGGATCTTCTCGAAAAGAATGCCAGAGCAGCAGCTCAGAACGTCCAGACACTTATAAGCCGCTCGCCGACAGGCTGGAGAAACGATGTAGTGCAGAGTATAAAGGGAATGGCTGCCGGAAGCAATATAGATATAATTATCTGCGATAAAAAAGGCAGGCTCATCGCTGATTCATCAACAGCCGGAAGATTTACCGATCTGCAGATCCCCGAAGGGCTGCTGGAAAACTTTTCGGACAGCCCCACATATCAGCTAAGTGATATGGACGGCAGATATGAGGAATCGCATATCGTCGGGCTGAGCTTTTCGGTCAGCGGGCCGGAGTATTTCTGTATGGCCCTTACCCCGAAAGCAGAGCAGGATGACTATGTCTGGCAGATAATGCGTATATTTGTATTGACTATATGCCTCGTGTTCATCGCGGTCGTTATAGCAGTTTATTTCATAGCTGCAAGACTTTCGGCGCCTATCATAGAGATCGCCGAGGTCTCCCGCGAGATCGGTAAAGGAAACTTCTCTGTTTCGCTGCCGTCTTACAATATCTATGAGATGCAGGAGCTGGCCAACGCATTCAATGATATGGCCGCCTCCCTGAAGAACTACGATACTATGAGAAACAGCTTCGTCGCCAATGTATCTCACGAGCTGAGGACACCTATGACATCTATCGGCGGCTTTGTTGACGGTATGCTGGACGGGACTATCCCCCAGGAAGAATACGAACATTATCTGAAAATAATATCCTCCGAAGTCGCAAGACTGACAAGACTGGTGCGCTCGATGCTGAACCTCGCCAAGATCGAGGCGGGGGAGCTCAAGCCGAATCTTACTAAATTCTCCGTGCTGGAGCCGATAGTCGATACGCTCGTTACCTTCGAGCAAAGGCTTGAGGCAAAGCAGATCGAGATCCGCGGGCTGGATACCGAAAGAGTCGATCTCTACGCAGACAACGATCTTATCCATCAGGTAATGTATAACCTTATCGAGAATGCGATAAAGTTCGTCGATCCCGGCGGGTATATCGAATTCGCTTTCAGCAGCGTCGGGTATATGACAGTCATCTCAATAAAGAACAGCGGCGAGGGCCTCAGCGAGGAAGAGCTGCCGCTGGTGTTCGACAGATTCTATAAAACAGACAAATCCAGAGGCCTGGACGCTACCGGCGTCGGGCTGGGCCTCAACATAGTGCGGTCTATTATCAGACTGCACGGCGGAAAGATAATGGTCAGAAGCGTTAAGGGCGAGTATACCGAGTTCGTTTTTACAATACCGAACAAGAAGCTCGATTGACGCGCCGGGTAAAGGCAGGTGAGCAGGATGGATGAACACGAGCTGACAGATCGGGAGAGCGTTACGGAAAAGCCCCCGTGCGAGGAGTTTCGTGCGGAGCCGCTGATAGAGGATATACCGCCGCAGCCTGTGATCGAGGATACTTCTCCGAAGCAGGAGCTCCCCGGGGAGGATACCGGGCTTGCTCAGCATGAGACCTTGCCTCCGCCGAGAGGGACAGCTTATGAGGATCCGTTCTTTAATGTGCCGCCTGTCCTGGGCGATCTGGAGGGTCTCGATAAAGAAGCCTTCTGGAACAGTGTCGCGGCGGTGCGCCCCCAGAAGCAGAAAAGGAAAAAGCCTTCTGTCTCACTTATCATCCTGTGCTTCCTGATGCTGCTGTTCATGACAGGGATACTCTTCACTGTCATAAACGGCAAGGGCTGGCTGATCAGGCTCATTAACGGCGGAAAGAATATAGAGTTCACCCTGCCGGTAGAGGAGAAGCCTCAGCTCGAATCGACAGCTTATCAGGAGGACGGCAGATATACTGTCGAAGGAGTCGCCGAAGCTGTGCTGCCCTCGACGGTAAAGATCGAGGTCTATACCTCTGAAATGTCGATCTCGGCTTCCGGCTGGGGGAGCGGAATAATAATGACTGAAGACGGTTTTATCCTTACCAACGCTCATGTTATCGAAAACGCAGCCAAGATAAAAGTAATGCTCGATACCAGAGAGGAGTATTCCGCTTCTGTCATCGGGTCGGATGCGCCTTCTGATATTGCCGTCCTGAAAATAAACAAGAGCGGACTCAAGCCCGCACAGTTCGGAGATTCGGATCAGGTCAAGCTCGGAGAGGATTGTGTCGTTATCGGTTCGCCCGCCGGATTTTTCGGCTCGGTGACAAAAGGCATCGTTTCCGGGACAGACCGTATGATAAAGGTCGAGAGCTATTCTGTGCCGATGAGATGCCTGCAGGTCGATGCAGCGATCAACCCCGGAAATTCCGGCGGCGCCCTGGTCAATATGTGGGGGCAGGTCGTCGGGATAACCAGCTCCAAGCTGGCCTCGCGCACATATTACGGCATAGGCTTCGCAATTTCCATGAGCGCAGCAAAGCCGATAATCGAGGAAATAATGGCTAAGGGTTATGTCGAGGAGACCGCCAAGATAGGCATAGTATTCTATTCCATAAGCAGCGAGGATGCTGAGGATATGGGAATCATCCCCGGGATATTGATAGCGGGTATAGACAAGAGCTGCGATATCTCCAATACAGAGCTCAGCTACGGAGATATCATAACCTCGCTGAACGGGAAGAGGATAATGACCGCAGAGGATGTCAAAGAGCTGCTCAGAGGATGCAAGCCGGGGGACACTATGACAGCGACAGTTTTCCGTAAGGAGAACGAAGAGGACGAGGGCAGGATGTTCAACATCAGCTTCAAGCTGGAATCAGACAGGACCAGCATCGTCGAAAAGGAAAGCTGAATAATGGAAATACAGGCGCTGCGCGGAACGCACCTTGCAGCGCCTGTGGTTTTGCTCGGGCAGGGCAGCAGTAACGATGCTCCCCGGCGGAGCTTGATCGAAGGGAAGAGATACAAATGGGAGCTTTACGGATAGTGCTGACGCTTCTCATAAGCGGGCTTATCGGTTATTTCACAAACTATATAGCGGTAAAAATGCTTTTCCGGCCAAGGACAGAAAAGCATATCTTCGGCAAGAGGATACCCTTTACCCCGGGAATAATCCCCAAAAATCAGCCAAGGCTGGCCAGAGCTCTGGGCGCAGCCGTAAGCGAGCAGCTGCTTACCGGAGAAGACCTTAAAGCCGCACTCTCCTCAGAGGAGACCGCCAACGCTGTCGCTGAAAGGGCAATGGGGGCGATGTTTACAGACAAGCCGCTGGGAGAGGCCGCAGAAGAGCTTATCGGCGGGGAGAACACAGAGTCTCTCAAGGCCTTTGCCAAGGAGAATGTCACTGCGCTGGCAGTAAGAAAGTTGAAAGAAGCAGACCTGCCGCAGCTCATCATCTCGGAAGGGAAGAATGCCATCGGGGAAAAGGTGGCGGGGACGATGCTGGCTATGTTCGTCAGCGAGCAGCTTCTGGACGAGCTAGCGGCGCCGCTGGGAGCCAGGATAAACGAATACATAGATCAGAACGCCGAGGGGATGATCGGAGCTGCGGTCTCTGATGAGATCGACAGGGTCGCGGCTGCCTCGCCGAATGAGCTGCTGACAGGCGCCGGAGTCTCCCCGGAAGCTGTCAAGGGAGCTGCAGCGGGAATGTTCCGCAAGGCTATGAGCCAGGCTATCGACCCTCTGCTGCAAACTGTGGATATCCCTAAGCTGGTGGAGGCCAGGGTAAACGCTATGAGCGTTGAAGAGGTCGAAGAGCTGGTGATGTCCGTTATGAAGAACGAACTGAACGCTGTCATCAGTCTGGGAGGGCTGATAGGTATCATCATAGGGCTCCTTAATCTTATAGTGCAGAAGCTGTAGACGATTGACATATACTTTTCTATATGGTATAATTGTAGGAAAGTATATGTCTTTTCTATGCCTTGATGCCACGGCATTGGAAATGTTTTTCGGAGGGAAATATGAATCTGACACATTTAAGATATATGGTAGAGGTGGAGAGGCACGGCTCGATCACAAAGGCTGCGGCTGCGCTTTATATGGGGCAGCCCAATCTTTCCAAAGCGATAAAGGAGCTGGAGCTGGAATTCGGTGTGCCGATATTCAAGCGCTCGGCGAAGGGTGTCGTTCCGACAGAGAAGGGCAAGGAGTTCCTTCTGCACGCTAAAGCGATACTCTTGCAGGTCGAGAAAATGGAGGAGCTTACCCGTGAGGACGACCGCAAGAGCCTGGAATTCTCGCTGCTGCTGCCGAGAGCCAGCTATATCTCTCATGCCTTTACACTTTTTCTCAACGAGGTCGGTGCGGTAGAGAAGATGAACATCAAGTTCAAGGAGACAAACTCGATGTCTGCGATCGATCTCGTTGCCGACTGCGAATACGATCTGGGGATAATCCGCTATCCGATAAACTACGAGGCATTCTTCCTTTCCGCAGTTGAGGAAAAGGGTCTTAAAGCCAGAGAGATCTGGACATACGATTATGTCATACTGATGAGTGCAAAGAGCCCGCTGGCAAGGCAGGTAGAGATCAGCGCATCTGTTCTCAACGACTATATCGAGATCCTTCACGGCGACAACACTGTTCCGAACATCTCCCAGACCTTCCTGAAAAAGGACGCACAGCTCGGCTCCAGCAGGCGGCATATCTTTGTATATGAGCGGGGGAGCCAGTTCGACATTCTTTCGACTGTTCCGAACTCATATATGTGGGTCTCGCCCCTGCCGAGAGAGGTGCTCAGGCGCTACGGGCTGGTGCAGAAACGCTGCTCCGATCTTGTAAAGCGCAACCGCGATCTGCTGATACATCAGAGCAATTACCGTATTTCGCAGATCGAAAAGCTGTTCATCGACACTCTTGACGAGGTGCGTAAGAGCATAATCGTGTGAATATGCCCCGCCTGCACCGCAGAGCGGGGAAGTATAAAAAGATACAGAAAAAACCGTATATCCTCCTGCAGCGGCAGAGAGAATATACGGTTTTAACATTATTGCTGTGATTTTTCTGAACGAAGGGCAGTCCTTACGGCAGAGCTATCTTCGGAAGGAAGGAGATGATGTCTTCTTTCATACGGATGACTTCTCTGCGGGCAGCCTTTGCAAAATCGTGAGGGTCACATTCCTCTTTCTTATAAGCGCACATAACTGCGCGGGAGGAATTGACTATCGCTCCGAGGCCGTTCTTATCAAAGCCCTTGGCGACACCTTCTGCTCCGCCGCCCTGTGCGCCGTAGCCCGGAACGAGGAAGAAGGTATGCGGGAGAGCTCTGCGCATCTCCGAGAGCTGCTCCGGATATGTTGCGCCTATTACTGCGCCGACTCCGCTGTAGCCGAATCTGCCCATATCCTCCTGACCCCATTTTTCGCACATATCGCCCATAGCGGCATAGACTGTCCTGCCGTCCTCAAGAGAGAGGTCCTGCAATTCGCCGGAGGATTTGTTTGAGGTCTTGACCAGCACGAAGATACCCTTGTCATAGGTCTTGCATTTTTCAAGCAGTGGAGCGATGCCGTCGGTGCCGAGATAGCCGTTGACAGTAAGGGCATCGGCTCCGAAGGCGGGGATGCTTTCTCCGCAGACATCGGTAAATCCAAGGTGTGCTGTGGCATAGGCTTCCATAGTTGCGCCGATATCGTTGCGCTTGCCGTCGGTCATAACGAACATACCCTTGCTCTGAGCATATTCGATAGTGCGCTGGAGAGTTTTGACTCCCTCCCAGCCGTACATTTCGTAATATGCAGCCTGGGGCTTGATGGCCGGGCAGATATCGTGTATCTCGTCTATTATCTCCTTGTTGAATTCGAGTATTGCTTTGGCAGCGGCTTTAAGAGTCTTATCGTATTTCTTGACCTTTTTCTCGATGATATATTCGGGGACATATTCCAGCTTAGGGTCAAGGCCGACTACAGAGGGGTTCTGGGTCTTGACGATGTTTTCTATCAATCTGTCGAACGACATTTTTATCCTCCTTATTATCCTGCGGGCTTATCAAAGCTCGTAAACGATCTTGCCGCCGCAGAGAGTCATGATATTCCTGCCTCTGAGCTTTTCGCCCTTAAAGACAGTGTTCTTGCTTTTTGAATGGAGCTCGGCGGGGATGACCTCCCAGCGCAGCTCAGGGTCGAAGATACACATATCGGCCGGTTCTCCGATCTTTATGGAGACAGGCGCCAGGCCGAGTATCTTTCTCGGATTTACCGACATCAGCTCGATCATCCTTGAAAGCGAGAGCTTTCCGGGATGATACAGGCGGGTAAGAGTGACTGCCAGAGAGGTCTCCAGCCCGACAACTCCGTTGGGAGCCGATTCAAAGACAGATTTCTCGTCTGCGGAATGGGGAGCGTGGTCGGTTATGATGCAGTCTATCGTCCCGTCGAGGACAGCTTCTTCGATGGCCTGTCTGTCCCGCTCTGTTCTCAGCGGGGGAGACATACGGTAATCTGCGTCACGCGAGAGCAGCTTTTCATCGGTATAGGTAAAATAATGGGGAGCTGTCTCGCAGGTGACTTTTATTCCGTCCCGCTTGGCGGCGCGGATGATATTAACCGAGCCATAGGTCGAGACATGGCAGATATGCACTCTGGCGCCGCAGGAAGCGGCAAGAGCTATCTCTCTGGCGGTGATATAATCCTCGCTTGCTCTGTCCATACCGCGGACGCCCAGCTTTCTGGAGATCTCGCCCTTATTTATTATGCCTCCGTTGATGATACGGAGATCCTCGCAATGGGAAGAGATGAGCATCCCGCTGTCGTTGGTCAGCTCAAGAGCTCGGCGCATGAGCTCGGCATTCTCGACAGGTCTGCCGTCCTCGGAGAGGCCGCAGGCGCCGGCTTCCAGCAGAGCTTTCTGGTCGGTGAGCTCCTCGCCCTTCATGCCTTTTGTAACTGCGGCGAAGGGGAGGATATTTATCCCGGTCTGTCTGGCCTTGTCAATGACATATCTCACGCTTTCGGGGGAGTCGATGGGAGGCTTGGTGTTGGGCATACAGGCGGCGCCTGTAAAACCTCCGGCTTTAGCTGCTGCTGCACCGGTAAGTATATCCTCCTTATAGGTCTGCCCCGGGTCGCGGAAATGGACGTGCATATCAAAGAGACCGGGAGCAGCGACGAGGCTTCCTTTGCCTTCGATGATCCTGTCGGCATAGACAGCAGACTTATTCTCAGAGATGCCGGAGATGATACCGTCGGTCACTGTGATATCAGTAATGCAGTCGAGCCCCTGAGAGGGGTCGACTGCACGGATGTTTTTGAAAAGGAGCTTCATTTGTATCTCCGATCTGTATTACTTGTTCTTTGCTTCAAAGTGCTTGCCGTGGGAATAGAGGTCAAGAGTCTTGGCAGGCATTACGGCTGTAAGCACAGTGCCTTCCTTCTTTCCGCCGAACTTAACGAGGAATGAGCACTTGGGAGCATCCTTGATCTCATAGGGCTTCTTATAGTCGATATCGTTATCCTTGAGGCCGGTATAGGTCATCTGAGCGAAGAAGAAGAGGTTCATGTAGTCCTTGAAGCCGTCCTGACGGTTCCAGGGGAAGATGAAGAGCTTGATCTGCTTGCTGGACTCATTGATCTTATAGAAGCCTTCAGCGATGACTTCGTTAGCCTCATAAGTGCCGTCGTCCTTCATTGTGCAGTATTTGAAGTTACCGTTTTCATCGAGTTCGAGCCTGATCTTCTGTTCGAGATCGACCCATGCGCCGGAAATGAGCAGACGGCTGTCGCTCTTGAGCTCGGTGTTCGGAGAGCTGAAAGCGTAGCTGCCGATCACGATACCGCAAACGACAAGAATGATGAAGAACAATACAAGAAACACCTGGAGTATTCTTTTTCCCATAATAGATTACCTCTTTCCGTAATTATCGTTATGAGCAGAAGCTCAGCCTTGCTTTAATACAGCGCCTGTGTTGGCAGAAGTAACGAGTGAAGCATATCTTGCGAGATAGCCTGTGGTTATCCTGGGTTCACGCGGCTGCCACTTAGCCTTTCTTGCAGCCAGCTCCTCGTCGGAGACCTTGACGTTGATCGTGTTTGCGGGGATATCTATTGCTATGATATCGCCCTCTTCGATGAGCGCGATAGGTCCGCCTACTGCTGCTTCGGGAGAAACGTGCCCTATGGAGGCGCCTCTGGTAGCGCCGCTGAAGCGTCCGTCAGTGATGAGGGCTACGGAAGAGCCGAGTCCCATGCCGACGATAGCGGAGGTCGGGTTGAGCATCTCTCTCATTCCGGGGCCTCCCTTGGGGCCTTCGTATCTGATAACGACAACATCTCCGGAAACGATCTTTCCGCTTCTTATAGCGGCGATAGCGTCTTCCTCGCAGTCGAATACTCTTGCGGGGCCTTCATGCACCAGCATCTCGGGAGCGACAGCAGAGCGCTTTACTACGCAGCTATCCGGCGCGATATTTCCTCTGAGGACGGCGATGCCTCCGGTCTTGGAATAAGGGTTGCTGAGCGGTCTGATGACCTCCGGGTCACGGTTGATGCAGCCCTTGATGTTTTCAGCGACTGTCTTTCCGGTGACTGTCATGCAGTCGGTATTGAGGATCCCGGCCTCAGCAAGCTCGTTCATAACTGCATAAACGCCGCCGGCTTCGTTCAGGTCTTCCATATATGTATGGCCTGCGGGAGCGAGGTGGCATACATTGGGAGTTCTGGATGAGATCTCGTTGGCGATATCAAGATTAAGGTCGATACCGCACTCATGAGCGATAGCGGGGAGGTGGAGCATAGAATTGGTCGAGCAGCCAAGAGCCATATCGACAGTAAGGGCATTATGGAAAGCCTTTTCTGTCATGATATCTCTCGGGCGGATATTCTTTCTGTAAAGCTCCATGACCTGCATACCTGCGTGCTTGGCCAGCTTTATTCTTTCGGAATATACAGCGGGGATAGTGCCGTTGCCGCGACGTCCCATTCCAAGGACCTCGGTAAGGCAGTTTATTTATTTTTCGGTATTCATACCGGATCAGGGGCCGCAGGTCGGGCAGACCTTGTTCTCGAATTCCTTGACATCCTCAGCGGTCATCTTGCCCGCATCGAAGGAGCCGACGGCCTCAAACATACTTGAGAGCGATCTCTTCTCGCCCTTAACGTGCCCAGCCAGCATAGGGCCGCCGGAGACGAATACTGTCGGTACATTGACTCTTGCCGCAGCCATAAGCAGTCCGGGGACATTCTTATCGCAGTTGGGGATCATAACGAGGGCGTCAAAGTGGTGTGCCAGCGCCATGCACTCTGTCGAATCAGCGATAAGGTCACGGGTAACGAGGGAATACTTCATTCCCTGATGCCCCATAGCGATACCGTCGCAGACAGCGATAGCGGGGAACACGACGGGAGTTCCGCCTGCCATAGCGACACCCAGCTTTACAGCCTCGACCAGCTTGTCGATATTCATGTGACCGGGGACGATCTCGTTATAGCTGGAGACGATACCGACCAGCGGGCGCTCCATTTCTTCGGCTGTGATGCCCAGCGCATTGAAAAGCGATCTCTGCGGCGCTTTGTCTACGCCTTCGCAGAAGTAGTTTTGTTCTGCCATTTTTATTTACCTCCAAAAACGATTTGAATTGTTTACTGATGCGAGAGCCCCAAAAACGCAGCGCCGATGATACCGGCATCGTTGCCCAGCTTGGCGATGACTATCTCTGTGTTCTTGGCGGAATTCTTGGTATATACTTCCTTAGCGACAAGCTCTCTGAGGGGGAGCAGCAGCGGGTCGCCCTCATTGCAGACGCCGCCTCCGATGCAGAGGATATCGGGCTGGAAGATATTTATGGTATTGGTTATCCCGCAGGCGAGATACCTTATATATTTATCAACAACTTCTTTTCCGGCCTTGTCTCCGGCGCGCATGGCGTTGAAGGCTGTCCTGGCGGATACTTTGCCCTCTTCATCGTTCATTTTCCACATAACGGAGCTCTTGTCTGCCAGCATAGCGTCTCTTGTCATCCTTACCAGGCCGGTAGCCGATGAGAAGACTTCAAAGCATCCCTTTCTGCCGCAGGTACACTCGGGGCCGTTTGGGGCGATGACGGTATGTCCGATCTCGGCGCCTGCGAAATTGAAGCCGGAATAGATCTTTTTATTGATAATTATGCCTCCGCCGACGCCTGTCCCGAGGGTGATGCAGACAGCGTCATTGGCGCCCTTTGCAGCGCCCGCGACGAATTCGCCGTAAGCTGCGGCGTTAGCGTCGTTCTCGACGAAGCAGGGCTTGTTGATCTTCTCCTTCATGAGCTTGACGACAGGGAAGTTCAGGAAGCCAGGGTTGTTGGAATACTCGATTATACCTGTCTCGCTGTTGGCTGTTCCGGGAGTGCCGATGCCGACAGACTCGGTCTGGTCGATGGTGAGCCCGGCCTTCTCGACAGCCTCCAGAGCCACCTTTGCCATATCCGCGCAGATATCCTCTGCGGGGCGGGGCAGATTTGTCTTGCAGGAGGTCTTAGCGACGATCTCGAAATCCTCGCTGACTACTCCCGCCTTGATGTTTGTTCCTCCAAGGTCGATTCCGATGTAATACTTCATTTCCATTTCTCCAATTACTGTATTTTCTTCCGCCTGAGCGGAGCTGATCTTTTCAGTCTATCTTTGTCAGGACAGCCTTGCACTTGCCTTCTACAGTAAAGCTGCCTGTTCCTGCTGCTGCGAAGATGCTGTCACCCTTTTTGAAGCTGAGGGTCTCTCCGCTGCTTTTGATCTCTCCCTCTCCTTCGAGGATGAGCAGATCTGCGAAGCTGCTGCTGTCAGCGGTAAGCTCCGCCTTGTTTTCGATCTCGAGAGCGTATGTAGTAAAATACTCGCATTTTGCCAGCAGCTTTGAGGTATAGCCCTCGAAGCTCTCGACAGGTGTATCGGGATAGTGCTTAGCCGGGCGCAGGGCAGTTACGTCCTTTGCCTTTTCGACGTGCAGCTCTCTCGGCTTGCCGTCCTTGCCGACTCTGCCGTAGTCATAGATACGGTATGTTGTATTGGAATTCTGCTGTATCTCGGCGATAAGAATGCCCTTGCCTATGGCATGGAGCGTCCCTGCTTCAATAAAGAAGACATCGCCTTTATGGACAGGTACATTGTTGGTCACTTCCAGCAGGGTGTTATCTGCGATCCTGCGGGCGAACTCTTCTTTTGAGATCTCATGCTTGAAGCCGTAGAGCAGCTCGGCGCCCTCGTCGCAATCGACGACATACCACATCTCGGTCTTGCCGTATTCTCCCTCGACGCGCTGGGCGTATTCGTTATCAGGGTGTACCTGAACAGAGAGGTTATCCCGGGCGTCGATGAGTTTTATAAGGATCGGGAAGGCCTCGAATCTTTCGCAGTTGGATCCGAGGATAGCTTTTCCGTGTTTTTCGATATATTGTGCAAGGGTAAGGCCCTTATCCTCGCCGGAATCCACTACCGAGGGGCCGTCTTTATGGCAGGAGAGCTCCCAGCTTTCCGCGACGCGGTCGAAGCTGCAATCCTTGCCGAAATCGTCTCTGAGTCTTGTCCCTCCCCAGATATAATCCTTAAAGGCGGGTGCCAGTTTAACAAGTCCCATATTATTCCTCCTGACATACTTAGTCCATCTTAAATATTATATCACACTCTGCACATATATGTCAATAAAAACAAATGCTTTCTGTCAAAAAAAATTACAAAGAGACCGGCGGGGCTCTTCTGCCTTGCAGCGCATAGGGAAAAGCGGCTCCAAAGGCTTTTCTGCCTTCGGAGCCGCTCTTTAACGCTGATATCCTGTTATGCCTGCCCTCAGAGCTTTCTCAGGGGGATCCAGATAAAGCTCTCTGTGTCTGCCGGGTCTTCGGCAGGCGGTGAATAGACCTCGACAGAGTAGCTGCCTGCCGGTTCATAGCCGGTGAGAGAGGGCAGCCATTCCGAGAAGATCTGGGTATTGACCTTTTGCAGACTCTCGGGGAGAGACCCTCTGCATCTGAACTCAGCCCAGAGCCCTCCGGGGATCTGACAGGTCTCGCAGCCCTCGGGAATGTCTTCCAAAGGGGAGTAAAGATCCGCTATCCAGTAATCGAAATCTTTGCCTTCTGAGTCGATGCAGACTCCGAATACACCCTTCAGGCCTTTCATATCCTGAGCCCATTCGCCCCAGAACCTGGGTATTTCCTGATAAGAAGTCTCGGAGTTGAATTTTCTTCTGATCCCCATAACGGTAAAGGGTGCCTTTTCGACGATACGGTAATCAAGCATATTTCCGCCCTCCAATGATATTTTGATGTGCAGCGGTGCGAATGAGCGAAGCATCGCTCCCGGGTCATGCGCCTGAGAAGGGCTTATCCCGTGGAAGCGCTGGAATGCTTTTGCAAAGCTGTCCGGGGAATCATAGCCGTATTTTACTGCCGCATCTATGACTTTGATATCCGATGCTGCCAGCTCCTGTGCCGCCGCTGTCATCCTGCGCGCACGGATGTATTCGCCGACGGTCATCCCGCAAAGCGCCCCGAAGATGCGCTGGAAGTAATAGGGCGAAAGGGCAGCGATCTCCGCGATCTTCCCGATATCCAGCTCTTCTGTAAGGTTTTGCTCGATGTAGTCACCAGACCGTTGGAACCCTTCGATCCAGCCCTGCATAGCAGCCACTCCTTTCCGCTGTGTTATCAGTATACCATACCCTCCCGGGGCTTTCCCGACTTTCTGTGCACTCTTGTTCCGGAATATGATCTCCGCCGGGCAAGCCTGCCTGTTATTTCCATTATAATACTTTTCAGGGAAAAAGCAACCCCTGCAAGTTTGAACCTGCAGGGGTATCTGATCCATACCAAATTTTTTATTGAAAACTTCTGATATAATATCCCAAATCGCTCTTGGGATTTATATCACTAATATCAAACACGGGGAACGGGTGATCGAGATCAATGAATTGCTGTGAGTGCATTTCTTCAAGCTTCTTTTTATCGGCTGTAGGAATATCAAATTGAATGCCCCACTTTACTCCGTCTATCATTGCGTATGCAGTCCAAGAATACGTTGAGCCTGTTGCTTGAACACCTTCGAAGTGAAGTTTGTCCTTTAGCTCATTATAGGTCATTCCGATCTTAATATCCTTGTTGATATATCCGCCTGGAAAAACGTGGATCACATCAGGTGTCTGTCTTTGGTATAAATACCACCCGATTTGATCAGCCGAGTTTTCATCATATGTAAATCCAAATTCATAGTAAGGGAAAACAGTAGTATTTTTATATCCCCATATCCAGCTTTGACCTGTGGTCATTTGCTCCTTGTCATACACCTCGTTGAAATATTTTACAGTTATATCAGTTATGGTAAAATGTATCAGATCGTTAGCAAATGCAGAATTTGTTGAAGCTCCCTCTGCAAGATACTGCTCCATACACCAAGCATTCTGACCATTATAGTTTATGAAAGCCCAAAGTGTTCCATTACCGTCATATTCTTCTGCTATGACCTCAACATAGGTTCCTTTAGGGATTCCACTGCTGCCGCTGATCGTTGAATATCCCGAATCTGGGCCATATCGAATACTTAAGTTACTGCTGTTTGTATTTACATACATCTTTTTAGAGGACACAAGTCTGCTTGCAGGCTGTGGCTGAACTAAATTGTTTTCAACGGCAGCTGTAGTTGTTGTGGTGGTGGATTTTGTTGTGGTTGTGGCTTGGGTGGTCGTTGTTTCAGATGTTGTTTTTGATGTTGTCGTGGACTCTGCTGTCGTCGAAGCCGTTTCCGAAACGGTTTCGGATGCTGCGGATGTTGTCTCAGCCGTGGCTGTTGTTATTGCTCCGGCTTCTGTCTGCACACTCTCTGCCGGCTCACTTCCACCGGTTGTCGCAGCCTCAGAAGAAACGCCGCTGTCCTGAACTATATTATCTGCTTCTTTATTCTGTGAAACAAAAGCATAGATGCCGATCCCAATCGCAGCTGCAGCAAGTATTGAAGCAATTACGATTATGGGAGTTTTTGAAGGTTTTATGACAGCAGCTTCGCCAGTAGTGACGGGCTGTGCAGCTTCGTTTATGGCAGCAGCGGCCTCTTCTGTTTCAAGCTCTGACTGGCAGACAGGGCATATAGCCGACCCTGCCTCGATCAAAGAGCCACAGTACGGACATTCTATCCCTTCCGATGATTCTGCTTCATAATCAGATTCATCAGCTTCTTC
>ODAI013663628.1_pt1 | contig 14481 bp, 15 predicted proteins | sample 1539321 | NCBI WGS metagenome assembly ODAI01 (sample SAMN02144231, study PRJEB22623) | gut metagenome | biome: sheep rumen | host: Ovis aries | place: New Zealand
ACCAGTCGGTCTACGACCCCTACGTCAACATGCTGCGCTCCACCACCGAGGCCATGTCGAGCGCTGTGGCCGGTGCCGACTCGATATCGGTGCTGCCGTTCGACAACGCCTACAAGGAGGCCGACGACTTCGGCTACCGCATCGCCCGCAACCAGCAGCTGCTGCTGAAAGAGGAGAGCTACCTGGAGAAAATCGTCGACCCGGCGGCCGGCAGCTACTATATTGAAAACCTGACCGACCAGCTGGCGCAAGGCGCCTGGGCCCACTTCATGAAGGTGGAGGAGCTGGGCGGCTACTGCAAAGCCCTGCGTGCCGGCTACGTGCAGGAGGAGGTCGAAAAGACCGCCCGCGAGCGCGACAACAACATAGCCACCCGCAAGACCACCATCCTCGGCACCAACCAGTATCCCAACCTGCTGGAGAAGATGAGCGAGAAGATGGAGAAGAAGGGCGAGTGCGGCTGCCAGTGCGAGACGGGCGACGAGGTGAAGACGCTCAAGGAATACCGCGGCGCCGAGCCTTTCGAGGCCCTGCGCATGCAGACCGAGCAGGCGGCCCGCCGCCCGAAGGTGTTCCTGCTGACCTACGGCAACCTGGCCATGCGCAAGGCGCGCTCGGGCTTCGCCACCAACTTCTTCGGCGTGGCGGGCTACGAGATCATCGACAACCCCGGCTTCGCCACCGCGGACGAGGGCGCCAAGGCGGCCCTGGAGAGCGGTGCCGACGTGGTGGTGCTCTGCTCGAGCGACGACGAATACGCCGAGCTGACCGAGCCCGTATGCAAAGCGCTGAAGGGCAAGGTGAAGAGCCTCGTCCTGGCCGGCTTCCCCAAGGAGATGGTGGAGACCTACAAGGGCTACGGCATCGACGAGTTTATCCACGTGAAAACCAACGTGCTGGAGTGCCTGACTGCATTCCAGAAGAAACTGCTGTAAAACAATGGGAGTGAAGGGGAGTGAGAGGGAGTGAAGGGGAGTGAAAGGACAATACCGAAGCGTAGCGCCAAACATTCGTCCTTTCACTCCCACTCACTCCCCTTCATTCCCTTTCACTCCACTACAGAGAAAATGCTTCGACTTGACAGATACATCCTCGGCAAGTATTTGACGACGTTCCTGATGGCGCTGGCGCTCATCATCATCATCGTCATCACGTTCGATGTATCCGAAAAGCTCGACAAGTTCCTCTCGCACAACGCCACGCTGTGGCAGATTGTGTCCATCTACTACTTCAACTTCATTCCCGGCTTCGTCAACCTCTACAGCCCGCTGTTCATCTTCATCGCGGTGATATTCTTCACCTCGAAGATGGCCGGCAACAGCGAGATTATCGCCATCCTGAGCTCGGGCATCCGCTACCAGCGCATGCTGCGGCCCTACATGTACGGTGCTGTCATTGTGGCCGTTGTGGTGTTCATCCTGGGCAACTTCGTCATTCCCATCTCGAACCGCCACCTGATTGATTTCGAGGAGCAATACGTCAAGTCGAAGGCCACCAACTACTACTCCAACCTGCACTTCCAGGCCGAGCGCGGCGTGCAGGTCTACGCCGAGAGCTACGACGTGAAGCAGATGCGGGCGTTCAAGTTCCGGCGCGAGGTGCTGGCCCCCGACGGGCGCCTGCTTCAACGCGAGACGGCCGACGCCATCACCTACGACACCGCCGCCGGCATGTGGAAATGCACGCAGTACACCCTGCGCACCATCGACAGCCTGCACAACGAAACCCTCACGCGCGAGAACATGGTCAACAAAGACTTCCACCTGCTGCCCGAAGACCTCAACGTGCTCTCCACCCGCGTGGAGACCATGAACACGCCGCAACTCGTGCGCTATATCCAGCGCGAGGAGATGCGCGGCACCGGCACGGTAAAGGCCTCGAAAATAGAACTCTACCAGCGCCTGCTCAACCCGCTGGCCATCATCGTGATGACCTTCATCGGGGTGGCCATCGCCGCGCGCAAAGCGCGCGGCGGCATAGGCGTACACCTCGCCATGGGCATCGCCATCGCGTTCTCGTTCATCGTGTTCATGAAAATCACCACCGTCTTCGCCACCAACGGCAACCTCTCGCCCTTCATGGCCGTGCTGCTGCCGCAGGTGGTCTACGCACTGGCTGCCGCATGGCTCATCTACAAAGCACCGAAATGAAACATATAGCACAAGGCGTTCAAGGGGCTCGGGTAGTTCCGGGAGTTCAAGGGGCTCGGGTAGTTCCAGGAGTTCGGGTGGTTCCGGGAGTTCAAGGGGCTCGGGTAGTTCAAGTAGTTCGGGTAGTCCAAGTAGTTCAAGACAATAGTGCTCCTCTCGGTATTGTCCTGAACTACCCGAACTACTTGAACTACATGAACTACCCAAACTACTTGAACTACCCGAACTACATGAACTACTCAAAATAATCCGCTCACCGCAATAAAACACAAAGCAACATGACAATCAAGGAAATAGAGCAACAAATCATCGACGAGTTCGCCAATTTCGACGAATGGCTCGACAAATACGCCTACCTCATCGAGCTGGGCAAGGAGTGTCCCGAAATCGAGGAGAAGGACAAGACGGAGCAGAACCTCATCAAGGGCTGCCAGTCGCGGGTGTGGCTCAGCTGCGAGGCTCGCGACGGACGCCTGTGGTTCCGCGCCGACAGCGACGCCGTCATCACCCGCGGCATCATCACCCTCCTCATCCGCGCCCTCGACGGGCAGACCCCGCAGGACATCCTCGACGCCGACCTGGCCTTCATCGACGCCATCGGCCTCAAGGAGCACCTCTCCCCCACCCGCTCCAACGGCCTCACCTCGATGGTGAAGCAGATGAAGATGTATGCGCTGGCGTATAAAATGAAAATGGAGTGAAAGGAAGTGTAAAGGAGTGAAGGGACAATAGCAGAATGACGCCTGAAACATTCGTCCTTTCACTCCCCTTCACTCCCTCTCACTCCCAAAGAAAAGAAAAACATGCAACCCACCCAAGAGACCATCAAAGACGCAGTCGTCAACTGCCTGCGCACAATCTACGACCCCGAAATCCCGGTCAACATCTACGACCTGGGGCTCATCTACAACATCGACGTCGACGCCGACCTCAACGTCAAGGTGCTGATGACCATGACGGCGCCGGACTGCCCCGAGGCGGAATACATGTTCCAGGAGGTGCGCCAGATGGTGAGCTATATCAGCGGTGTGAAAAGCGTCGACGTGGAGCTCACCTTCGACCCGCCATGGAGCATGGACCGTATCCCCGACGAGGTGAAACTGGAACTGGGCTTTCTCTAAACCGCCATGCGCAACCCGTTCAAAAAGAAATCCGCCGCCGACCTGGCCGGCCAGTCGCTGGACCGGCTGATGTGGCGCCGTTTCCGCCGCAACCCACTGGCGGTGATCAGCCTGGCGGTGATCGGCCTCTTCGCCCTGGTGGCGGTGCTGGGCTACCTCATCACCCCCGACCCCACCCCCTACTGCAACCAGCAGTATCTCGAGCTGGCCACCCTCAAACCCGGCTCCCGCGCGACATTCCTCTGCACCAAAACTGAAAACTCAACATTCAAAATTCAACATTCAACATTCTCTCGCATGCTCCGCGGCGAGCCCCTGCCCTACGCCGCCACCCCCATAAAAAAATATGAGCGCACGCGCGACAGCATCACCGCCACCCCCTACAACGGCGACCCGATTGTGGTGGCCGGGACAGAGGCCTTCGTCAAGGAGCGCCGCTTCTGGCTGGGCACCGACGCCTACGGACGCGACGTGCTCTCGATGCTCATGATCGGCTCGCGCGTGAGCCTCTCGGTGGGCTTCATCGCCATCGCCATCGCGCTGCTGCTGGGCATCACCCTCGGCGCCCTGGCGGCCTACCGCGGCGGCTGGGTGGACAACGTCATCATGTGGCTCATCAACGTCGTGTGGTCCATCCCCACCGTGCTGCTGGTCATCGCCATCACCTTCGTGCTCGGCAAGGGCTTCTGGCAGATCTTCGTGGCCGTGGGCCTGACGATGTGGGTCGACATTGCGCGCGTGGTGCGCGGCGAAGTGCTCTCGATCAAGGAGAAAGAATACGTCGAAGCCACCCGCGCCCTCGGCTACAGCACCTTCCGAACCCTCTTCCGCCATGTGCTGCCCAACATCATGGGTGCCGTCGTGGTGGTGGCCGCCAGCAACTTCGCCAGCGCCATACTGCTCGAGGCGGGCCTCTCGTTTCTCGGCATCGGCGTGCAGCCCCCCATGCCGTCGTGGGGCATGATGGTGAAGGAGAACTACGGCTACCTGCTGCTCGACAGCGCCTACCTGGCCCTGCTGCCCGGCGCCTGCATCATGGTGGTGGTGCTGGCCTTCATGCTGCTGGCCAGTGGCCTGCGCGACGCCCTCGACGTGCGCCGCCAAAGTTCTTAAAAATACATAAAAAAAAGCCCCACAGCATTTTTTTTCTGCCATGTCAAAAAAAGTTCGTACTTTTGCACCAAATTTTGAACGAAAATATTAACCCAAAAACATTAAAAAACATCATGAAAAACATCTTCAAACTGATGGGCATCGCCCTCATGAGCTGCAGCCTCATGGTTGCCTGCGGCGACAAAGACAACGACAACACCCCCGACACCCCCGGCGACAACCCCAACCCCAACACCCCCTCTTTCACCATCAATTTTGATGGCGCCACCTGGAGCCCCGCTTCCACCATCTTCACACACACCAGTCAGCAGGGTAGCACCATCGAAGGCGCACAACCCTATATGATCCTCTACGGCTTCAAGAGCGCCAACGATGCTCAGGCCTTGATTGGTGGCTCCAACCCCAGCGATGCCTATGTCAGCGGTACCCTGATGTGCGTCGTCGGCAGCTTCACCAACCAAAGCTCCGGTGGCGACTACATCTCCTACTCCGACCCCAACGCCACTGTTTACTGGGAAGGCGACGAAAACAACGAAGCCGGCAACTACTACCAGTGGCAAGCCCAGAAAAGCAGCTTCACCGAAAACATCACCGCTGTTGATCTGACCGCACGTACCATCAGCGTTGTGTTCACCTGCGACCACTTCAAGATGGAGAACTACATCGCCAACAATGGCACCAGCTACGGCGAGCTCTACACCCTGACCGGCACCATGAGCAACTACTCCTGGACCTGGATTGAAGATCAGCAGTAAATCCATTTAGACAGAGGAGGGTTGCTCCGGCAACCCTCTTTTACTTTATCAGCATCCCATGAAACGACTCTTGGCCAGCACACTGATGGTAACCTCTCTCGCGACGTGTTCTTCTTGCTCGCACGACAAGGAGGCCATCGAAGAGGCGGCTTATCAATATGCCATGGCGACATCCAACTACGAAGTCGCCGATGCTGCACCCTACGCGACCCAGGAGACACAAAACACCACACTCGTTTTTGCGGAGAACATTCTCAAATCTGTGGGCGAAGATTACATCAAGTCCGATACTCCGGCCAACATCGAAATCGTCTCGGTACAAATCATCAACGACACCGAGTCGATGGCCGTCTACCACAAGACGACCCCCCTCAAAAACTTCATTGACACGCTTACGCTACGCAAACGTGCCAACCGATGGCTGGTGCATGTTCCGTTACCAAAAACGGCTCGGCCCCTTCAGGAAACCCCAAAGGGATCGCTGCAGATGGTGCTTTCAGAAGATGCAACAAAAAAAAGAGAAAAACAATAACCCAAATAGTTTTAGACAAATGAAGAAAGCATTCAAAATGGCCGCTTTGGCCGTCGCAGTCCTTGGCTTGACCGTTGCCTGCAAACAGAAAGCAGCCGAACCCATCGACACCATCCCGACCGAGGATCTCACCATTGAGGCCGCAATTGACACCATGCCCCTCGACACCATCGTCGAAGAAGCTGCCTCGGCTGTGGCCACCACCGCCAAGAAAACCACCAAAAAGGCCGAGCCTAAAAAAGAGGAGAAGAAAAACGACATCACCAACGTTGGCCGCAATGCCAACCCGGGTACCGTCACTCCTGGCACTGTAAAGACCGACCTTGATCCCGCCAACGCCCAACCCAAGAAGAACACCACACCCCAACTGGGCAATGTTGGACGCAACAGCAAATAACCCAATAACTTTTCAACATCAAAAAAAGATTGGCACACAAGCCAATCTTTTTTTGATATAATGGACTTACTCAGGTGCCGAAGTGAGTCTTTGAATACAAAATCAGGATTTTTTCACCACGCTGAGCTCTATGCCGGGGAGGTCGACCGGGGAGGACGATTGCGCGGTGTCGGCAAAGGGCATGCGCTGGAGGATGGCCAGAGCACTGTCCTGAATGGGGCGGTACTGGTCGGGGTGGGCGCTGTAGTATTCGAAGCTGCGCTCCACGGCTTCGCGCGAGGTGCCGTGGCGGGTCAGGATGTCGTCGTAGGCGGCCAGCACCTCGGGCAGCATGGTGTCGTAGCGGTATTCGGTCTCCACGGCGTAAAACCCTTCGAGCATGTAGGCATCGGCCAGCACGGCCGCCATGGCCTGCGGCGCCAGCACATCGGCCGGACGCTGCTCGCTGCGGCACGCGGCCACAAGCAGCAAAGCTGCCACTAAGATGGGGATTTTTTTCATCGTTCTTATGAAAAAAAACAGGTCTGTCGCATGGAGCAGACCTGTTTTTCAGTGTGTTGGACAACTTATTTCTTGAGAGCGTTGGAGAGGGCCTCGGCACCTTTCTTGATGCCTTCGTTGGCGGCGTCCTTGGCGGCGTCGGCCACTTTCTCTTTCACGCAGGAGTTGAATTCAGCCTCCATAGCGGCTTTGAACTCCTCGTTGTCCTGGTAGGCGGCGTAGCTCTGGCTGAGGATGCTCTTGATGCAGGACTCGACGCTGGCGGCGTCGGTCTTGTAGCAGTTGCACTTGGCACGGCCGGCCTCGGCGGCGGCGTCCAGCATGGCCTGCTTGTCCATGTCGACGGTGGCGTCGCTGGCAACAGCGCTAGCATCTTCGGCCATGTTCTCGATGGTCTGGTCGACAGCCTCTTCGGCCTCGGCGGGTTTGTTGTTTCCGCAGGAAACAGTCATGGCGGCCACGAAAAGGGCAGCGCCAAAGAACGATAGAACTTTCTTCATAATGTTGGTTTTTAATGTTTTACAATAATTTTCGTGTTTATTTCAAATGCAAAAGTACAACTTTTCCACCATACAGCCACAAATTATTTTCTTAAATAATGTTATAAAGCACTAGCCGGCAACCATTTTCGCTTGGCTGCCGGCCGGTGTGGGTGGGAGTAACAGGGATCGAACCAGTGACCTCCTGCTTGTAAGGCAGGCGCTCTGAACCAGCTGAGCTATACTCCCTTAGCCGTCGGACCGCGTCCGATTTCGAAATGCAAAGATACGAACAATTTCCATACTGACAAAATATATTTTCACCTCCGCCCTACCCTTCCCCAACCAAGGCAGAACCAAGGCAGAACCAACACCATACAACCCGCTGGTTTCCTGCACTATACCGACACGCCAAAAAGAGCGGAAATGACCGTTTCGGCCCACTCTGATAATTGGGTTTTATAATCATTTGTATTTTTTTTCGTACCTTTGCAAATTGTTTGAAACTAAAGAATTCAACAGTTATGAATATTGCATTTATTTCGGCGGTGCTGCCGGTGGCGGTGCTGCTGTGGTTCATCTACAGGAAGGACAAGCTCAACCCCGAACCGTTGGGCAAGCTGGTGTGGGCGTTTGTGGTGGGGTGCCTGAGTGTGGTGCCGGCGATGGTGATGGAGACGGTGCTGGGGATGATGACGCCGACGACGCCTATCCTGGGCGGCATCTACACGGGCTATGTGGTGGCCGGGCTGAGCGAGGAGCTGTGCAAACTGGTGCTGCTGATGCTGGTGATCTGGCGCAGCCCGCATTTCGACGAGTATTTCGACGGCATCGTGTATGCGGTGTTTGTGTCGATGGGTTTTGCGTGTGTGGAGAATGTGATGTATGTGACGGGGAGCACCGAGGCGTTGAGTGTGGCGCTGATGCGCGGCCTGCTGGCGGTGCCGGCGCATTTCCTCTTTGCCGTCACCATGGGCTACCACCTTTCGCTGGCCAAGTTCGACCCGCGGAACCGGCGCCGCCACCTGATGCATGCACTGCTCTACCCGGTGCTGCTGCACGGCACCTACGACGCCCTGCTGATGGTCAGCGACGGGCTGGGCGACAGCATGCTGGGCATGGGGCTGAGCGGGTTGCTGATGGTGGCCTTCATCGTGTTCGACGTGATGATGTGGCGCTGGGGCATACGGCGCATCAAGCGTATGCAGGAGCGCTCGCACGAGCAGGGGTTCGACCGGATGAATCCGTTCGACGGGTTTACGTGGAATGTTTAGGAGGTAAGGAGTAAGGAGTTATTTTTTGTAGGCATCGAGGAGGGCGTCGTAGAAGAGGTCGCCCAGGAGCTGGTAGCCGGCGCGGGTGAAGTGGACGCGGTCGGACTGCGCCAGCTTGGCGCGCTGCCATTTTTCCATCGATTTCAGTCCGCCCATAAGCTGGAACTGGTCCCAGACCACGCCGCCCACCTCGCGGGCCACGCGGTAGAACACCTCGCGGGCTAGCGGGCCGTTGGCGTTGACGCGGTATTTGCGGCGTCGGAGCTTGGTGAAGCTGTCGTTGTTGGTGATGAAGACGAGGGCACAGTCGGGGTTGACGCGGCGGACGGAGTCGACCAGGGCGAGGTAGTGCAGGCGGAACTGGGCGGTGTCGAAGTCGGACTTGCTGGCGTCGTTGATGCCGAGGCCGAAGATGACCATGTCGGGCCGCAGCAGTCGCAGGTCGCGCGTGAAGTGCTGGCAGCGCAGGTAGTCGGGCACCGAGGCGCCGTTGACACCGATGGAGTGGAAGGAGAAGCCGGGTTTCAGGTTGTCCAGGTAGATGCCCGTGAGGGTGAACTGCTCACCGGCACGGCAGGGGAGCTGCACGACGAAGGAGTCGACGGGATGGATGATGTTGAAGACGTGGCGGTCGGTGCGGCGGTCGACATAGGAGGGGTAGACGGTGCGGCCGTCGATAGCTAGCAACGGCACCACGCCCTGCCCGGAATGGCCGAGGACGATGATGCGCGAGGTGGCGTAGTCGACGGTGGAGTCGCGGAGGAGGATGCCGACTTCGGTCAGCGAGTCGGAGGCGGTGATGCTGATGCCGCAGAGGCCCAGGGGGTGGGGGTACTCTTTATATATGTTACGCGTGAGGGCCACTTTCTGCGGGCAGCGCACGCGGTAGTCGGCGGGGTTGTTGCAGCGGGCGGCGGCGGAGTAGGGGAAGAGCATGCCGCGTCCGGCCACGAGGCGCGGGTGGTCGTGCATCAGCCGCTGGCGGATGGCGTTGCTCATGGTGCCGGCCTGCACGTGCGAGCCGCCGATATGGACGATGTTTACATTGCCCTGTCCGGTGGCTTCGAGACGGCTCCAGCGGGCGAAGAACTTGGCGAGGTTCTCCGAGCGGTCGGCATACTGGAGGCGGTTTTCCTTGTATTTGATGAAGGGGTAGGTGGTCTGCGCCTGTAGTGAGGCTGCGAAGGCGAGCAGGAGAAGGAGGATGGTGCGTTGCATGATTATAGTCCGAGGGATTGGTAAAGGTGGTGCATTTGGGTGTAGAAATGGTCGTAGGTGAGGTGGTGGCCGAAATCGGCTTTGGCTTGCAGGCCGAGGCGGTGGCAGAGGGCTGTGTCGGTGGCCAGGCGGCGCATGGCGTCGGCCAGGGCCGTGGGGTCGGCGGGCGGGACGAGGAGGGCGTTGCTGCCGTCGGCAAGGTATTCGCATTGACCGCCATGGTTGGTCGAGACCACGGGTCGCCCCTGCGAGAGATACTCCTGGGCCGAAAGCGGGCAGGCTTCGCGCACGGTGGAGGGTAGCACGCCGAAGTCGGCGGCCGCCACATAGGCCAGCACCTCGGGCTGGAAGCCGGCAAAGTGGATGCGGTCAGAGAGGTGGTGCATTTCGGCTAGGTGGCGGAGGTGGGAGGTATAGTCGTCCGAGCCGTGTCCCACCAGTAGTAGGTGCAGCGGGAGGTCGCACAGGTGTGTCATGGCGTGGAGCAGGGTGTCGAGCCCTTTTTCGGCATGGAGTCGCCCGTGGTACATGGCGACAGTGGCATCGGGAGAGATACCAAGGCGTCGGCGTATATCCAACGGCTCAATGCCTTCAGGCAGAACCACTGCCGGGCGGATAACGGCGGTGCGATCAGGACAGATATCGGGATTGGAGGAAAGGAATTCGCGGCGAGCCAAATCGGAGACGAATATGAGTCGGTCCAGTTGACGATAGAGCCAACGGTAGAGCGGCGAGGTCTTGGCCGGACGCACAAGGTGACGCGTCATCACGAGACGCACAGTTTTCCTGCGGGAAAAGCGACGAGCGTAGGCAGCGGTGAAGGCGTCCTTGAAGTTGTGGACGTGGAGCAGGCAGGGTTCCGGCATCGTTTTCAAGATCTGTGCCACAGTCCAAGCGCTCTTGAAGTCAGCAATGCCTTTGAGCGGCAGGGTGGCGTGCAGGATGCCCAACTCGCGGAACTTGCCAGTCACTGCGTCTACGGGGCGACACACCACCAATACACGGTAGCCTTCGGCCTGTTGCCGGCATGCGAGATCGTAGACATATTGCTCTCCACCACCCCACGACTTGTTGGACACTATGTGTATCACCGTATTCATTGTCGACAGGAAGGCTCTAGTTGACGCTGGCAATATGACTGCGGAGGGTGTAGCGGCGGTAGCTTGCGGCGAGGGCCTCGGCGAGGCGGTCGCCCATGAGCTCGGCGCCGCGGGTGGTGAAGTGGATGTAGTCCTCGCCGGCGAGGTTGTCTTTCTTCCACTGCAGCATGGAGTTGTAGCCGCCCATGGCGTGGTAGATGCTCCAGTAGGCGGCGCCGTGGCGCGTGGCGGTGGCGGCCAGGCTGTCCACCACCTCGGGCAGCCAGGGATAGGTCTGCAGCTGTCCGCGGACGCGTGTGCTCATGTCCGACGGGCCGATGAAGAGCACGCGGGCCTGCGGGCAGGCGCGGCGCACGTGGTCGATCTGGCGGCCTATGGAGGTGCAATACTTGACGATGGCCTTCGTGTCGCGCAGGTAGGGCATGGAGTTGCCGCCGAACTGCATGATTATCAAACCCACATCCAGCTGGGCATAGGCCTGGCCGAGGCGCTCGAGGGGCACGAGGGTGAACTGCTGTCCCGAGCAGCCGCGCATGGGGATGTTGTCGACGGCCACGCCGGGGCCGTTGTCGAGGGTGACGGCATAGAGCTCGGCGTTGCCGTTGACACTGAGTGCCAGGCTGTTGGATGCGCTGTCAAGTTGCCAGCGGAGGCTGCCTATGCCGCTGCTGTCGACCTGCAAGGGCAGTTGCTGCTTCGTGGCGCGGTCGGTGAGGGTGGCGCGGAGGCTGTTGCCGCGGTTGTTGTAGACGAGGCGGACGTTGGAGAAGCGCTTGATGCGGTCGTCGACACCCCGCTTCGCGGCCTCGCGGAGGGGGACGTTGGCGCTGCCGCCCAGGCGGAAGCACTGCATCATGGGGCCGTAGTTGCCCGGCGAGCGGCTGACGGTGCTGTCGCCGAAGGAGGAGAGGTGGATGAGGTCGCCGGTGGCATACTGGCGCACGGCGTAGGTGGGGATGATGGTGCGGAAGGGGAGCATGCCGGGGCCGCCGCCACCAAAGGTGCGCTGCATGTAGGAGCGCAGGCGGCAGGTGATGCGGTCCATCTCGATTTGCGAGTCGCCGTAGTGCATCACGCGCAGTATGCGTCCCTCTCTCTTGGCCTGCTCGGCCGCCTCCCAAAAGGGGTCGAAGAAGGTGCTGTCCGGCAGCCAGAAGCGGAGGTCGGTGGTGTCGGAAAGATAGTGGGTAGTGGGTAGTGGGTAGTGGGTGGTATCGGCGACATAGAGCGAGGCGTGCCGTGGAGCGGCGTCGAGTTCGACGGTGGTGTCGGCAGCGGGCTCTTCGACCATGGGTTGGGTCGGATCCTCACGCGTGGGCGGCACGGGGGGGAGGTAGAACTCGTGGCCCGCCACCTCGACGCCCTCGCGGGGAAACAAGGCGCAGGCTGCCGCCAACGCTGCAATGACGGCAGCGAAAAAGAGTGCAATACGTCCGGGCTTCATTGCTTCTTCTCGAGCTTGGAGATGCGGTCGGCCAGTTTCTCGATGTTGCGCACCAGCACCTCCACCTTGCGGCGTTTGGAGGCCTCCATGGCGGGGCTGCCGAAGATGGTGAGGTCGGAGGCGACAGAGTTGGTGACGCCGGCCTGGGCGCCGATGGTAACGTGGTCGCCCACGGTGATATGGCCCACGATGCCGGCCTGGCCTGCGATGATGCAGCCTTCGCCCACCTTGCTGCTGCCGGCGATGCCCACCTGCGAGGCCATGGCGGTGCCGCGGCCTACCACCACGTTGTGGGCCACCTGGCAGAGGTTGTCCACCTTGACGTTGGCGTGGAGGATGGTGGAGCCCATCGTGGCGCGGTCGATACAGGTGTTGGCACCCACCTCGACGTTGTCCTCGAGGATGACATTGCCGATTTGGTCTATCTTGTCCCATCCGCCGTTGCCGTCGGGGGCGAAGCCGAAGCCGTCGGCCCCGATGACGCAGCCGGCATGGAGGATGCAGTTGCGGCCTATTTCGCAGCCTTCATAGATCTTGGCGCCGGCGTAGACGACGGTGCCGTCGCCGATGGTGACATTGTCGCCGATGGTGGCGTTGGGGTAGATCTTGACGTTGTTGCCGATGCGGCAGTGGCGCCCGACGACGGCGTAGGGGCCCATGTAGATGTCCTTGCCCAGCTTCGAGCCGCGCCCGACGCTGCTGTGCCACGAGCGTCCCTTGGGCGGCTTGCTGCGCTGGTTGAAGATGTGGAGCAGCTTGGCGACAGCCATGTAGGGGTTGTCCACGCGGATGAGGGTGGAGCCCACGGGCTGCTCGGGCTCGAAGTCGCGCCGCACGATGACTATCGACGACCGCTTCTCATATATATAATGTGTGTATTTCGGATTGCCCAGGAAGGTGATGCCGCCTTCGCAGCCCTCTTCGATCTTGCAGGGTTGCCACACGCGGATGTTCTCGTCGCCCTCGACGGTGCCTTTCACCAGCTGGGCTATCTCTTTGGCTGTATATTGCATGTATGCTTGATTGTTTGATTGCTTGATTGCTTGAATGTCTAAGTGTTTGATTGTTTGAATTACACAAGCATTCATGCATTCAGACAATCAAGTAATCAGTTTCTTTCTATTCTTCGAATTCAATGGTGCCTCGCTGGCGCTTGATGCGCAGGTTGGTGAGGCCGGCGTCGCTGACGAAGCTGTCGCCGTAGGTGACGCGGTTGCCGTTGACGGCGCGCGCCGGACGGTTGGAGTAGATGACATCCTCTTTGTTTTTCCACGTGATGTCCTCGAGGTAGATGGTGTCGCCGTTGGTGTAGTCGATGACGACCACGCTGTCGCGTGCGTAGAGTATGTCCTGGTCGTCGTATGAGATGGCTTTCTGCGCGGTGACTTCGGTCTGCAGGGTGCGTCGGCTGTCGTAGAAGCGCAGGTGAACGCCCTTGGGGTAGTGGGTGCGGGTGTCGGGCTCGCGGTATTGGACGATGAGGGGTGCTTCCATCTCCATCTGCAGGCGGCCGTGCTCGCTGCGCCACACCCGCGCGTCGCGCAGGCTCTGCGCCGGCGGATCCTGGCGGTCGAACTGGCTGATGTCTTTCATATCGTTGGTGCAGCCCGACAGGAACAGCAAAATGGAACATAGAGACGCGACTCTTCGCGTCTCTACGCTCCACAGTTTGATGTGCTTAGGGTTCAAGCTTTGTTAGCGGGTTCTGACGGTGGTGGACTCGCTAATCCAGCCAGGCACCGTGAAGCGGTTGCCGTTCTCGAGGCCGGCCATGAAAGCGTCGGTCTGCTTGGGGAAGTGGCTGGAGTAGCGGCTGATGAGCTCATTGCAGGCGCTGACGTTCTCCTCGGAGGAGTCGACGCTCTTGGATCGCTGCAACTTGTCGACGGCGGCCCAATAGACGCTGCGTCCGCCCACGTTGTCCTCCTGTGCGCTCGAGGTGCTGCCGGCATAGAGCTGGGCGATCATGCGGTAGGGCTCGCCCTTGGTGCGGTCGGCCTCGGCGGCGCTGTTGTAGGCATTGCGAGCGGCGCTGTAGCTCTTCTGACCGTTGTAGGCGTGGCCGAGGGAGAGGTAGGCCATGTATTTGTCCTTGCCTTCGACGCCCTTGACGGCATCGGTCAGGTACTTGACGGCATCGGCATACTGATGCTTCGAGAGGCACATCTGACCCATGCGCATGGCGGTGGCGGGGCTGGGCTCGAGGCGGTAGAGGTTCTCGGTGGCCGAGAAGAAGAGGGGCTGGTTGGTGCAGCGCTTGCGCATCAGGTTGGAGGGGATTTTCTTCAGCAGGTCCACATTCTCGGGGTCGGCCTCGAACTTCTTGCTGTAGACCTCCCCCAGCTGGTCGCAGGTGGCGTAGGGCGAGAAGGCGGCCTCGACGCCGGCGATGTAGCC